>JAABUP010003179.1_pt1 | contig 29435 bp, 46 predicted proteins | sample 5559201 | NCBI WGS metagenome assembly JAABUP01 (sample SAMN10711887, study PRJNA513373) | rock metagenome | isolation source: Antarctica rocks | place: Antarctica | reverse complement strand
GTAGCCTCTATTCCAGCTGCCGCTGTGACTACAAGGTTTACTGCATTGTCTTGTAATCGATAGAACGCCGCTAGGTGCACCCTGGGACTTTGCACTGCACATGATTTGGTTCCCGGGAATAGTGTGGTTATATCGTGTTTGTGCTTATATCCGGTGTGGTTATATCCCGGTGCGACTGTATGCCATTTGGTGCGTGAACACTTCCACACTGCTGATTTAGTGGTGACTGGCGCCGTTGTTGGCAGCAGCTTTGGCCGTCAGACTGATGATGTAATCGATTGCAAAGTTTGTTTAACAGTATCTCATGATCTTGATGGTGGCCATCCATGGTACTTTTGATACGCGTACGGTGTGGTGGCTGTCAAGTTGCAGGCACCAGGAGCATTTGTGCATACATGACAATGCACCCATGCAGATCTGCTGGTTGTAAACATCACTAACGAGGGCCATCAGTGGTGCAGGTTTACCTAATGGCAAGCTGTGTGAAGTTGTTGCTAACCTTATAAGCCTCATGTGTTAAAGACGGTTTTTGAATCTGCAAACCAGAAACTCCCAGATTTCACTGGTGTTTCTTGATAGATTGGATCTCAGGTACACGTTCCCAAAAATTACGCTGATTTGCAGAGCTTGGTCACTGGTGTTGGCAGCCTTGCTTGCTATCCAACATTTACCATTAGTAATTAGGCACTTGCAGGTCTTGAGGATAATTTGGACTAATTGGGGCTGCGAATTTGGACCGCGTTCGATCATCTTCAGCACTTCCAGTCAAGGACGTCGTAGTTGAATGCTGCAATGCCGCTTGTTCCCGCCTATTGTGTGCAGTGATGCGCCATCATAGCTGCTGCCAATGTTAGCGCTGGCCGTGAGCAGGGTGAAGCCTCTAGTAGCATGACACTGGCAGCAAAGTTGCTGTTGTTTCACTTGCTGCCCACCGTACTGTGGTTCACCGAGCATGTTGATTGCCAGTCGAACACTAGCCTCATCTTCAAGCCTACTGGGCTGTCTCAAGCTCTGGTGATGGGCAGCTTAGCCACAATTGCGGTGTCAGGTACAAAACTGTTCTGTTCTGGCTTTGTCCCGTTTATCGATGAACTTGTACCAACTTCCGCAAATATGCAGGCAACATCGCCCTTACTGCTGCTACATGGCCGTCTGCGGGTGTGACAATCGTTGCTGGACGTCACGTCACAGTATTCGGAGGTAAACCGATTGCGTTTGTGCAGACTTCTGCCAGTTGCAGACAAACTCATGCAGGATTTCTGTACCATGTGCAGATGATGACACTGCTGTCAATGCCATAGACTTTGGGGGCATTGTGTCTGCCATCAATGTGCAAAATGGTGGTTGGCTTGAGTTCAGCGGAATTGAGCTGCGCAACCCAGCTCCTGCACATTGGACTAGCATCAATGATACTTACATTGTGAACACAGCTTTTGCTGCTCTGCCTTCCATCAATACTGAGCCCAACGCCACGGTGTGATCCTACTCAGCTACTTAATCATTATGACTTGCTAGACAGTGCACATTCAGTTGGCTTGCTTCTGCTCACGGAGCTATTCACACATTCTGTGGATGGCTAAGAAATCCTGCAATCCTTGTTGCAGGTGGTGTATAATAATGTCTCAGCTCAGTACTACTCAGGATATGCTGGGAACAACCCAACTCAGTATACACAAAGAACCCTCTATGCTATAGACCAGCTTGGCACTGCTGTATCATCACAGGCATCTCAGACTGGCAACACTACCATCACATGGGCAGGCCCTACCTCCTTGGCCCTCCCAGCTTCAGCAAATGTGACAGGCAAGTACCCTGACAGTGCACCACACTTGGCATTGATCACAGCTCACACACGGTAATATCAGTCACGCAACTACTTGCGTTGTCTGCAGGCACAGCTACTACTTTCAATCTGACAGTGAGTAGCAGCACTGCTACATGCGTCGTAACTCCCGTTGCAACAGCATCAGGCAGTGGCTTTCCCTGGTGGGCAGGGCTCATCCTTGGATTAGGCTTAGCCGCCATTCTCGCTATGGTCCTGTGCTGCCTTGCGTTCTGCCTTATAAGGCGCAAGCGACGCAGAAAGGCTCAAGGGCCTGCTCAGTCACTGCAGCAGGGCAGCGTTCATGGCATGCAAGGAAGCGCAAATCCTGTGCAGCCAGTCAGTCCCTTCAGTGTGATTGCTGCCAATGGCCATAAGCACGATGACAGTGCTATGATTCCCAAGTTCAGCTCAGCACCAGAAGAAGGCAATTTCAAACCTGCCCCAGGACTTGCTCAAGCAGGCACATCCTCAGCGCCTCCTGACGTGTATAAAGCAAACATGCTGATCAATGCATCCAACACTTTGGCATTGCCACCTGCCAACCTGTCAGCAGCATCAGAGGGCAGCAGCTACAGTGGGGATCTCCATCGGCGGCAGAGTTCAGGCAATGAGAAGACCAGTGCTGCTAGTGCTGCAAGCACAGCATCGCAGCGCCACTTCAGGACCTCAGCAGGTGCTTCGGCAGCTTCTGTACCAGAGCTGTTCAGGCAGCGGTCTCAGATGCCGCTGGATGAAGTTGAGCTTGGGCCATTGCTTGGGCGTGGGGCTTACGGCAGAGTTTTCAAAGGTGCTGAAAGAGTACTAGGCCTTTGGGCCATCAACGCATGCATTGAGGATGTGGAAAATGCAGTTCGGCTAGTCTCATGTGCATGCAACATGTGTCTGCAAACACACGCCATAGCAGTTTCGCCTACAGAATAATGCAACAGCAGCAAATTTCTGAACGCATTTGTGCTGGCGCAAGACATGGCTTTGGTGCAGGGCGCTGGAAAGGTGCTCTTGTGGCCGTCAAAGTCATTGATCACAGGGTGAAAGGCAATGGCAATGCTGTGGACATACAAAGAGAGACCATTCTGAGCACGTCTGTTGTGCATCCCAATGTGGTGAGTGTTGTCTCGTACCCTGTTTCAAGCGCTGGTGGCTCCCATGCAAAAGCAGATTGCAGACAGCAGCGCATGTGCATGATGGTTAAGCATGCAACCTGCATCCCCCAATTGCATATGCATATCACAACTGAATGCATCAGCTTTGCATGTCACACTTCAGTGCACATTTGCAAGATTCTCTCCTGAGGTTGATGCCATAAGCATCATCTATGCACCCACTGGGAGCTTCAGCTTGGCATTGACTAGTGACACTGCCATGTTGCAAGAATGTCTGGTGTTTTTAGGTGAGTACGTACAAGATTGTGACGGTGAATGCATCAAGGCAAATGTCAGACCAACCAGGAGGGATTGGCTCAGGGCAGCGGCTCACGTCTCATCCAGAGAACTCAGCCACGATTGAGCAGGAGATTCTGGATGAAGAGCTGCACTCCCCTGATCCCAATTCAAAGGATGAGATGCAGACATGGATGTTGCTTGAGGTCTGTAGCAAGCTTGCCTGCAATAGTGTCTTGTTCCAAGCACCACTCTGCACATGGACCATCAGCTGCAAAAGTATTCAATTTTGTTGTGCATGCTGAACATGCGCTGACCTATCTCAAGGCAATGCAGCATTGGACGCGCAGCTTTAGCTTGCAGCCTTCTGTGATGCTTGGTGCACTCCTAATGGATACATGAAGCACTTGAGCCATCACGCAGCAGATTGGCTGGAGGGCTTGCTGTGTGAGACAGTATCATCATGCATTGAACTGCAAGATCAGGCAGAGTCATGCAGATTCAGGGACACTCTATACCATTGTGATGCGCTTGCTGTGGCGCAAATTTCAAGCAACATCAGGCTCATGCAATTTACTGGATTTCTGCTTGTGTGCAGTACTGTGACCGAGGGTCAATGGAAAAGGCCTGTGAGCAAAACAGGTTCAAGAACAAGCAGGACGGCAAACCAGATATGGTGCGTGCTCCACATATGCCTGCTTACTCTTTGCATAGCATGTATCTGGCGTTTGGACAAACATAAACAAAGGCAAGGCAAATGTGCTGACAAAATTCCATACGTGCTTGTTGCCATAATTGTCAGTAGAGAGACTGAGACTGCATGAGCATCGACACCATCATGGGCACATGTGTTGTCTCCAGCCGTAGATCTCCATGCATGTTGCACAGTGTAGACTACCAAGTGCAAGGGCCTGTGTAGTCACCAAAGATTCAATAAGTGTTGGCCACTCCAAAGCTGATGCCTAGTTGCAAATTCTCTGTGCCTTCACATCTGCTTCAGTCAGGACTCTCAACCGGACACGTGCATGGTGTCAGTGTCACATGCCAGGGGTTTCGACAATGCTTTGTTTACACAGGTGAACATATACAAAAGTTTGCAAGATATAGCAGCCGGCATGGACTACTTGCATACAGTAGGGGTGCTGCACGGTGACTTGAAGGGCGCCAATGTGCTGCTCAAGTCAACAGCCACCGACCCAAGAGGCTTCATGTGCAAGCTGGCAGACTTTGGGCTGAGCCGTGTGTTGGATCTGGACATGACGCACATCAGCACACACACCTACGGCACTATTTCTTACATGCCGCCAGAGCTGCTGAGTCAAGGCAAAATGACAAGGGCGGCTGATGTCTACTCCTTTGGCATGCTGAGTAAGTCTTGTGTCAGAGATTCTTTTCTGCTTTGTTGCAAGAATGTTGTCAATGCCAATAAGTTGTGATGCACTACTGCGCTTGAGGTGCTAGACGCATGTGTATCAGCATGTTCAAGCAACATGTGATCAGCACAAAAGACACAAGTATGTAAGATCTCACGTACTTGTGTCTCTTGTGCTGCTCACATGTTGCCTGAACATGCTGTTACACATGCATCTAGCACGAACTTCAGCTCCTGTACACTCTGTGCTGCTTGTCGTTCATGGCATCACCACCTGGTTTGCTGACACACCTCCTCACATTGGCTCATCATGACTGAATGTGCGGCTTGTTGGCTGATGCTCAGCTACAGGTCATGCACAAACACAGGCGTCGTTCACGCTACTGTGCATGACAACATGCATCAGACATGCAAAATGCATTCTCAGCTGATGCAGTAAGCCTGGTGGTGTGCAGTGTGGGAGATGTACACCGGCTCTAGTCTCTTCAAGGGTCTGACGGTGGGCCAGGTCTTCTTCATGGTCGTCTATGAGGCACACAGGCCTGCCGTTCCAGAAGACTGCCCTGAGGCCTTCACAGCTTTGATGAGATCCTGCTGGAGTGCTGACCCTCTTGAACGGTGAGCTACCTGCCATGTCAACAGGATCCAAGGCAGACACCAACTTGTTACACTCTTAAGGCAACTGAGTTTCAAGTTGTGTTCCAGACTTGTGGGAAGTGAGATAACTTGAGAGAGCATAAGGTTGACCATGCAAAGCTGTCCTGTGCACCTTTTTGTCAAGCCCCTTGACCCATCAGCTACTTCTTCACTCTGCTGGGAAGCAAGCCAGGCTATTACAAGCATGGATGCACAGAGCTGCAAAAATCAGTGGCTGACACATGGCAAAGCTTGCTCCAGAAAGGACGTGCTACAACAGATATGTGCACACAATTGTACTGGCAGTACTCTTCTGCTACAATGAGCCGAAATGTATGTCAGCATCTGAACATCATCAGACTGTACGTGTGACAAGTCATACCTGCTTGCTGCAGACCAACATTCGAGCAGATCACCAAAGACCTGCAGCTGCTGTATGGGGAAGCTCGAAAGAAGCCTCTGCAGAGCGCCACATCAGCGCCTGCTGGTGTAGCAGGCAGGAAGGCCAGCCCAAGTGGGCCTCCCGCCCCAGCAGCACCCCCTCTGCGTGTGCGCCCCCCCACAGCTGATGTTGACAACTCTGCAGTACCAAGAGTGGGTCGATCTGAGTTCCACAGCGTCACAGATGCTCAATCTGTGAAGCCTAGGAGCCGTGTAGACACAGCTTCAGAGCAGGATGAGCAACCTCCTAGTCCTTTTGCACAATCTGGGATCCCTAGAAGCCAAACAGGCACAGCATCAGAGCAGGATGAGAAGGCTGCCGGTCCCTTTGCTGCTGTGAGCCAAGCACCGCCGCCGCCTGGTGTACAGGCCACATCACCCTTTGATGTAGCCTCCAGAGGGCCTCAGCAGTTGGGCGGCCAGCCTGCAGAAAGAGCAGGGGGTGTGCCCTCATTAGCTGAGGCACAACGGCGGATGGCCATTGCGCCAACACCCTTCATGCCACCCCAGTCTATGATGCGGTCTAACCCAAGAACCAGCATGACATGGAGATCGCCAGAGCATGTTAGCCTGCAGATACCGGAGGAATCTGACATTGATGCGCTGGCAGATCAGATGCGTTAGCTGCAGTCTTGAGTAGTTTTCTGCAAATAAGATGCAGCTGAGTTGCATCTGATTGTTTAGCAGTCAAGGTCTGATGAATGTATGTTGTGTATTGTTTGGTAGATTCTGAGTCTTATCTGGACAGGCTTTGCTGGGAGCAGAGAGTATGTTTGATGTTGTCACTGTTGCAACCTTATATGGCTCATTCAGATGAGTAGCCAGCTGCGTTTGATCAGCATCTCTGGATACAAGGATTCCTTTGGCAGGCTTGTTTGAATTTGCCTTACTTTTTTTCGAGTAGACTGTTTTTGAAGGCCTGCCAGGCTGTGTGTTGCTTCCAGAGCAAAGCCTTAAATCAATAGTGCCTTGCGCATTTCATGAGAGCCCTGTCAATTTCTTGCTTCAAATAGAAACTCACACCTACTGAGTGACCACATAGTGGTAGCGTTCACTGTGTTTGATCACCCTTCAACAATGGCCGAGAACTCTGAGCTGCCTCTCTAGCATGTAGTTGCCTGGCATCTGCAACTCGCTTCCTATGGTCTTCTATTGCAGTATGTGGTCTGACACCGCTTGGAACATGTACGTACCTAACCACCCTACCTCTCACATGCATGAACGGCATTGCCTGCTTAGTGCCATCCGACATCTTCTCCACAGTCACATCAGATATGGTCAAGTTCATATGCTCATCGACCTGGTCGAGCAAGCCCCTGATCAGAGTGTCATATCTGAGCTCCACCAGCACATGAAGACCTTCGAGAGCTTGCACAAAGCAAACAAGACTGCGAGGCGTACGATCCTTGCCCATGTCAACGATTCCTGCAAACTCTGCTGGGCTTCGCAGCCTGACGTCTCAAGGCATATGTTGAGATTTGATCACTATGTAGTGGACCATTTCGGCAGGCCTGCATGAAATGCATTGAACTATCAACAGACACACAGCCAGGCATGTGCATGCTCAAATTAAGTTAAAGGGGTTTGCCACGATTGTTGGCAGTAAGTCTTGGCACACCTGCTGCTGTCGATCTCAGAGGAGCATGCACAACAGCATTCCACACCATTAGACCAGTGCGGCCTTGTCGGCTGACCAGACTTTGCAGCTTGAAGGTGTGTGTCCCTCAGCAAGACCTTCACGATGCGATGACACGGCTCTTTATTTCTCACATCAATGCACGCTGTGCAGTCTTGCAGTGCACATGGTTTCGGAGTGCTTTTGCCTTTTTTTCAGTCGAGCTTGGTTGCGGGCGCAACTCAAGCATAGGTCGCTATGTGACGCCGCTCTAGACATGGCTCCATTTGGCTCGGTACCAGCTGGCACACGGCATGACGGTCAGCATAGGACAGGCAGCGGTGTCAATCTGCCTGCCAGCATGCCCCGGTATGAGGGTTTCGCCTCCACCCTTGGCGGTTTCGCACGGTCCCCACAAGTATCAAGAGCCCTTCCATCGATCCTGAGACCGACACAGGAGCTTGAAGAACCTTTGATTTCCGAACAGCAGAGAGAGTCTGCTTTTATTGAAAGCCTTCAAGCACCTTCGTTGACTAGTGAAAGGACTGACACAGCTGATGGACATGCACAGCAATCCTTCCGACCTGCATCATTGCTGGCAAGAAGCCTAGGGACACTGAACGATGTTTTCTCCCGCCAGGTAGGCGTGTACATACACCTTGCTGCCATAGCGTATGACGCCAACTCATGTAATTGTGCACATGCTATGTGTGCAGAAAGCTGGTGAAGCTCATGCTGCTGAGCATGAAGATGCTGCTTCAGCAAGCGGAGCTCTGGGTGGGAGTCCATCAGCAGGTAAGCAGCATTGCTTCTAGCCTGTCTACACCCACGGCTGACTTAACTGCTTTGCCTTGCTGCTTGTTGTATGCATAAAGTTTGTGTTACAGGAAGAATCATTTCATTCTTTATCATGCAGGGTCCCATGGGACCGCCCCAAGCATGGCCAGTGACAAGCAGCATACTGAAGACATTGTTATTGGTCCTATGCCTGATGCTCGAGAGCCTCCCACAACAACTAAACAGACAAGGGCAGCTCAGGTTCAGGCGGCCCTGTTATGTGGCGTTATCAACTCTATACTCACAATTCCTGTCATGACCAGTTTTGCAGCAATCATTTTCCAGGTGCGTTTTGGCCTGCTCATGTTGTGGCTCCCCCAACTGTCTGCATTGCTTGCCATCTGTTCAACTGTTGGCATACGCACACACATCCACTGACCACACAAGTCTTGGTACTCTTGATAAGCATATGCCTCACGCATGTGCCTGCCTTGCTGACATTTTATCATCTACAACGGCTGGTACACTTGGACATGCTGTTTATGGCACGCACTTGATCACTTCCCCCTGGGCAGCCCTGTAAATCACTCGGCTTTTCATTAAAATTGACGCCCAAAAGTGTAGTCTTTTCTATTGATCTTTTCCCCTCCTTGATGAGTTCCAACGCTACAGGATCACTTCTTCCAGCCAGTCCTTGGGCAGATGGTGAAGCTTGTGTTCTTGAGCAGTGGCGTGCATCAGCTCATCTTCAGCATCAAGAGCACCCTCCCCTTTGCAGTAGGGCAGGTGCAGGATGTGGGTCTCATCTTCCTGTCTGCCATGGCCACATCCATTGTGGAAACCTGCAGCAAAGCTGGCAAAGACAGCGCTACCACTCTTGGCACTGTGCTGCTTACGCTTCTGCTGACCACCTTCTTGGTGGGAGTGCTCATCATACTGACAGGTGACTTCACCAGCTGCTGTATTCCAGAGTACTTGCAAGCAGCATTGGCAGCTGTTTTGCTGGTGGGTCTCGTGACAGCACAAATGGGCGATTACTAGCCAATGCTGTTTTGAGCTTGCAGCTGTGCTTCTGATTGTGATTCATGCTTGTGACTCACTACAGGTGCTCTCAACCTAGCTTGCCAATCTCGAAATCAGTGTGCAGCAAACATGATTACAGTTTCTTCAGGGGCCAACTCTCTTCCACATGATGTGCATTTCTTGTGTCTGCAGGGACTCTCAAGCTGGCTTCACTGGTGCAGTATGTGCCTCTGCCAGTGGTTGGCGGCTACCTAGGCTATGTTGGCTACTTCTGTCTAGCATCTGGTGTCTCACTGGCTTCTGGTGAGCACATCTGACAAGGCGTTATCTACTGCAATCAGGCTTGCAGCAAAGCCTGAAGAGACTGCACAGACTGTCCTGCACCACAGCCAAACACTCAAATGTATGGCAAGCATGCATTGATGCATTGTAGCCTGTGTGTTTGGCTTAGAAGGTCAAGTAGCAGTGTGAAACACCATCACATAGCTGCAGGCAGCCCAGGTTTGGGCCTGTGATGTGAGACACGCTCATGATCAGTTCTGATTCCTTGTGACTTGCAGCCATGAGGTGGTCCTGCAACCCAGCTGCAGCTGCAACAGTTGTCTCTGCAACAGTCGTCTCCATGCAGCAGCACTGCCTTGCTTCTGCAGATGGTGGACACCGTGCCGCTCTCTTGCCGACAGTCATGCACCTGCAGTTGCTGCTTTTGACAGCTGATTTGACAACTGCTTTGACAGCTGATTTGGCAGCTGCTTTGACAGCTGCTTTGACAGCTGCTTTGGCAGCTGCTTTGACAGCTGCTTTGGCGGCTGCTTTGAGATCTGGTTTTGTTGTTGACAGGTGTGAATGTAGACAGCCCACAGACTTGGCTACAGCTGCTGCAATGGGACCCTGCCATGAAACTAGCGCCAGCTGTAGTCTCCACTCTGCTGCTCATGCTGGTCATGTCACGCTTTAGATCCCCCTGGGCTCTGCCGGCAGTCCTCATCTTCATCCCTGGAGTCTTCTTCCTGGTGCTGGCAGGCCTGCACAAGTCGCTGGCTCAAGCACAAGATGGAGGATGGGTGGCCAAACCACAGGCAAGCTTGTCATACATGATGCTTGATGATGTCTGTCACTGTATGAGAAGCGCAGTGTGAGAGGATGCTGATGCAACTGTTATTATGCACTTGCTTGCTACCGTAGCTGCAGATGTTTGCAAAGAAGCAGAGGCCTGTCAACATCTTGCATTGTATCGTGACTGTCCATGGTGCATGTGGTTGTCTTCTTTGTGCTGCTGGCATGCTTGCCCATGTCGTCAACTTGAGCCATGGTAAAGATTTGGTAGCATGCTCTCTGTTGCTTCTGCTTGGACTTTCGAATGTCGAGGGAAACGCTTTTCTGAGCTGGCAATGCATGACTGGCTTGCTTAAAAGCGTGTTCACTTGAATTTGTGGGATTGGTAATTGCCTTGAGTGTGGATTGCACTCGTGAAGAGTCCTTCGTAAATGCTTCTGAGTCACTCCATGCATTCAAGAGACCTCTCCTGACTCAGCTTGATCAGGACTGGCTTGAGTAGGTTTGCAGTTTTCAGTGATCGGGCAAGGCTTGTATGGCCTTGCAATACAACCCCGCTTCTGGTGTACATGTCATCCAATGCGCCATGTGATGTCACACATCAGGGTTGCCTGGTACATTCGCTTATCAGGTTGCAAAAGGCCTTCACAGCATCTCTCGTGAATCAGTGGGTGTTATGATGATGGCTTCAAGTCACCACAAATGGGCACATGCACATGACTCAGCAACAAGTGGTGAGCATGAACTGCACATCAGCCTTGATTGTGTGGCAGGGAGATGAGGATTCTGGCCCCTTCTGGGAAATCTACAGCCTGTACAACATCCATGACCTCAGTTTCAAGGGCATCTACTGGGCGGTCATGCCGCGCCAGATTCCCACTGCCCTGGCGCTCTTCTTTGTGGTGGCTTTTGGGTCGTCCCTGGATGTGGCTGCCATCCAGCAAGACTCACCAGAGCCTCTAGACTACAACAGGGAGCTTGTCACTGTGGGTCAGTGCTTCTTTTACCTCACTGATTCTTACTTGGTGCTTGCCTGGACATGACAGCGCCTTTGCTGTTCAAATTGCACAGTTCAGTCATGATAGCTGGCAGATATCGTGCATGATGCCAGGTGCTTTGTGTGCGACCTGGATGAGTTGATTGGATATCATGTTCCCTTGGCTGGTGGCATGGCTAATCTCACCAGCAGAAAGGACAAGGACAGAGGTTTCCAGTGGAAGCTTTCCACCTTAAAAAGTGGTATGACCATTTGTGAGGGACCCTAGAAGGCCACCCACAGCTCCATGCGGAGTCAGCAGGTTCACTAGCAGCTGTTTGTGGGCACAGACAGCATGCACTTCCTTCTGTCTACTATGTGCGTCGCCATGCAGCCTGTTGTCCACCATACTTGCTGACTAGTCACCTGTTGCCAGACAAACTCAACAGGGCGTTCTTGTTCATGCTGCAGGTTGGTCAAACGTGGCAACTTCCGTTGCGGGTGCTGGCTTCACCGGCAGCTACATCTTTAGTCAGACCATCTTCACCATGAGGGCGGGAGTGAATTCGCGCATCAATGGCTACATTGTGTCTCTTCTCATGCTGGTCATCTTTGTGGCGCCCTTTTCTGTCATTGAGTACCTGCCAAGCTACTTTTTTGGATCCCTCATGATCTGGATTGGCTGGGAGATTGCTCGGGTGGGGCCCTGCTGACCCCTTCCTGACCCCTGTCTGATTCCTTCCTGACCCCTGCCTGACCCCTGCCTGACCCCTGCCTGACCCCTGCCTGACCCCTGTAAAGTCTTAATGACCTTTGCTGGCGGCTGCAAACTTCTTGCCTGCCTGTTGTGACAAATTCTCCTTGGAGTTTGATTGTTTGCTCTAAAGGACACTAAACAGCACGTGCTTCACAGTATTGCATAACGGACTCATGACCTTGTCATTGTTGTGTGCAAGCCAAAACTCAAGAGAGGTTGCTGAGCAGGACTCCATGTTCAATCCGTACCTGTTTCAGACCGCCACAGCAGCGTTTTCTGCATTCTCACACGCCAGGCCATTCTCTGAACCCACCCCACACAAGTGACTGATCAACAGCTGTCTCATGGCTTCGGCTGCAAATGGTCACTGCTGGAGGAGCTGTGAGTGCAGCTACTGGTGTTCTTTTTCAAACAGAAACTCACCAGCTCAGTTTGTTGCACATCACACACATCTGTGCCTTCAAGCCAGGAGGTCTGATGAGTCACAACTGGCTCCACACCTCAGCCTGTAAGGTATCAAATGAAACAAATGAAATGTGTTGCTGTGTGGCTAGTCTCACTGGTGTCCACTGACACACATGCAGGACTGGCTGTTCCTGGCGTACCACAGGGTGCGAGGGGTGGAGTATGGTCTGCTGGTGGCCACCTTTGTGGCCATCATGGTCATGGGCCTGGAGCTGGGCATTGCAGCTGGCATTGTGGCGGCCAGCCTGCTCTTTGCCTACAACTACAGCAAGATATGTAGCACCAAATGTGCACAACTGGCTGTTGGACATGACACCGTGCGTGACCTCGCAGGGATCTCCCTCATGCATATTGGGTGGCCCCTTGTGTGCTGAGCGTGTCTGATGCCCTACGGGTGTCAGTTGTCGATTTGCTGCACGGCTGTCCTCTGTGTGTTTGCTGTGTTGCGTAGGTTGTACACTCTTGCCATTGCTCTGTCTGCACATGATGTTCAACGCCTGCTTTCTCACAAGCAAGGAGTCCAGTCATATCCATGCCTCAGATCAGCATGCTTGCAAGCATCACACAGCCAAGGCCTTTGAGCTGTTGCTTGCACACCCCTCATATGTGTTATTGGCTCATGCATATGGACTGCTGCTGGATCCTGGTTTTTGCATACTTAAGGCCTGCGGCATTGTGTACAGGTGCTAGTGACTGCTTTCACAGTAGTGCCAAGCCGCAGTGGGGCTGTGCGCACCTTTGAACAGCGCACAGTACTAGAGCAGTTCAACCCACGCTGTGTGGCTGTCTCCCTGTCTGGCTACATATTCTTTGGCAGCTCTGTGAAGATCAGTGATAAGGTCCTGGAGGTAAATGGCATTGCTCTGTGCCATGCATGCTTCTGCTGATCACACAAATCTGCTGTCATTCATGACACAAGGGCTGATCAGCACAGATCATGCCAGATCACGCCATGTGCTTGCCCATGATCTGTACTCTGATCTGTCAGACACACAACTGCAAACACTTTGCATTGAACGTGTTGCATTGAATGTGTTGAGTACTCTTGGCTCTGGAGATTGCATGGTCAGCATATGCCTGCTGCTGTTTGGCTGGACCTGGATCCATCAAATGTGGGTCTTGTGTGCACTGACCGGCATGCAAATATAGCTGCTGTGTAGCTCCCAACATCTTCATCAGCTGCGTCTGCCGCAGGTTGCCAAAGCTACCTTGTCTGATGCCTCGGTCTTGCTGGACAGCTTGACTGGTGATGATCAGCTGAATGGCAGCTCTGGTGACACCTTTGAAGGGTCAATAAGAGAGAGGTTCCAGGCAGCTGCTGCTGTATCACCCAGATTCCTGTTGCTGGATTTCAGGTTGGGTTCTAAAGTCATATCCATCCTGTGCCAATACCAGGTCTTTCCATGATTTTGTCAAGGAACTGTGCTGTGCGGTAGACAGCTGCTGGGCTGCTTGCATGAGCATCTTGGGCATTTGGGGTGTGCAACAGTGCTTCTTTGTAGCAAAGAATGCAGCATCAGTGGGTTGCTTGACTATTTGGCAGTTTCCCAAGTCTGCAGTCAGCTTTGCTGAGTCAGCTTGGCTGAGAATGACATCGGCACCTGCCTTTGCACAGCTTGTGGTGACCACAACCACCATTGACACACATATGTGTCTGACAAAACTAGCAAGACCTGCCTGCAGTTTATCTGGTGTTGCATGCATATTCTTCCACACAACACCAGATGTGAAGTGCATGTTGAGTCCTGCTGCTGACTGAAGCCATGCAGAGCAGTTGCTGATTAGCAAAGCTGTAGCAGACATGTGCAAGTTGATGCCTGCAGCTTGGAGGTTTGCTTCAAGCTCTTTCTTTTGCAACAGGCGGGTGCAGGGGTTGGATGCAACAGCAGCCAGGACGTTCTACAGCTTGAGATCTGCTTTGGAGCGACTAGGAGTGGAACTGGTCCTTACTCACCTACCCACCACAAGGTGATTGCTGTCTCCTTGTCAAACTCCAGTCCCCAAATCTGCATTGTATCCCTGTGCTCCCCATCCCCCATCCCCCATCCCCCACAACCCCCCCCCTCCCCCCTCCCCCACACCCCTCCCCTCCCCCTCAAGGCTGTTCTTGCTCCCTACCTGTTCAAAGGGCTGCAGACTGCCTTGCTGTGTAGGCAGATGATGACAATGATTACAACCCTTTGCTGCACATGGTTTGTACCTTCTCATGCATACTTGCTTGTTCATTACCATGTCTGACAAGGTTTCACACTGCTACATCCACATGCAGGCCACATATCAGGCAGCTGCTGATGGCGCATGGCGTCATTGTAGAGAGTGCTGTGAGTGATGCTCATCAGGACGCCCATGCTGTGCATGAGGGCTGCCGAGCCTTTGACCATATGGAGGCTGGGCTGCAGTACTGTGAAGAACGCTTCCTAGAGGTACACTCTTGTGGGCGGTGCTAGCCATTGTTTATCAACATCTACCCCTGAGCATTTGCCATGTGATCAGACTTGTTTATTGGCTACAGCGTCACATGCTTCTCCTCTCTGTTTCTCTGCTTCGAGTCTAATGCGCTCTGCGGCGACCACACCTCTAGAATGCCATTGGTGATGGCCGCTACATGTCAGTTTATGTGCACAAAAAAGTTGAAAAATGGATGTGGCGATCTTTGCAATCATGTACATATGCATCCAAGCTGCGCACTGTGCTCTCCACTTCATATGTACTGACTGCACATCAAAGCTCACAGAGACAGGCTCAAGGAGGCAAGATCTCCACAAGTCATGCTGGATGACTACATGTTGAGGATCACTACCTGGCAGCAGCTGCTTGTCATGCATGATGCAACCTTGCTGTGCAGGTAGCTCTGCACTATAAGCTGTGCAAACCACGCCAGCTGCACATGAATTTGAGTGAGGTGTTGAGAGCCCACTTAGAGCTGCCCCATGCGATACTGCCGGGTCCTATCAACTACGCCAAGGCTGCAGGGGAGTTACGGGCTTTCATGACCGTCACGCACTTGCAGCCTGGGAGCTCTCTCTTCAAACAGGTGATCTGCTGTTGCATGTGTCATCATGACGCCTGTGTAAAGCTGACATGGGCATTGTACTACATTCTGTGTTGACACATTGGATGATGTCTGAGGACTGGCAAGTGCGCTGACCGGTGATGAATGTGTCTGGTATATCTGTGTCATGTGACAGCAAAACAGTTGTCCTGCTCCAGAGCCCTTACTATTCCTGGCCAGCAACAACTCATGCAAATGCCCATCTGCTGCACCCTCTGCTAATTCTGCTGAATCTGCTAGTGTAAGCCAGATGCAAAGTGACAAGTGCTTGCATGCCACTGTGCACCACACTGCAAAGGGGTGGGCGCACATCTTCCTGTGGTGTCAGCATGACAATCCTGGTACAGCATGCTTCAGCAGGCAACATGGACAAGTTTGTGTTGTGCAGGGTGAGCACAGCGATGTCATGTTCATTGTAGAGAGTGGTGTGGTGACGTGCCACATGGACTTCCTTCGCCTGCATCACCGCATGCAGCTGCCAACACTTTCCCAGGACGTGCTGGCTGTGGCGCCTGTCAGGTCACTCACTACTTATTGTCATACTGCTTACACTCAGCTTAGCTTGGCGTTCTTTGCTTGTGTGTGTATGTCTCTGGTCAGAGGGGTGAAACATTGAGCTTTTTGGCTGGTCACCAGCCACAATGCCGTTTGGCTCTAGAGACAGACCTGCATGCCACATGTTGAATCTGTTTTTGCATACATGTGTTTTTGTTTTGTGTGGCACTGACCAAAGATGTTAGCACGGATCTGGGGTATCAACCTGTATGAAAGGGCCTGTGCAGGCCTGATGTGCATGCTGTGCTGTAGGCAATTTGATTATGGTCCTGGAGGCATAGTCGGCGAGCTTGACTTCTTCCTGCAGCAAGCACGCTCTTTTGAGGCGGTCTGCAAGGACTCATGCACCCTCCTCTGCATCTCCAGGTACTCTTTCAGCTCATTGCCAAACCTGCCTGCATTGTGCCTGTTCAGCAGTGCAAGTCCTCAACCTCCTGTCTGTAGAAAGACAGTGTCAGCATGCACAGCTACCCTGGGCATGATGCAGCTGAGACATGTTACAAAGTACCTTGTATAGTGTGGGCTGAGGGCATATAAATGGCTGTGAGCAGTTTGTCATAATGCGTGTAATGGTATCTGCACAATTTCTACCTTCCCTCCTTGGAACGGCATGCCTTCCTTTTGCACAGCCCTGTTTCAGGCCCTGCACAGATTGCTGTTGCAGCGTTTGATGGATATGTGCTGCAGGGCTTCTTTTGAGCAGATGGCACAGCAGGCCCCAAAGCTACTGAACCTGTTGCAGACAATCATATTGCGCTCCACCTGCTTGTCCGTAGCCCATGCCTTGGAAGCTCTTGAACGCAGCGGCATGGACTGACAGTACTGAAGGCAATAATGCTTGAGTGAAGCATGGTGCAAAGATGGCCTGTTGAGCCAGCAGTGTGAGTTTACATGCAGGACGCTGACTGTTGTGCTTGATGCTGTCCCAAGATGGCAACGTGACTTTGACAGCTTTGCAACGATAAGCTGCTTGCTGACTTGAGTGATGCTGTGACAGTCAATGGTGTCACCATGGTTGCAAACTACAGTAGAGCTGTTTGTCAGGATTGACATCTGCGCTGTCAGCAGGCAACTCAAAACTCAGCAGTCTCCACAGGTGCTGACTTGCAAGGCTTGCAGCCCCTAATCTTTTCTTCTAGTGTTGAATGACTCTCGTGAGCGAAATGAGCAGCGAGCTCTCATCCAGTTATGCATGTAAACATTGTCACTAGTACACAGCAGACCTGTCTGAGAACATGAAAATCATCTTGAGGTCCCTAATGTGACTGTGTTTGAAGGACCTGGTATTTTTCCAGGTCGCAGAAATTTGTGCCTCTAACCAATTGCGTTTATCAGGCGTGTAATGATCCAAACATGGTGCACCACACATGTGCATGCTGTTGTACAATCAGTTGATTGGAGTCTGGGGTGGGGATTCTGTTGTTTTAGGCTGCAAAAGTATTCATTGGAGCTGTTTCAGGGCTGCTGCCTAGGGCTGCAAGGTTGCTTATTTTGGCTGCATGGCTGATCATTGCCTGTACAGCTGCAGGGCTGTTGATTGGGGGCTGCATGCCTGCAAGGTTGCTTGGCTGCAGGGCTGCAAGGCTGCATGGCTGCAAGGCTGCATGGCTGCAAGGCTGCAAGGCTGCATGGCTGCAAGGCTGCAAGGCTGCATGGCTGCAAGGCTGCAAGGCTGCACGGCTGCATGGCTGCATGGCTGCATTGCTGCATGGCTGCAAGGCTGCAAGGCTGCAAGGCTGCACGGCTGCATGGCTGCATGGCTGCATGGCTGCATGGCTGCATGGCTATCTGGGCTGATATTGCTGCAACTTGCTGCGCTGCTGGTGCAGCTGAGCTGTAACAGCTGAGCTGCTGCTGCTGCTGAGCTGTAGCAGCTGAGCTGCTGCTGCTGCTGAGCTGTAAAAGCTAAGCTGCTGCTGAGCTGCCGCAATGCCTCTTCTGCCATGGCTGCATTGCCGCTGCCGCTATGGCTGAAGAGCTGGAATGGCTGCATTGCCGAGCTGATGGCCTGACCAAGCCTAGGGTCTGCCTATAAGACCTTCTGCCACAAGGCGGGAAAGGCATGAGGTATGGGTCTGATCGGTCAAGGGGTCAAGAATTCAGGTCTGTGCGCCGGCTAGCCGAGCTCTGTCGTTGTCGAGCGCTCTTGCATCTGCAGCGCGTGTTGCGACGTCTAAAAACTCTGTTTTTAGTTTGGCGCTCGGCGATGGGCCGTTGACTTTGAATCGGCCTTTGAGCTGATCGTGACAATACTTCCAGCAATCAGGGCCTTGTGGTGCTAGGGACTCTGCTTTGACGGCCTTGCCCGGTTGAAAATGGTGTCAGGTCCACCACAGCAAACCATGCTGGGGGGTCAATTTGCATTTCACCTGTGTCGCTCCCGGCTGGCTACTTTTTGTGTTCCCTTGCCTTGTTCTCTTGTTGTGTATGCTACAGCGCAGCCATGTCACATGTGAAGCATGTGTAGCAGAAGTGTGGGAGTCAATTTTTGTCAGACAAACAACCATAGCGTGTTATCGTGCCTGACTTGCGACTCTATACTGCTGTGCCAGCCCCTCAATCCTGGTGAATCTGTGGATCCAACCAAGCAGATGCAATGAATTTCTCATGTTCAACTCTTGCATCTGTCTTTTATTTTACGACAACCGGTGTTCCACATATGTCTCCATCAGTGCCCCATAAAAGCATCGCAGGGCTGTGGCAGAGTATCGGTGGCTTGCCTTTGCTGCACCTTTCGCCCTGCATATTCAAAACCACCCTGATTTACCTACAGCAGAAACATAAATATCACAGTGTTGGAGCCCGAAGTGAGAAACTATGTGATGTACGTTTGTGCAGCAGACGCGGATCTGCAGCTTGACAGTCACTGACACAAGCAATAAAGATACTGTTTTGACAAATTTGACAGAAGATGTGACGGCCTTTGCTGCCCAAGTACAATAAAAGCATGTGGCCCGTACTGAAGTGCAAAATAAGGTAGCTTGTGACATGCCGCTCCTATGGGCTATATAACAGTCAGAGCAGTTGTGCATGACAGCACAAGCAGTCTATTGTGGTTCTACTATAGGCATCCTACCACGCTGCGCTGAGTGGTGCACTTACGCAGTCTCGACCAACAAAATCCGCCTCTGCTCATACAGAGTCTCAAGCAAACATAGTTTGCACGGTTGGTCAATGTTGCAGGCTTTCTGTTACATAACGTAGCTGTAGAGCCTTTGTACACTTGAATCAATCAGATGCACCTCGACTTAAAACATGAAAACAAACCCTACGGCCCGGACCCAGGCCTGGAGCCAAGAACAAACAGGGCTTGGTTCTGCTATGTAAACTCCAGAGCCTGTCAGAATTGCATATGAGCCTCTGGCATTTGTGAGCAGTAAGGCATGTGGAGGCAGAGATGCACACAGTTTGCGGCAAGTTGTTCAAGAAAACTGCCTGCAAATCTGCTCACAAAATTGCTCAGGCTGTGTCGCCCCGTCCTGGTTACTTGATGAAGTGCTCATGAAGCAAAATCATTGCCAAAAATTTGCTGCTGGAAAAAGCTGCTGATGTTGGCTGTTGAGGATACTTCCACCATATCAATAGCAACGTATTCCTGTATAATCTATCTACATGCCACATCTATGCTTTTGCTGATGCCTGTTGGGGCCTGAGCATGAGACCGTGATCACTCTGAAGCCTCACACGCTACAAGTTGTCAAGTTGAATCAGCTCACTGCTGCCTTCAGCATGCTCGCTCTCTGACCTGGCCAAGCATGTGCATATGGCAAGAATGTCAGGCCACATTGGAAAGCTATGTACCACCAAACGGCAGTACTGGACAGGACTAAACACCTGCACAGACACTTGACATTGCATGAGCCAAAGTGCAATGTCCTGGCACCATGTCCTGTTTGTGAATCATGCATTGAAGTGTCAGCAATAACGACCAGCGTCCTGCAGTTGTATAGGTTAGTCTTGCTATGACTGCTACAACAGTGTAGACCAGGCGCACAACCTTGCAGATCTGAAACATAGTAAGGCTTTGGCGACAACTGTGTGCTTTGCAGTATGGCGTCATGCAATGACCAGAAGTGAAGCTTCTACAGTAGACAGGGTAAGAAAAGAAAAGAAAAGACTATGCCTTTCGGCGTCAATTTAACGAAAAGCCAAGTGTTATACCGGGCTGCCCAGGTGTAGACAGGGTAACGTACCCCGTTGACAGTGCTGTAGAAATCAGTCCAGACCCTGTGCTGCTCCCGCAAGTTGTCTCTCAGCTGCTGGACCTCACTGTGGACCTCAAACATGGAGGCCACATACTTCTGAGCCTCCGTGGCCACCACCGCGTGCAGCTTCTTCACCTTGTCAGTCCCCTGTGTACATGCTCATGACATGTTTTATGACAAAGTCGAAAACTTCAAATAAATGATGTCGCATGCAAAGCCACCGTGCGGGCCCAGGTCCATGACAAAATACAAGGCAAGCCTGATGCATTATGCATACCTACATCTGCCAGGCCCTCTCCGCAACAGTATTGCATGAGCACAAAACCGGACTTTGGGCAATTGAGCAGGCACACAAGTATTGTGGACGTGGGGCATGTAAGAGTACCTGCTGCAGCCCTAGGCAGATATTGCGCCGTGTCTCTCTGTTGTCTTGCAGCCTCTGAAGGAAGCGCGTATGTAGGTTCAGCATGTCTCGTTTCTGACTTGCTTCCAGATCCAACATATCCTGAAGTCATAAGTTTGGGTTGGCCACCCGTCGCCATTGACATTACACTCTTTGCTTCAGGCTTGCAGTAGCTCCATCCAAAAGCAAAGTCATGGCGTGCAACAGGTATGTGTACATTGGGTTTCTCAGCTGCAGAGGAAACTATGCACAAAGCCAATGCTTCCCGGCTCGATAAGACACATGTCCATCACACTTTAAGATAAGTCTTTTGTGCTTGTCTGAGCTAGCAACCACGAAAGACTCATACTGCTATATGGTGCTATCAGAAAGTCACAACCCACACTCAAGGACTTGATAGATACAAGGGAAAGCCTTGCTTCAAGGCAGAGAGTGCGCACAAAGGAATGACATACCATTACTTGCTGCCAGTGCTCTGTAGTGTTGCTGCTTTTATCATTGAGCATGGACTCTAGCTGAGTATGGCGTTGATCCATGTTGACTTGCATGAGGACAATGATACATTCTGGGGATAAGACAGCTGTGCGCATTGCCAGCTGACCCTGCACCACACTCACATCCCCATGTCATCATCCCATGCCTGCATCTCGATTAAATTTCATATTTCTTAAACACTGCAGTGTCAGCATGCAGCATGGTGGATGCATCACCGCTCTGCTTGACGAGGGGACAGACTGTACTGTTTTGTCAGTTTGCGCACTGCCTGGAGTTCTGCAGCCATATGCATGGCCGACAGTGTTGTCAGGCATGATTGGCATGAAATATGCAACTGGTTGGAGCTGACTACTCACAGATTGGCGGCCGGATGTTGCCAGCTGATCGGCTATTTCTGAAGTCACTCCTTCTTCATCTATCCTCAGCAGCAAGCTTGCCATGACATTGACTATGCTCCTGTACTCTTGAATGATTTGCACCATCCTAGATGACACAGGCAGGGGGTGCTGGGGTGTAGAGGTGAGGGAAATTGCCGATGGGGCAGCTTGTGGCTCTGCATCCAAGATCTGTAAAAGCAGGAGTCTGGCTGAGCTTTGAATTCAGCATGCTTCTTTCTGGCCTTGCACTCACCAGATGTCGTGAGGGACCCGCAGTCGCTCAATGCATGCATGATGTGGTGTGAGGTGCATGATCAGCATGAGGGAGACACGGAATGCTGGCAAGGACTGCTGTTGTGCCATGATCATAACAACTTGTACGGAGCATGTCACCAGGCACTTACACAATTTTGGTCCTGGAGCTCTGCAATCTCCCCCTCTCTGAATACAAGCACCTTCTCCAGTGTGATGTTGCGGCTTGCCATCCTGCTGTTGTCCACCTTCAGCTGCTCCATTTGGGCAGCCATAGCCGCAAGCTGCTCTGCCATCTGTTCCTTCTGTGCCTGCAATCACGTAGTATACTGTCAGCATGATGTGTGAAACGACTAATCCACAGAGGCATGCAGTAGCATAAGCAAGCACTGCTGTAGCTGCTCTGCACTGGCCTTCTGCCGTTCTCGAAAGCGCTTCTGTGCTCTTCTATTTTTAGCTGTCCAAGCCTCGGTCCGTTTGGTGCCTGGATCAAGGGACGGCTCTGCTGAGTGACCTGACGCTTGCATGGGCAAGTCGAGGTTCTGCAAGTCCAAGGGCGAACTAGCACTCGGGTCAAATGGATCGTAGAGGCCGGCTGCAGTGCCGCTCCTTTGCTGCAACTTCGAAACGGTCGTCAAATCTCCTAGAGTCGGAGGGGCTTGCGATAGGTCTGTAGTACAGCTTGCAAGGTCCTGCATATACTGCTCAAGTACGGTGTCAACATTGAGGTCCTTATCAAGACTCTCCTGTAAGTACGAGGCCATGCCAAACTTCAGGATCACTACAGTGAGAAAACAATTTCAACGCCGCCTTTCGATGTCATGAACTTAGTCAAGCTGACAATGTTGTTAGGCCGTTTGCACAGCGTTCTGTTTTCTCTGATGACCTCACTGAAGCAATCGCATTGGCTAAACCCCGAGACATGGCTTACATGTAACGCCAGTCGGGTCCGGGGGGTTTAGCTAAAGCCATGTCTGTCTTGGCGGCATAGTTTTTGGCTGTACGGTATTCAGACTTTGTATAGTTACCTATACACAACCACATACCATTACACCCCATGTTTAGCTCTGGGACTTGACATTGACACTGAGCTGCCATACCTACTGTACTGGCACAAGTCATCCCGGAAAACTTAATTCCATGGTGCCCTGCGGGATGCCACTTAATTCATGAGGTCTGGCGGGTACGAGCACCTGTGGGAGTTAGAGTAATGAATGCATCATTTAGAGCCATGAAAAGTCTCAAAAGTTGACAGAGTGGCTGTTTTTGCAACAAATGAGCCCGTGCAAGCCGTGCAGGTGTTGAGGAAACGGTCAGGTGCAATGAGGTCTGTTTTCTCTGATGACCTCCACTGAAGCAGATTGCATCGACAAACCTGCAATAAATGTACCTGCATAGTAGAGACTGACATGGATGTTCATGTCACTGCCATGTGAGTGTGTGCACGCACATGCATGCACATGGAGTGTCCCATTGCTTCGAAAAAACGGTCCCTTCGCACTTATGATCACACTTTCGAGTGATTTGCCTGTCTTGCGAAGCATCTTCCTGGGAGTGCACCCGATTGCCAACAAAGATAGTTTTGCACACTCATTGACAACATCAAAAGTTTTGCACACACGACAGCTCGCGTTTTTGGGATAGGTCAAAGACAAAGATGGCTACTTTGGACGCACTTCCCCCGCAGACAGAGAAGCCTATTCAGGTGAAGAGCGCAACATCTGTTGCTTTCCGGATTGGTCATCGTCCGTGTCAATTTTCGCGCAGATCGAAGAGACAGAGCCTATCGTCGCTTACTTGAGTCCTCCGAGGTACCATTTGCGACTTGGTTTCCATAGCAATTGCTGATGACTCAGTTCGATGCTCCATTACAAACATTTAAAAAACTTGCTTGAAAGCAGTTCTCAGCAGCGTCACCAGCTGTACCGTCACTCTGAACGGTCGCTAGCTGATCTTGTCTTGCAGGCTGTATTTCGCTGTTGCCAAAACCGGCGCAGACAAGGCTAGAGAGCCATGGTGGAAGGTTTTCTGGTTAGGCATACTAGCTGGAGCATACTTAGGGTTGGGAGCGACGTTCTACTTGTACGTAGCGGGACAGATGCCTACTATAGAGAAATCAGATCCTGGTGTGCAGCACCTGGTCCTCGGAGCGTTTGGTCTACCAATGGGTCTGGGCCTCATTATTATCAGTGGTGCAGAGCTATACACAGCCAATTGTGCTTATTTGTCAGCCGCAGTATTTGAGGTAAGCTCTCAGGTCTGCCCCCAGTTTCTGTGAGCTTGCTGATCAGGTGTTGTCATATCATATCTACAAAACCAGTGCGTGACCTCTGCAGAGACATTCCCTCATCATCAACAGGGCATGTGCAAGCGCAGGGTAAAGCGACCGTCTGGAGTATGGTTTACCACTTGTTCTTCTGCTTCTGGGGCAACCTGGCTGGCTCACTGCTTCTGGTGGGCTTTGTGCTAGGAACAAAGCTGTTTGAGGCAGCGCCTGCCAACACCACAGCCCTCATTTATACAGTGGAATATGTAGAGATCAAGGCAACTGCAGGCTTTCGGCACGTCCTTGCCAAAGCCTTCCTTTGCAACTGGCTTGTCTGTCTGGCTTGCTACCAATCTGCCGCAGCACAAGACGTCTTTGGGAAACTGGCATCAATTTTCTTTCCAGTCATGGCTTTTGTAGCTATTGGATTTGATCACCTGGTGGCAAACATGTTCATCATTCCGTTTGGCATGTGCCTTGGGGCGCCTATCACTGTAGGTCATTACATAGTGTACAGCATGATCCCCACAATCATTGGCAACACAGCCTCAGCCACAGTCATGATCTCCTTCTCGTATGCCATGTGCTATGGCACCTTGGCAGACAGCATTCGAATCAAGCTCCAGAAAGCAGGGCTGCCCATGAAGGAGAAGAATGAGAAGGGGTTACCGTCTTCATTCCCACCATCTGTCAATGCTGCCAAGGATGACTCTGCCCATAACAGAATCTGAAATCCTTGCCCAGCAACAGCAGGTTGAGCCAGCTGAGCTGTAATTATCGGCGCCTAGAATCATGCTGCACCTTGTGAGATGCGCCGGCATGCATGTGCAGGCTATTCTTTTTTCCCATTTTTTGCCAGGACCTGTGGCTGTATCAACTTTTCTCAAGCCGAATTTGCAATACAGATGCTACCTGCTTGTCTTGCAGGCCCTGGGTCTCTGGGTGGTAGTATTCGCTTTAGATAGATTTGATCCATTTATGTTTGCTAATCAGTTTCTGTAGGATGGCTAACAGTTCAGGAGGGCTGTTGATCCCATTCTGCGCATCTATGAATGCTTTTTCTTTGTGTTCTTTTGTATATCGTGTGGGTCATAGCCACTTTCTAAAATTGTAACTTTGCTGAGCTTGAAGTGGAAAGGGAGGTATCAGCTTGTTTTTGCTAGTGTTATTAGTAGTGCTGCCAGACTAGCTGGATATACAGATTTCTTGTGCAAAGGCTGATTACGGCATGCTCCAACATTCGAAGCATTTGGGTGCATGCATGCACACATGTCGAGTCCACCGCATGCTTCTTGCATAACTAGTAGTACATTTTACCGCCGAATATTGCTTACTAGTGTTCCAGCGTGAGAAGTGACAGCTGTAATCAAGACAAGCTTTCTCGACAATCACAATACAGGCAATGACATGCACACTGTGCTGCATGATAAGCTCCGGGGCCTGAGCACATCGGCGTGTAACTGCAAACAGTGTGTGAGGGCACGTGCAATATAGATGTACACAAATGAAACCTGCCACGAGTCCAATCCAATGACAGAGTCCTTGACATTCGTTAGTGTATACAAGTACGTACTGCATGAATAGTATTGCGTCATCATATGAACATGCGCAACAACCAGGTAACCGACAGCACTTCTCAGGGTGGCTGACAATATTGTGGCTGACTATCATTGCTTAGCCGGGGATTGCAAATAACACCTGATTTGTGCATGTTTAACAAACAGCTCTTGCTGAACAGTATAGCCTGAACTGGCAGTCTGCATATGCAGGGCAGTGCCTCGCACAGACATCTGATCCATCCAAGAAAGTATCAAAGAATAAAGGAGGACATACAAAAATACCCATATACCAATATACAAGACGGCAAACGGTGGCCTGACATGTTTCACGATTTGACACTGGCACCAGAGATATTCTGCTGCTGCTGCTGCTGCTGCTGCTGCTCCTGCTGCTCCTGCTGCTGCTGCTGCTGCTGCTGCTGCTGCTGTGCTACACAACTAGCAATGGCCAGCGCATCCACATGGTGAGGGCCACTGGTGATGACTGCTTGTGCATACTGCATACTGGTCCACACCTGCACAACATGCAACATTCAGCACAGCCAGCAGCAAAATTATGATGTTCACCGAGGCCCAACAGGCTGGAGACTGACTGAACGCTGACTCAAATATAGGCTGCCTGGCTCTAGACCAAAGCTGGAAAAAGATGGCTCGTCACGCTGAATTACATACAAGAGGCGGCTGATGGGTCGTATTTTGGCTGGTGATTGCAGCATTGTTTGTGTTCATACTGGAACACTGGCACTTCAGCACGCAACCACTGCATGTGTACAGTAGCGGGCAGTGTATTCGTCATGCTTGATATCAGCACAAGCCTGGTTGCAGCAGCACACTGACAACGCCCCAACCAAAGGGCAGCTTAGGATTTCAAGGCAGAAAGCCTGCACAGGGCTGCATTGGTTCCACACTCGGTACAGTAGCTTGCAGAGTGTGCACACAAGGCAGCATGCTTGTCAGCATGCAAGTATGCAGCTCATCATACCCGCCCAAAGATCTGCTCATAGAGCTCCAGCCAGATGGTCTGACCCCGCCTCAAGTTAGCTTTCAGCGCTGCCAGTCTCTGCGCATCCAAGGCCAAGGCAGGCTGCATCTCTGGCTTAGTTGGATCATACTCAGTTGCCTGTGTCACATGATTGTATATGTCGGTACTTTCTGCTGGACCAGCAGTTGTACAGGCTCTACTGTTGGGCAACGATCAGCGTCCAGACGCAAGCAATGCTCGGTGAAGGTAGCATGCAAAGCAATCACAAGGCATGGACATGTCCACGGCAATCAATAGAAGCAGGCAGGCACGATGGTGGGGACATATGGCTCTAATCAATCCCGAGACGTCTACTTTAATTCAGAGACGACATTCCTACACTGGAAATCTAACCTCAGAAACGTCTGGGGACAGTAGAAACGCGGTTTTAATCATGGAGATGTTTTGGGTGTGTATAAATGACAATGAGCTGCAGAAGCTACCTGAGCAATTGCAGTGCAGAGCTGATGCCACTGAGCTTGGTTCTCTGCCTGTTTGATGAGAGAGGTTGCGCGCAGCCTGACTATCTCCTCCCTTTGCTCTGGCGTCAGATTCAAACAGTCCTGCAGCATCATACACAGTGGGGCATTCTAGCCACTGTCTCAAAAAGTAGCCCCCGTCTGAGAAAGGAGCGTCTATTTGCTCCCGAAGGTCATGCAGTGTCACCAGCCTGAGCTCCAAGTTTGCAGAGCAGTTGCAAAAGGAGGTGAGCATGAGCAATGATAAACAAGGTCTGCAAACAAGGCTCCTGAGCCCAGCCTGTCACAAGCCTGGACTACTGCCATGGCCCCATGGCCTCAGCTGGTGCTGTCAAGATGAGCCTCTGGGGAAAATTTTAATTGGCAATTGACCGTTCACATAAGCTACTATAGTGACTTTTGGGCTGTGACCAGAGAAGATTGGCTGGTTGGTGCAAAGTGCAGCCACAAGAACATAAAAGGAGATCCAGCCTAAAGCAAGCAGTGCAAATGTATATCCTGTTGTATATCAGACTGCTGAGCCAGCATGTGTGCGCACATATGACTTCTGCTCAGTCAATCCAGCTGGCAGTCACAAAATACGACTGCATCATGTTCAGGCGTATGTTCCCTTGTTGTACAGGTGTTCCAGCTACAGAGCACCACAATGACAGCATGCTATACAACATGAGTACTCACTGTGACTGCCTGCCAATGCTGGGGACTGCGGTATAGCAATTCATTTTCATCCCAGGCTTCAGGGCTCATGTTGACCATATACAGCTTCCTCAGGTTGTCTGCATTGCTCAGGACAGTTCCCCTCATGAAGTGCGCCTGCACATCCCAGACAGGTTACAGTAAGACGTGGCTGGGTGCAGACGTTCGCACAGTTAGTCATTCCTGCTGTTTTGACATTGTGTCTGGTCACAGGGCCTTAAGGACAGGCATGATGCATGCCTAGCACTGAGCAGTTGAAGTCTTTCAACGGTACAGTCTTTCAACGGTACCATCAGGGCTCACCACAAAACACAAAGCCACAACGCCTGAATGAGTGATGCCTGGCATGCGTGGGCCCACATGACACTCAAGCAGGTCACAAGGTCAAACAACACAACATTTGATGAGGGGTACATATGATGGAAGCCTCAAAGCCAAGCTTGCCGCATACAAACATGCAGACATGCCATCCTTGTCTGCAGTATACAAACCAGCAAGCTGGCCGACTGACCATGACGCTGCATTGCTGTCCAAGCTGGGCATCGAGCTCAGGAGAGGGGCCTTGCTCCTGCAGCTTGTGTACAATGTCTCGCATCTTTTCAACAAGCTCAGCATACACAGCATCCACTTGCTGCGCTTGTATCTGTGCAGGCTGGGATGGCACCTGGGCCAGGTCTAGGGCCCTGAGAGGGGGTAATGGCTTGGGTAAAGCTAGCTGGCTTGGCTGCTGCTCTGGGACAGTAACAGACTGCTCCTGTGTTGCCTGCAGTCAGCAGGCCAGGTTGGCAACGCTTCTGTTGCATTGCCAACTAATAGAGCTGATTCTTGATGCTGACAGCACGAAATTGCTGAGAAGCAAATACGTGGCAATCAACCATCTGATAACACTCAATGGTTGGCTACCTTGTGACCTGACGGCAGTAATGTCAGTGTAGAGGAATCAGGATTCTGCAGCAAGTGCACACACCTTGCGCTGCTCTTGCAATATCTGAAGTTGACTCTGGCGTGAACGCAGCACCTTCTCCAGCACCACGTTTCTGCCAGTCAGCTTGTTGTGCTCTGTTTGTAGTGCATTCAGCTGAGCTGTCATTTCCGCAAGCTGCTGCTGCATGTCATTCTTGTTTGCCTGTTGACGCCAGTACAGGGGTTAACGTGGACTTGCAAAGAGACCTCAGGTACAGATCAGCTTTTGGCACATATGTGCTTCACCCATTGCACATTGAACAACATTTGCATTACAGCTCAATCGTGCCTTCTGCTTTTCTCTGAACTTCTTTTGAGCCCTTCTGTTTTTTGCGACCCATGCTTCAGAGCGCTTGATGCTGCTTGCTGTTGGTCTGCTATCGCTTATTGCTATCCCTGATCCAGAAGAGCTGTGGTGCATAGCATCCTGCTGCTCTTGACTTAAATCGTCAGCTGGGCACAAAGGGACATATTCATTGGACATATTGGTACATATTGGTTGTGCAGTGTCAAATTCGTAGGGGCTTTGATTGTTTGTTGGCAGCCACAATGAATGCAGGTCTGCGGGAGTCGCTTGTGCAGTTGTAGCTCCTGGTCCCTGAAGATCAACTATATACTGTTGCAGGCAACTGTCGAGTTCCATGTCCTGACCCGAGTGTTGGCTGTCTAACCATTTCGTCAACGACATAGTGCTCATGCGTTAGATAGTACCAGCTGTCGGGCCTGCTTGTCGGGCCTCCTGCGTGATAACCGGTTAGTCACAGGTGCGTTCGGCTTCCACGTTGATTTG
>JAABUP010003178.1_pt1 | contig 29439 bp, 35 predicted proteins | sample 5559201 | NCBI WGS metagenome assembly JAABUP01 (sample SAMN10711887, study PRJNA513373) | rock metagenome | isolation source: Antarctica rocks | place: Antarctica | reverse complement strand
TGCTAGGGAAGACACCATGGGGACATTTGTGATCGCTTTGTGCTGACGTATGAGGCAGCTGGCCAGTACTAACTTCACGTCATGGGCGTGTACAGCAGCTGGATTAGCTTTCATGGCCTGGCTGACTCCTTCATTGAGGTCAGAGCCTGTTTCGAACAGGCTCTTGTGTTGTTCTGGTGTCACTTGCAGCCCTTTGAGGTAGATTGGCTGTTGTAAAGCCTGCTCCCCCTTTTCGGAGTGGATTACATACCCCATTTGATCAGGACCAGTGTCAGCCCAATTTGCAGCATGCATGCTATACTAGCTTGGTCCACCAGGAACAAGGCACAACTTGTTCATCTGACGCTTCTAAACTGGCAATAGCAGGAACAACAACAAGGCTTTTGAAAGCTAGAAATGACAATAAGGACAACATCAAAGGGAACTCACCTCCAACTTTTTCTTGAGGAAGCCTTCATAGATGCAGGGCAGGCCAAATGCCAAGGTGCTGCCTCAACACTCTGCTGGCACCCACTCAGGTAAGCTTCACCCTCAGGTCTGTTCTGTCACCAAAGCTGGCGTTTGTGTTGCATGTCAAGGAACTTACCAGCTTTCCATTGCCTTGCTGGTTGATTTATCTCAAGTATCAATATTGTCCAGCCTGTTTGCAGCACTGTTGTGAGCCCTTTGCTACTGTGTCCAGCAAACAATGGGCCAGTATGTGGTGTCTCTGCTTTTGTCACCCTCTGGGCTCAACTTGGAGCATGCTGAGTTGCAATGCAGCCCAATACAGTGTTTCATGATAATTACGAACCTGGGCGCATGCTAAACCCTTGGAGCAACAAACATGTATAGCAAGCCTTGTACGAAGCTACTTATGCCTTCTAACATCAACAGGCAGGCTAGTCAGCTGCTCAATCCACCAGTATCTTGTTGGTTTTATGTAGCTTCTCATGTGGAATCTCACGTGTTGCAAGCACGCACCTCATGATGCAAGATCCCAAATGTGGTCCTTTTTTTGTGAGACTAGCGCAATCAATCCTGAACTAGTAAAAAGTTTGAGCGACTGACGCAGGCGAGGTTGTGGTCAAGTGCTAAAGCCCCAATCGTTTCACTTTACGTACCCTGAAAGCTGCCAAGCTAGGACTCTCAGGTATTGATTTCAGCTGCTAGTTGCTGCAGCCTGATACACCCTTGCTACAACTTGAGTCTCAAGTCCAGTTTCAAAGGACCCTGACTTTGCTGCTCTTTTGGACTTTTTGTTGCCTTCACCCACCATGTGCTGCACGTGACAAACCACATTCTGTTGCTGCTGCTTTCACGGACACGCTGCGCGCGCGCGAAGCTCCGTGATCCAAGCGCCATCTGATCCAGGCTGGTTATCCGAGCATATGCCCAGAATGCAAAAGGCTCAGCAGGCCTTCTGCATCTTTGGGTGCACTGTTGCCAGATATATGCAAAATCCATGTAGAAGCCGAAATCCGAGGACAGACGATTTGTGCTTTTCATGACGTTGAGATCGATTGGTTGAATTCAAACAGCACTGTACGACCACTTCTAAACTTCAAAATCAATTTTTGCTCAAAATCTCCATACACTCTGGGACAGTAGGCTTTCGCTATTCTTCTCAATAGATCTCAAAAACAGGTCAGCAGGTCGGATCCCAACGCCAGAGAATGCCAGAGAAAACTGTATCTCAGCAAACAAAGACCCAGACGAATCCCACCTCCATCAAAACTCTGACCAAAATTGATGTTCACAAAAATACAACAGCTTGCATACACCTGACCCACTCATTCAACCAAAGGTGAAATTGGCATACTACTCTAAGCCTTGCTCATAAGTGTCAGCAGCACAAAGACAACAAAGCATGTATGTCAAAGAGCAAAAAATGCATAGCGTCAAAGCATGTCTGGAGGACATGTCCTCACTGATCGCCAAAATGATTCTGAGACTTTGATTTAGCAGCAGCAGCTGCAGCAGTCGCTGCTGCAACTGCCAAGGCAGCTGTCTTGGCAGCCTTCAGCTTGCGATACTCCTGAGCAGCCAGCAAGGCGCTCTTGATGCGCGGGGATGTGTTGGGAGAGGGAGTTGGGATGGCTTTGGCCCCTGTGGGCACTTTAGGGATACTTTTAACCTTTTCTGATTGGATGCTAGCAATGGCAGCTGCCATGGCATCATCTGCCACAGATGAAGGAGAAGAGGTAGCACCGGTCTGAGCTGTGCCCACCGGTACAGTTTCTGCCTCAGCTGCTCCCTGACTCAACCCAGACTGATGCAGCAGGCTCTCCCGAGCTTGGCTGCTATTTCCAATGCTGCTATTGACCAGCGGAACCTGCTGAGATGCAGCAACAGCACCAGACGCTTCTGCTTCATTTGCAGCACATGTATCAGACTTGCCCTGCTGAGGTGGTGCGCCTGCTCCATCTGGTCTAGCCTGCGACCCAATAAGACTTGGCCTACCATTGCCGCTCGCATGCCCAGTCCTGATAGCAGCAGCTCCATTCCCATTTATGCTAGGACTGCCATTCCGAAATACAGCAGCCCGGCTTGTGCCATTCTGTTGGGGCATTGCCAAGCTCCTTTGAGCATCATCAGCATGCTGATCCACGTTTTGAACAACATGCTGTGCATGCTGACTTCCCTTTTGAGCTGCAGGGGATAGCGAGCTGCCATTTTGTGCTGCAGAAGCATGCTCAGCTCGAGTCTGAGTGTATGTATTCTGCTCAAGCCCTTCTTCAGTCAAGATGTTTGGAGAAACAGAGACTACAACTGTGTCATCACCAAGCTGGGAAGCAGTTTCACCAGCAGCTTCTGCCAGTGCAGCTTCTGCCGCAGCTTCCAATGCAGCAGCAGCTTCAGCAGCCGCAACTGAGACAGCAGCTGTTTCTGCCAGAGCCTGCTGCTGGCGGCGGTACTCTAGAGCAGCTGTGAAGGTGGCTGCTGACTGGGCCTGAGACCGCTTAGCTGAACCCGCATTGGCATTCAGCTTGGTGGCATAACTAGCTGCCTTCATGCCTGTGGGTCGGCCTGCAAGACCAATTGGTTTGCTGAGTAGAGGTGGGTGCAAGCTACAGTCTGATACAAGCTGGACATGGCTATGCATTATGAAAGCCAACAGAACATGAATGCATCAGCAGGCAAATAACATCGCAAACTTGCACACAGGCAGACGCCAAGGAAAGATCCTGATATGGAGCAACATTGCCTGTGACTCTATAGTAAACCTGGCTTGGATTGTGTACTGGTGTCAACAGAAAACACATGCAGCAACACAGGCAGGCAGCACAGGATGCAAGTTTGTAGTACACCACTGCTTACTGGTGCTGGCATTTGCGTTTAACTGCCCGCTGGCAACTTCAGGAGCAGCTACTTCCAGCTTATCGCGTAGAATGCTGGTGTCAGACAACAGCCTGTCCCTCAAGATGACGCCGACTGTGGCGCAAAGCTGCAGCTGGTGGCTGAAACTCGATATAGCAGGACGCCTCGGTCGACGCTTGCTGGCGCTATATCATAGAGACGACGTGCTAAAAATCAAGGAGATGTAACAATGCACAACTGTTGGACACGGGTTTACGCCTATGCTTGCATAATCCGTGTGACAATTTGAGTTGTTGTGTTGTAACTCACAGAATTTGACATATAACTTCCAGTTATGCTGTGCCTGCAGATCAGATGTTTGAGATTTGCTGCATGACCATGAGGGAGGCTCCAACGAAGCCAGTTCATCTCCCAAGGCGCAATGTTTAGCGCTCAATCCAAGTCATTTTCTTTGCCCAAGCCCGCTCGTCTTCTTCTGCTCCCAAGCTCGACAGGTGGAAGCTGGTGACGCAGTGGCTTGATTTCGAATCGCAGTGTCGGCTTCATGGCGTTGTTTGACATCATGGCCGTGATCACCACAGGCGCTGGGCGAGTCGCACAGCCCGCTTAAAAGCCCTCGACGGTTGTGTCGCACCGAAGTCAGATCCGCGAGCTGTCGTCAAGCAAACTCGTCGGTCGTATGGCTTCCGTAGAAATGAACGGCACAGGCCTGCAACAGAATGGCGAAGGTGTTCAGCAAAATGGCCACCCAACAGGTCAGTAAAACCTCCTCACTGCCTGCTGCAGCTCGGGCTGTTTGCAAGTCACTTTCGACTGCACAGTTCTCATACTCTACACGCAGGCAAGGGACACCAGGCAATCGGAGATAGCGCACCCGGCGTGTCGCATCATGATGTCGAGGGCGGTCATCAACACCACCAACACCACCATTTGGCCACCTACTCACACCCTTGGGAGCACCGCATCTTTCAAGGCAGACCAGTTCCTGATCATATTAAGTATGTGGTATGCTGTTGTTTGTGACCCATATTGACATAATGTACGCACTGTCCCTGGAGCTGTGCTGGAATGACATGAGGTACAAAGTTTCTTTGTGTTGACTATCACATTCTCTTGCAGGGAAGGCAAGGTGCAGTACCATGGATTCTTCTGGCGTAATGGCAAGCCTTTGCATATCACTGCTGTACAAGGTGACATTACAGCATCTTCACAGCACTGCCTTTTGTCACCTATTTTCCTCACAGCATCTGTGGCTGCTTCATGACCATCTGAGCAGGTGATTGTTTTGCCAAATAAATTCATGGCATCATGCTTGCACTCAATGTGTGTGCTCAACAAGCCTGCTGAATATTGTCTGCAGAGCCCGGCAAGTCTGCAGAATCCCAGCCCCGTTTTGGCACATTGAACATTGCTCATTTTGCAAAATAAATCAAGCTCACAAACAGCATGTGAGCATGCATGACTAACTGCAGTGCTTGACATGAAGGTGAGGATGCAAATGGCCACTCGTTTCACTGGAGTCATAGGAGACAAAGGTAAAGCCTTCGGCGGTTCTGCATTCATTCATTGTCCTGGCTGATGTCTTATGCTGCTGATGCTGTACTCCACTGTCAGTGTGCAGCTACTTCACGTTGCAACCAGGCTCAGTGCAACCAAGGCACTGCTATACTGAACTTGTCTGTCCCTTGACACCGGTGTTTACTGGTACTCCAGGAAAGGAAGGTTGCAACACCATGAGGTAGCTCAACAAGAGGGCAAGCAAAGGTTCCATTGGTGGCGCTGGTTGGCATTCTGGAACTATAATAACAAGGGACCCAAGCTGGCCATCTCCTGGTGGATTGCATGGACCTTCTTCTGGGGGTCTGCACTCTTCACCCTAGGTTCTGCAGCAGCCCTCAGCCACAAGGTATTGGGCACCTTTCACGTCATGCACCGCGCATTGCTTGAGAGAATGCTCTGGGGCAGCACATACCTACTTTGTCTGCTGTCAAAGACACAAGTGTACACCTGGTCGTAACTTCGGCTGGAGTCTACAGTGCTGTATGGCTTAGCGACTTTCACACAGTGTGCAGATGCCTGCAATGCTTGCAGCATTGCAGGCATCTGCACTTATGGCCAATGTGCATCCCGTTTGTGTTGGTACTGTGACATTTTGGATTTCACGTGTGGCTGTCAGGTCACAAAGCAGCGTGTTTGAGTGGAAAGGTTGCCTGGGCTGCATGTAAGATTTCACCCTGTGGCTGCAAATCTGTAACATGCTTTTTCACATGCTTTTTTGCCTCCCCAGGTTTTTCTTGACGGAACGCACAGAGCCAGCGAGTACGATTGGTTGATTGGCTACCCAGATGTCTTTGCTGCATGCTTCTTCTTTTGGCCTGGAGTGTGGCTGCTTGTGGTGGAGAATGCTAATACAGATTTGGAGATGCGGCGGCATAACTGGGAAGCTGGTGGCAGGCAGGGCAAGCGACCCGGGTATGACTCATTGGACCATATTAGCATGGGTACTTAGCTTTGTTTCCCCTTTTATGTGATGCTGAGTTGTTTGGTGGAGGCCTGGTGTTGGATGCAGCAGTGCACACATCACCTTATGTTTACAAATTGACTGCCAACAAAGGACCTTGTACAGAAAGCTACTCAGGATTGTACGCACCTGACCCTATTGGAAGACATGTATCAAACGAGTGAAAGAATGCATGAAATGTTGCAGGTACCGTGTACTGTTTCCAGTCAAGGTAGACAACTTGCTTTGGTGGGCATCCGTGCTCATGTTTATTGGAGCTACGGGCTTCAACATATCCAACATTGCTGGAGTTCTATACGGAGATGTGCCCCTCAATCTGTCAGTCAATCAGCAGGTATGCATGGCACATGCCATTTGAAGAACTTCTTCATATTGATTCGTTGCCATGGCAACATGCACGTCTGTGGTTAAAGAGTGAACACTTCTGAATAGATAGTGATGTTCCTGCCTGCATGAAAGCCTGCATGTCTCACTGTTTTGTCAATGCCACCTTGTCAGTGTGCATGCACTGGGTCGAATTAGTGTTGCATTGCACCTGACCAAAGCTGCTGACTACAGGAGTGGTGGATCTACTTCACAATCACATTGGGGGCCTCATGCTTTGTGGTGGCGTCAATCCCATTTTGCATGGATGGTGTACATAGCTGGTGGCGAGGTGTGTCTCCCTTCCTGCTTCAAAGTAACACTTATAGTGCTCATATTGACCTTAATACAGCAACTCGCACCAACTGTAGAGACCGCAGTTTTGCAGCAATGTACTTTGCCCATCTGCATGGATCATGCCCACAATTTTTGCACGCAGCCCTTCTCACATGTGTCTGCACCAGAGAGCGTCATCTCAGTCTGTTGACATTTTTGCACGACATTTCACTGCACAAGCATCGCTTTATACCCATCAAAATGAATCTGTTTACAACAAAATCCTGTGATGCAGGTTATTTTCCATTGACCATGAGGGAGATGAAAAGTCTGCCCTTCTGGATCAATGCCTGGCAGCTATGGGGCAGTATAGGCTTCCTCATCTCTGCTGCTGCGCCCTACAAGCTGGACATCACATGGAAGGGCGAGCTGATAGAGCTGATCTTTGGCTCTCTGATTGGAAGTATCTGGTTCTGGCTCAATGGCTGGGGACTGTATCTGGAGATTGCCAATCCCCATGCAGACTGATTAAGCTTTGTTTGGCAGCCAAGGTCTTGGTGATGCCTTGGGTTTGGCTGTTTGCTTTCATCTGAATAGCAGCAGACAAGCCAAAATGGATATATCAAACATCTTTGTGTTCAACAGATTGTGTTGAAGTGCAACCTGGTGGTTTGGTCCTTTTTTGCAGCAAGCTTCTGAGTACAGATCAGACGGTGGTGTGATATGTGTGAATTTCCAGCAAGTCATACAGGTCCCAGTCTGCTTTTCCCATTTGACAGCATGTGCATACAACTACTTGCTGTTTGACATTTACTGTATCTGATCCAGAGGATGAGGACGTTATTGTTTTCGTACTGGGATATGGGGTTGCCAAGTGGATTAAGCATGCATGTACTTGTTGCTTGCTAGCTGCTGCTGTTGCCAGCATGCAAGAGGCAAGGGCATGTCTAGTTCCTCACTGTTAACAATGCGTCACACAGTTACAGTATGAAACATTAGTACTCAGATATGCTATGTGAACACAGTCACTTGGTTGACAGTGCTGGGCATCAAACAGACTTTCCTAGGGCAGGTGCTGCAGTGTAAGTCAAGCAGTAGCTTATTGAACAGCGTCGTTGTGTGCAGCTAGCTGGTAGCTTTGAGTATGCTGCTGAATATTCTTTGCTGCTTGAAGGTCCTAGGATTGGCACCATCACTGCGTTCGGTGTAATGCACCGTAACGCACGACTGTAACGGTCAATCAAAACAACATGGGTATCAACATAGCTCCTGTACAGGTCACAGTCCGCTTATGGGCGGGCGCAGTGCTTTTGGTTCAGCTGCCAGTAAGGCAATGTATGGTTGAGCCAGACAGGTCGAGACTGGCTCAACACTGTCCGCAAACCAGTCAGAAAGCATGCCTCCGAAGAAGGGCGGCAAAAAGAAGAAAGAGCCTGAGCTACAAGAGCCAGAGCACGATGCATCGTGGGAGAAAGTACGTTTGCAGTCACCTTGAACGCCGCAATTCGCGTCTGCATGCTGTTGTCACGTTGATAGTCTTGCCTCCAAGCTTTCTCGACTCCTACGCCCGTCGCGAGCCGGGATAGGACACACGTTCTTGGCAGCTGGTAGTGACAAGGCGTATGTATGCAGGCAGTGCAGAGCGGGCTCTGGGAGCTTCCTCCTACCTCTCTTCCAGATGCCAACACCTGGCCTACTTGGGGTGCGCTCAGGGAGCGAATTTTGACAGCAACCAAGCAGATCAACATTCTAGGCAGTGCCGCTGTGCGAGACAGTTTTCTTTCGGAGCTTGTCAAGCTGTCGCCTCCAGAGCTGCACACTCTGGTCCGCATTGTTACTCTTTTCTGTTGCTCACTGGGTTTTCAGCAATTCACTGTGTGCTGTTTCAAGCTTGATGCAGCTCTTCGTCTCTATAGTACCCTCAGAAGTTGTCATATCAGCTCTGGTTGCCAACAGCTGCTTTGGCAACATGGCTGTAATCACTTCAGAGCTGATGATCACCTGTTTTGCATTACAGGCTGTGCAATGGGCTGTGAGCCACCATCAGCACATATATACAATCAATAACACCAAACGCTGAATAGGCTAAAATAACCTTGCCAATGCACTTCATCACACCAGGCTCCTGGCACAATAGCTGTCCTTTCTGTGTCATCAACTCCAAAACAGGACAAGCCTGCCATCACGACCTTATTCTATCGATGCCATTGCAAGATTTCAAGGACCGCGTCAGACTTCATGGTTACGTCACCAGCAACGACATGACGTGAGACCTGCACTTGCACTTTGTATCTGCCATCACAATGTGTAATGCTGGATGCTACAGGAGTGGAGCTCTGGAGAGACAAGACTTGTCCTGCACGTACCTAGGTCATCATGGGCTGGAAAGCGTCAAGTTGTTATCATCATCATGTTTGTTTGTATTTTTATTGTAAATTTTATTATTATTGTTATTATTACTATTACAGGAGCTGAGGGGATCTGTGAACATCAGCAAGGCGGTCATATCACCAACAACAGCTTGCCCCAAGTTGGCGCATCTGGACCTGTATGGCTGCCCTAAGCTGGCGCATGTGCTCATTCAGTCCCAGTCACTGCTGACCCTCAACCTCACCAACTGTACTCACCTCACCAAGGTAAAACATGAGTCAGGTTCTGCCCTGATGCAGACAACCACGCCCTATGCCTTCATGAACATGCGCAAAGGGTGCTCATGTGTAACGGTTGTCATGCACAAGTCTTTAGGCTGCTGAAGCTCCACATGTGTCACCTGTCGGAGAATGGTGTTGAGCTATGCAGCTGCTGTTGTGTCTGTGATCTGCTGTGATGGAGTGCCTTGGCTGCAAACAGCTGCAGGAGTTTATAAAGAATTACAGTCGCATTTTCTGCCCCCTGAGCTGTATACCCATGCAGGTGCTGTTGTGTTCATGCCCTTGACAGAGATTTTGCATTCAGTGTCCTGGCTGATATAGTACAGATGAGGACCGCAGTGTCCCTCCATCTCAGTAGCCAATATCTCATGCAGCGTCAGATTCACAGAATACAGTGCGCACAATACAGTACACAGTATGCAAAGTACAGCATAGAGCACGCAGCATGCACTATACAGCATGCAACATGCAGTACACTGTACAAAGCACTACTCCAGTACATACAATTTAACAAGTTGTGTGATCGCAGGTTATCATTCAGTGTCCCAATCTGGAAAAGTTTGATGCCAAGGGGTGCACTGCATTGGAGGTCTTCATGCTGTGGAGCGACAAGCTCACAGAGCTAGACATCACCGACTCAAAGGTGTCCTTCTGACCAGCTATTGTCGGCATGTCGGCCTATGGACAGTCTTGGGAAATTTTGACAATATATGCATTCTAGCAACGGATGTCTTACTGGTCAGAATGCACCCTGCTGTACGTCACAAACTGAGCAGCAAATGTTTAGTAGAGACCATACATATGGTGACTGAGTTGATAACAGCGCAGTCAAATCATGTTGCTGTGCTGCATCAAAAGTGTTATGAATACTCTAGCAAGGACATGTGCTGCCTAACACTAGATGCAAATATTGCATGCCAAAGTGGCCAACCACCATCAAACATATCAAATATACCTCGCCATGTTGACTTGGATCTGCAGGGCTGCAGAGCATCAGGAGCGTGGTGGAGGTTGTGGCATGCGAGGGATGAAGAAGCAGAGCGATGCATTCAGCGGCAACATGCAGCGAATGTTGATGTATCACACAAGCATGACAGCACACACTGAGTCAGGCTCTATATCCTGCTGCAGGTCATGACTAAGAGGGATTTGCACTGCCCAAACCTGCTGATACACAAGGTGGCAACCCTAATGCCGCCACCAAGGCCAGTCAAGCCTGTACACCCACCCATTGCTGACATCATTAGGGTATGCCTGCTTGCCCTAAATGTAACACTAGTTTATTCCAAATAGCATGACATATGCTATGCTGGCCTCGTAGGTCAGGTAGGCGTAATGTGAGGATTAAGCTGTGATAAAGCTGCCAGCAATGCCATGTGGAGCTGCCAAGGAGATTGCATTGACTTCAAGTCAAGTTGTATCTGCATCAACTGCACTGGCAGCCTTACAGTGTTGCCTTTGATCTCGTTGTGCTGTCAGCAAGGTTCTTGTGTAACTTCCCAACTGTGTTGCTCAGAAATGCTGGTATGCCTTCTTAAGGTTGGTCCTTTGCAACTCAACAGTGCTTGCCATGATGCAGGATCAGAGGCACGATGCTGAGGAAGAGAAGGGCCAGATGGAGCAGGAGTTCAGAAATTCTGCTGCGACCAAAACAATGATACCAGCCATGTGGAGACCGCTAGCATAGCTGCATCAAAGTGTATATTGTTAATCTTGGTGAACTGCTGCTGCCCGTTCTGCTGTAGCTAGTTCCAGCGAGTCAAGGTCGACCACATGTCTTTTGTCATGTAATTGACAGGCTCTGCGCAAGATGCAGGCACAACCAGTTTGGCTTCTGTGTTGCATAGTGACCACTTGCTCGTGATGCAGCAGTATACAGACATGTCAGTGTTTGAAGCTTGCTTGTGCAGCTAAGTCTACCTGAAAGATGCATCTTGCGCGATGTATGGCAAACTACTGTTGACATCAAATGCTCATGTGTTTGGCACTGGAAAATGTGCTCAGCACTTTATTTGTGTTGCGCCGTCGTCCGCAATTCAACAAACCAACAAAATACATGAAACGATAATAGCAAAAAGGTGTAACACTAGTCGTCACATCATGATCATTGTGCATCTGCAAGGCATTGATGCAATACAAATGTTCCAGTCATGTTTGAGACCGAGTCACAGACACCACCAAAACGCCGCCCAATTGGCTTGTGCAGGAGGTTTGCTGCAACCTGTAACAAAGCTTGCAGAGCAGACACATCAACCTCAGTAGTTTGGTTCTTCATCATAACATACACATCTCTGCCTTCCTTATGACTGTCCTGTATGATCATCTCATGATCTAGCCCCTCAAGAAAATGACCGGCAACAGGTCTGTCTGTGATGGCGTGCGTGTCCACAAATGATTTAGAGTAATTGGCATTGGTGTAGGGCAGATAGGTCATCCGTCGCGCTTCAACCATGTCTCTGTAGTAACAACACCTCCAGAAAGACCCATTGCGGGAAATCCAGCCATATGGGAAGATCTCTATGACAACGGATCCAGGTTTCATGAACAAGCCATTGGCCAAAGCTTGCCCATGGACAGCCACCATGATGTCTGTCCGCTGCAGCGTATGAACCGTGTCATGCAGACCATGTAAAAAATCTGTGTTCAAAACCAGGACTTTGAGATCAAGCAATGCATGCTCTATGACAGCTACCTTGTTCAGCAAAAGCCTATTACTGAGCCGATCAACTACAGTTATGACTGTCCGGGAGGGATCAAGCTGAGCTAAAGAGTCATGAGCCATAGGCGGTTGGTGCTTTGCAGAAACTGCCGAAGTCACCCATGTACTCATGATGTCATATGTTGCAAGCAAAATATTAGAACAGCCAAACATGCTGCTGTTTTTGTCAAGTGAAGCTGAGTGCAAGTCACAGATTGGTGCTTGCTTCATGCTACTAGGAAGGCCCGCCATATGATGAGTGTGTGCCTGAGCAAATTGGATGCTTCTGAAGCATGTTCCAGAGCCCACGGTCAAAACATGAGTGCACAGGGCCTCAAGCAGATATGCAAAGGATGTAGATAGCGCTCCAGGGTGTACCAAAACAGCACAGGTTGGCGGAGGGCATGCAGGAGGTTCATCATCCATGCACTGAGCCAGAAGCTGCAAAAGCGAGACCCCATGCATGCTGGCTTGCTGTCTCAGGACTGTGTCAAAGATGGGCTGAAAGATATTGAACATGAAGTGGTAGAAGTTGCGCGGATCTATGCCAGTGACCAGGTTTGCAGTGACGTGCTCGTCCACCCAGCTTGTGCAGCTTCCAGGGGAAGGGTTACTGTGCAGAAAACCTTTTGCAAGTGCACTGAGCTGAGATTGGGTCAGACTTGGACTCTGCTGGTATTGAAGCTTTGACTCTTGAGTGTAGATGTGATGAAAAGTCTGGTCTGTCACACTCCATCCCGAAGTGTTCATTGCTGTTGACACTGTTGTCACCTTTGAAGCATACTGTAAATAGATAAGTTGCCAAGCAGCATTTCAAAGCTGTGACAGCCGGCAGGCCTGAAAAACTCGCCCTGCAGAGCTATCTATGCATTCAGCACAATAATGCCAAGGAATTAGCTGTGATTGCCAAATTGCCATAGAGCTATGCGTGCTGGCGTGTATGGGTAGGCTGGCAACTGGAAGAGCTAGTCCTTCTTGACTCCGATTATCTTTCCTCCGATTATCTTTCCATCAATGCTATACAGAGTCTGGTCAAAAGCGACATGGTGTCACTGACATGCTTAGACTTGACAGGATACATGTTAGATGGTGGTTCTGTTGCAATGCTAGCAGAAAGCAAGTGGGCTCAGCTGGTCAGGCTTTGCTTGAACACCTCTAAGGTTGACGCAAACACAGCAGGCTTTCTGGTCAAGGTAGACTGGCCTTTGCTGAAGCACTTAGCAGTGACTGGTATCAGCATAAGTGGCATGTCTGTTTTGTGTAAGGGATCATGGCCATATCTGGAGACTTAAGAACTGACAGAAAGCGATGTCCCTTTTGGTGTTCAAGGAGCTGCTGAGCTTGTCAAAGGTGACTGGCCATGCCTTACCAGTTTGAACTTGTATGATTGTGCTCTAGGTGCTGCTGGCGTGAATCTGATAATGGAGATGTCAAACTGGCCCCTACTTGCATCTTTGGACATTTCACATACTGATGAGCTCATGGGCATCCCAAGCTACATATCCATGCTGCCAGCATTGAAGGGCCGATGGCCTTTGCTTCAGAGGTTCAGAGAGTATGATGATATGGACTATGTTGGATAACATTGCCCTGTCTAGTGAGTCAGATTACTCAATGAGATGGCGACATTTGACCAGGACATGTTTCTAGATCAGAGCTTCTTTCTAAGCTAAACCAGTCGTCTCAACACACAACAGTTGTCTTGCCTGAAACAGGCTCTCTTGAGCCTACCACCTTGTGGTTACAGGTGTGTAGCTGACAAGCAATAGTCTGCTGATTCACAAGCGACCTCATCACTGACGTTGTGACGCCCCACAATGTTTTCCTCTTCCAACAGTGCACAGTTCTCGTATGCCTTGTAGTTGCATATGCATGCATGTGATAGAGTATATGTCATGCACAGCATCACAGTTGCTACAGAACAGGTTGCAGTGCATCACATCAGGATGTGATCTGATCACTAGGATTGCAATCTAGTCAACTCACGATGTTAATGTCACACATCAGTACAGCTTCACTTTTCCTCACTTGCAACCTGCTGCCAAGAGCTCATTGCTTGCATCTTGCGTGAAGGGCCCCACATCAAGAATTGTTGGAGATTCATCCTGATGCCAGTTTGACACAACACATAGATGAATGTCTGCAGCAAAGTCAGTGGTCAAAGTCAGTGTCAGTTTACACTGGTCTTAGGCATGAAGGTGAAACAGCTGCAGTGCTCCTGGACTAGTGCAATGCAGGACTGGGCCATGTAAGTGACCAGTATTTCATGTGTTGATGTCATTGCTGAAAGCATGGAGATTTGAAATTGCTTGACATTCAACGCAATTGTTGACGCCCAGGGCATGCGGCTCAACATACATACTGACTATCATGTGCACCTAAATATATCAGGCAGCAACAGATTGACTCATGCGCTCATCATGCAAAAAATGCGGCTGCATACCACTGCACAGTCATTTGCTTCAGGGATTTTGAGGCCTCTGTGTGCCACTTTTGCCAGGCTCCAGTGAGGCTCAAAGGGCAGCTTTGCTACAACCTGATTGCTATACCTGCAAAATAAGGACAAGTATGCTGTTGACAAGGGTCAGGGATCAGGTGACAGCATTTGCTGAAAATTTGTGATCTTCACGCTAGGCAACGCAAGTAAGTTATCGAAATTAGACTCACAGTCGTGCCAAGATGAAATACATGCCCACAGCACCCAGTCCAGACTGCAGTGTGAAGAAGTAAGCTTGTATGAATGCTTCACTGTCGTGGCGTCATGACTATCACAATGTTTCTTGGCATACCACCAGAGACTGCTTGACTTTCAATACAGCAAGCTCCTTGGTAGCTTCCCTCTTGAGGGTACCCTCAAATCTTTCCATTTTCTTGCTTTTGTTCTGCTTCATAGCATACTGAGATGCACCTTTCATAGCGTCAGCCTTGCGTGACTGCCGGACAATTGACTCATTAATGGTTCTAAAGCTGGAGGAACGATAGCACCACAGATAGAGAGCAATTTCGGAGCCCAAGCCCAGCAGGAACACAAAAATTATGACCTGAAACACGTCATATGAGAAAGCCATGCTTGTTGCTTCAGGCAGCTATCTATGGACAGGCATCGCCGACAAGCAGGATGCACGTCTAGCGAAACATAACGCCAGTCTGTTAAATGAGTCCAAGGGCTGAATGGGATTGCCCTGCAGGCAGACTAGTAGTCTTCGACAGACTACCAGTCTGCAGGCAAGCGCCGTGCCTCATGCCTTGTGCGAACTTCGACACGTACCTTCTACCAACCGGATCGTCAGCAGACATTGCACAGCTGAGCGCTGAAGGCCGTGAAGCCGTATCCGTGAAGCATGTCTTCGATCTACAGCACCGAACCTCCGACTAAGGGCAAGGTAGGGTATATATATTGATTGCAAGGTTGAAACGCTGTCGTTGTCGCTGCTGTATGATGTCAACCCCATCAGTCGTATACCTTGGTACATATGATCAGGTAGTGTTGCATACGAGTTTTGGAGACTTGGACGTGGAGCTGTGGCCAAAAGAAGCTCCCAAGGTCAGCAATGTCTTTGCTGACAAACACTGCTGCTGTTCCGGCCTGTGAACTTCAAGTTGACAATGCAATAGCTCTGCAGGCAGTGCGCAACTTTGTTCAGCTCTGTCTAGAGGGCTACTATGATGAGACTGTCTTTCATCGCTTGATCAAGAATTACATCTTGCAAGGTGGAGATGCAACAGGGACTGGGTCTGGTGGGGAATCTGTGTTTGGCAAACCTTTCAGGGATGAATTCCACTCACGCCTGCGCTTCACGCACAGGTGCTGAAGCAATATTCCTGCTCTATGTGTTTGCATGCAACTTTTCTGCATGCACATGCACACGTTGCACACCAAAATGCTAGCAGCAATCGCACCTTGCCACTTCATGTTGACACACGTGTTACAACATGGTCATCAGCAGCATGCCCAAATGGCTCTACATGCGTGTCTATGCGTCATGCCCTGCTGCAATCATCTTTGCTCTGTGCCCTTGCTTGTCAGTACGGATGCTAGGCAACGAGTCAAAGCTGCAACTAGATGGCACAACAGATGGCAGTGCGCTGCTGGCCTGCAGAGGTCTGTTAGCATGCGCCGGTGAGACAACTGGAGATGCTGTTGTGCCTGACAGCAACCGAAGCCAGTTCTTCATCACCTTGGATGCGACGCAGCAGCTAGACAGGAAGCACACTATCTTTGGAAAAGTTACAGGAGAGACAGTCTTCAACCTGACAGACCTGAGTGACCTGGAGGTAAAACCCATATTTGAACGTGTCCATTGTTAAAGAGGACTGACAAAGCCACACACCTTCATGCTTTTGATTATTGCATAGCTTTGCATTCAGCTGAAAGACAACTGCAGTACAGTGCAGTGGCAGCTGATGACATCAGTTTTGGAAGTGTATGCAGCATGCTGTCACAGAGCTGCGGTAGCTTGTATGTGAGTCTGAAGCAGTTGCTGCACCAAGGCACATAGTTGTAGGCAGTCAAGCCATGCTGTCACCAAACAGCAAGGCATATATGCGCCATATGCTGTATGTCTCCTGTAAAGGTAGATGAGCATGACGTCCCATTGACCAAGCTTGTTGTTCGGGATGCTGAAGTGCTGTGGAACCCCTTTGATGATCTGCAACCCAGGGTAGATAAGGAGGATAAGAAAGCTGCCAAGGCGGAAGCTGAAGCGCTACAGAAACACAGGTCAGTTTCTGCAAAGAAGCTGAGTCATCTTGGTCAGGCTCACTGAGAGTTTTACAAGGGTACTTGCGCAGAGGGGTTGCAACTGGTAAAGTTATGCTTGAGCAACAGCTATGCGCACAGGGGATTTTGTTCATGGCAGATAGCATCAGTGACAGCCGGCAAAGTCTACTCTCTATAGCACTGGTTTGCATGGCTTGCCAAGCTCGTGCTGCTGGCTGTAACGACTCCTCGTGGGCTCGGTCCCAACAGCTCATGAGCTCGGTCCCGGCAGCTCATGAGGAGCCAACAAAGCCAGCAGCACAACATATGCACTTGGCATTCCATGCTGGATCCTGCAAACACAGACCTGAGCCTTCTCTTCTCTCATCACTGACGCGGTTGGTGCATTCTTGACAGACAACAGAAGGAAGAAGCAGCTGCCAAGGCAGCCATCAAGCAAAAGGGGAAGCGCAACACAAAGCTGCTGTCCTTTGAGGAGGAGGAGGAAGAAGCAGAGCAGGATTTCTTGGCCAAGAGCAAGATCAGGAGCTATCATGATGTCGTGGATGACAAGCGGTAAGCTACATGAAACAGGCACTCATTTCAGGCTGTGAGGCCTCAGGTAGATAACCCTGTCGCATATCACTTCACATGTTTGATGTGTGTGCCATCTACAGATCAAATTTTTCATCACACTGTCGTGCCTGTTGGACTGCTTTGCAGTCTTGCAGTCTACCATTTGCTTGCATGTTGGTGACTGCATGCTGCAAACATTGCCAAGCATGTGGCACAGGGAGCCAGGTACAGTGTGTAACCCATTTGACCAGATCCTCATGCCAAGCAGCAAAGTTCAGAACTACATGACATCCGTCACCGTGTCAGTCGTTGCAGGCAGATCCAAGCACACATGAAAGCTGCTTATTATACACCCCAACATTGTGTGGCGTTAGCTACCTAGGTGTACACAGGTTTGTGGTGCCAACCCTTGCAGTGCACATGTGTTGGTTGATTGAATGAATGAATGTCTGAGACAATGCAGGTTCATCCGTGACGATGCAGTGGAGGCAGAGGCTTTGCGTAAAGCGGAAAACATAGCAGAAGCTGAGCGCAAGCGTGTTGCAGCATCCATCAGAGGCAGTCTCACCAAACAGGTTGGCTTGTGTTGTGCTGTTCTGAGCACAGGTGCTTCTGGAAGTTGCGTCTCCTGCAATGCAGCTCAATGTGACAGCTCAATGTGACAGCTCAATGTGACAGCTGTATGTGTATGTGACTGGCGACCAGCATTTCATCCAAACATAGCATGTGACTTCTGCTTATCTTCCTGCTTACATCACTCAGCATGGTGTGTATCACTCGGCGTCTGCCCTAGCACTGCTGTCCTTCCTCTCTCTTCCGCCCTAGCTTGTACTCTGTCAGCATCTGCCTGATTACCTGCCTGGTGATTACCGCATGCAGAGTATCGCTACAGGTGACTGATGTGAGCAATTGCCACAAAGCATGTATGTCCAGTAACTGTGACTCTGGTGCTGCCACTAACTCTGTGATGGCAACTGCAGCAAGAAGCCGAGCCAGTATCTACAAAAGCATCTGATGGCGCTGACGATCAGGCAAGTAAGCCAAGCTTTGCAGAGGAGATGCGGGCCAAAGCTGCAGCCAGGAGGCACGCTGTGGAGCCTCAGGCTCCATCGGTAAGAACTAGGTGCTGTGTTGGCAAGGCTCCTGTTTGAGCTGAGCTGTGTTGCTGAGCTTCTTGGCCAAGCTGTCTGCCTACGTGACCCATAGTGATGTGTGCGTGGGAATGGTAGGGGGTTGTAAGGTGGGGGGGCGCGTGGACCTGTACATTTCAACAGCATTGCGTACAGTCTTCATAAATTGTTTGTAGCTTCTTGTCAGCATCTGCATACACTCATGACCCAAGCCCTAAGCATCATGTCACATTCACAAATTCAACGGCAACATTTGTCAGCCTGCTAGATTGTCAAACAGTGTGTTGATGCTCCCATTTTGGATTGCGACAAAGCATTTCCAATTTCTACTTGTGTTACAGGCAGCCAAGAGGTCAAGAAACAGTGAGTCCGAGGATGACGCAAGCGAAGAAGAGGAGCGGCCAAAGAAGCACAGCAGAGCAGCGGCTTTGGCAAGCAGCAAAGCGCAGCCAGCTGCCCTCATGACCTCCAAAAGGGTAAAACGCTGCTGTGAATACTGTTTTTTCCCCAGATTTTGCTACAAAGCGTCTTCGTTTGGACTATCTAACTCCTGGTTCACAGCTACCACACCATATCTCACCAGAGCCTTTTCTGATTGAGTAAGACAGATCTCAGCCTTTGCATGACATGTTGAATCTGAGTTCTGAGCGACTACATCATACAGCATTGCTCTTTTGCTCTGATGCGCCTGCAATCGGCTGATTCGTCCTCATCCCTGTCAACAGGTGAAGGTGGCAGATGCAGAGCTGCTGACCAAGTGGCAGCTCAAAAACAAAGAGTACAAGCAGCGGCATCAGATGAATGCCCACAGAGAGACAGACACCATGGCCAGGCTCATGAAGTTCAGGCAGAATCTCCAGAAACCTGCCAAAGAGAAGCAGCCTGCAACAGCATCAGGTGGCGCCACTGTCGGATCAGATGTGGCTGCTGTCAGACCAGATGCTGAAGGTTCAGCTGAGCCAAGTAATGCTGCAGCTGACAAAACACAACCGGAAGCAGCTGAAGAAGAGGTAAGCGCTTGAAGCTGAAGGTTCCCTGTTATGGATGGCATTGAGCAAACACCAGTCGTGACACTCACACATCAGCAAGCACTGTCTTATGCTCATGTTTGTGGCCAAATGCTGTGTTTAGGGGGATGTGTCATGCAGTATGCTATATACCACATGCTCAGATTATATGCACAAAAAATTGCATGGACAGCTGCTACTACTGCTGCTGGGCATCACTGCAGACATGTGGTGCACTGCTCTAGTCCTACATCCGATGCACACATCGTACAGGAAGCCATTCAGGAGTGTATGCACCTGACTGTAGGGGAGGATGTCTTGAATGAATGCATGAATGCACACATCAAAGACAAAGCCTGTCATGTATTCAACCCACAGAGCTGTTGACCTCATGCCATCAAAATGCAGCAGCCTTTTTCCTGGATGTGTAAATCCATGCACTCATTCCAGAGTGCTCCACTTATGCGCGCAAGTGCAGTGCTTATGAGCAACTCTTGCTGAAAACTTTGTAGGCATATGCTGGCAAAGTCAGGAATGACATCAACCATGATGCTTATAAACCGGCAGCATGGCGAGTTGACAAGTACCTTGACGGCAGTGATGACGAAGACATCATTGGTTCCCTCAGAGATCACAAGCTTGTGTTCAGCAATGACAAGGGTGCTACTGATGCTATGGCCCGCACAGAGAAGCTGGATGACTACTTGGTGAGCACACTGATTGCCTTCAGCTAGGGTTTGCCATTGCCATGTATGCCAAACAGGCAAAGCTGCAAACTAATACTGAAGCAGACTTACTGAAGCAGCGATGCATATTGATGTTTGGACAGCATATTGTATATGGTACGTCCTCAGGTCAGACACTATCCAAGTTATAAATGCATTATTTGCCACTGCTACAGGGGATTGGGAGCTCAGCAGGAGGTGTGGCATGCTCTGCCCTAGCGCCTGTTGGCTACTAAATTGGTCTGAGCTTCATCCATTGGTCCCATCCAAATGTCAAGAGGCTGATGCATGTCATGGTTGCTGCTGCAGGAGCCGTCCTATCTGGTGCTGGAAGCTTAGCAGGAGACATGGCCTGGTCTCACAATCCTAGATCCTGGCGCACACTAGGAACTACACCAGTCTGAGCTTCATCCGTCTGTCCTATCCTCCTGTCAAGAGGCTGACGCACCTTGATTTTGCTGTTGCAGGACTAGCTCTACAGGGTGCTGGGATCTCAGCAGGGTGTGTGGCTTGCTCTGGCCTAATGCCTTATGGGACTACACCAAACTGAGACTCATCCATTTGTCCCATCCAATTGTCAAGAAGCTGATGCACCTCGCTGTTGCTGCTGCAGGACCAGTTCTATTGGGTGCTGAAGGCCCAGCAGGAGGTGTGGCCTGGTCTGCCCTGGGTACACATCTGGGACTACAGCAGACTCAGCTTCATCAACACTGTGCTGTCCAAGCGCAAGCTCACCTGGTTTGTTCAGACTGGCCTGGTGGACGGCTGGACCGATGCTAGGATGCCAACTGTTCAGGTTTGCACCCCAGTATCACATGCTGCCTTGATGCTGACAATACAGCCAATACAGACAATAATGTCAGTTGGTGACAGGTTTCCTGACAGCAAGCGTTTGGCTGCAGCATCAGCACTGTGCTCATGTGGTACATCTACAGCCTTGAAAGACTTTTTGTAAAATGCTGTTCAAAACTCCAAATCATGGTCTGTTGACTCCCCTGATGGGTTTCAAAGGCAGGAAATGTAAATTGATTGACTTCTGCCCAGCACAAGCCTTATAGCTTTACAGCTGTACTATGTGATATCATATAACTAGTGTAGCTGGATAGGATAGCTGTGAAATATGTTAGCCACAGAGTGACATGGGCATGCCCTCGTTGGTGCATGCTTTGGAAACCCACAAGACATGCATGCCTGGCAGGAAAAGGTTATTGTTGTATATTGGCTGCTGGAGCTGGACTACAGTACAGCGTGTGGCGTCACAATATTAGCACCCTCTTGCATCACATCATAACTACTGCAACTTCTTTGGTGCTCTATTATTGGCGGTCTTTGAATATTCCCCAAAATGCTGCTGCATGGACAGGTAGTAGGTCAGAACTGTCGCGGTCAACCTAGGACTGTTTGGAACAGTCTGATACTCACTAGGTTGAACCACTACATCCATAATGCTCAGAACAAGCCGGGAGCTGACTTGCGTTGCATGCACCTGATAACTGTTGGCCAAGCCCGCGTTTCAATAGTTGCTGCTGCTGCTGCTGCTGCTGCTGCTGCTGCTGCTGCTGCTGCTGCTGCTGTTGTTGTTGTTGTTGTTGTCATTAACACTATTGTTGTTGGCATTGTCATTAACACTATTGGTATTGTCATGATTAGTGTTATTTGAACATGTAGTGCTGAAAGCATGTAGAATTCCTGGTCATTGGATTCTGACTCCCTTGGTGAGTCCCAAAGACAGTAAACATGATTTGATTGATCAACCTTTGTCAGAGCAGAGTGTTTTTTGTTTCATGTTCATGGAGCACATTGGCACACAAGACCCATGTTGGTGCTGTCTACAGGGCGTCATGCGGCGTGGCATGCAAGTGTCAGCTCTAAGGGAGTTCATCTTGTCTCAAGGAGCTTCCAAAAACGTGACAGTGCAAGAGTGGGACAAGATTTGGACCATGAACAAGAAGGTACAGCCCTGTTTTGTGATATGAGGTAGACCTGCATACACAGGTGTGGAGTAGACCCATCAACAGATATGAGCTGCAGGTCAACTGACTACCTTGATTTGCATCATCTGCCGGAAACAGCAGCTGAAGTCTGTTGCTGAAAGAGCAGTAGATGAACATAAAGATTAGGGAAAGATCATGTGCTAAGATCATGTGCTAACACTTTGGTCGTTTCATATCACAAATCTACATCCATATTTGTGAGTGATGCATGACCAATTGAGAGTTATTTCTTTGCATGATAAAATTATCACAAAAGCCATTTCTAGATGCCACGAGCCAGCTGCCCTCACACTACAATGCATGCATTTCATGTATAAGGCATTGCAACAGTATTGCATGCATTACATGTGCAATGCATGCATGCAGGTCATTGATCCTGTATGTGGCCGACACACAGCTGTGCTCAAGTCCAGTAAGATCTTGCTCAGGCTCAGCAATGGGCCAGATGAGCCCGAGGTCATGATTCTGCCCCGCCACAAAAAGTTTGAGGGAGCAGGCAAAAAAGCCACCACCAAAACAAAGGTAAGCATGTGCTGTCACTATGCTCTTGACCTTGACCTGTGGAGTTAGTCAAGTAGATGTCAGGCAAAGGCACAAGGGCAATCATGCCTGGCTGCTGCTGACCTGTCAATCAACATCTATGAGTCTGTGATCGTCTGTGTAATTCCAATGTGATGCTGTCAATCGTGTAACATGACCTCAACATCTGGACAAGCTCACAGTATGCTGAAAATAGACAACCTGGAAATAAACTTGGATGATCAAACCAGTTGCAACAATTCTGTACAACAGCTAAAACTGGAGCCAAGCAAAAGGATTTGGGCAATGATACCTTGCCATGCTCATCTTTTAAGTCTCAACACCACGTGCATGAATAGCTCTGCAATTTCATTTCAAATATTGTCTATGTTTCAACATGCCTACACCATTTGGATACGCCACAGTGTGTCTCTGCTTTGATGGTCTTGCACTGAAACTGCAGCCAATGGTCTCTTAACTCAGGAGACAATCACCTCATGTTTCATGTATGCCAGGTGCCCTTGGCATGTCACTGCCTTTTCCTGACAGCAGCCTTATCATTCAGAGGTTTCATCAGTCATTCAAGCAACTGACAACTGGTTATCTTGAATAACTGCAGTCAAACGGCCCCAGTCAAAGGGCCTAGCTGGCCTCAACTACTGTAAAATGCCTGTCTGACTGCAGGAACTATGGTTGGATGCAGAAGATGTGCAGCTGTTGAAAGAAGGAGAGGAGGTGACTCTCATGGATTGGGGCAATGCCATTGTGCAAACTATTTCTAAGTCTGCAGACGGCAAGACCATCACAGGCATGCACCTGTTCTGTGCTTCAGCATGCATTCACATGGGTTTCTTTTTTCCTATGACAGCTGGAAGCAACTGTGTTTCTTGCCTGATAAGAGTGTGGCATCAGCACCTGTGTTGGTGTGGTTTGGTTCCAGAATCTTTTCTGCAGTGCTTGGTAGGCGCGATTGTCAAAGCTGTAGTGCGCCTGATGTCTTTTGCCCATTATGCGTTTTATTTTGACAAGCAAGCGACCTTTGCCTTGTACAGTAACCACCAGCAGCCTGCTCTTCATGTGTTTTGCATATAGAGGCACTGTCCTGTTATTTCAGGCGCCGAGGGCAAGCTACACCTCGAGGGCAGTGTAAAAACCACCAAGTGGAAGTTGCACTGGCTACCAAACATTAGTGAGCTGGTTCCCTTACGCCTGGTAGACTTTGACCACCTCATTACTAAGAAGAAGCTGGAGGAGGGCGATGCGATTGAAGATAATGTCAACAAAAAGTCGGTAAGATAGATATGCAGATGCAAGGTCCCATTTTGGCCTGTTCAATCTGGACTGGTCAATCTGGCATGATTGGATTTAACCTGCATGATCAATATTGTTATTACTGTCATGATTTTTAATTTATGATTATCAATGTTGTTGTTATTATTACTTGACCTGCTGTAATGCAGCTGATGCCTTGAGCATGCATCACTGTCATGATGCATCATCACCATGCATCACAACATGCAACGTGGAAAAGGTTGTGTACACACCCTAATTTAGCATCTGTGTAGCTACCGCTTCTAAAGGAATTTGTGGCTTCCCTTTGGTACATCTGCATAGCTAGCATCAGTAATGAAGATTGTGATGGTGCACGTACCTGCGGTGATTTATACTGCCTGTATTGCAGAGGTGGGAGGTAGAAGCAGTTGGAGACGCCAACATGCGCAAGCTTCAGAAAGGTGAAGTTCTTCAGCTGGAAAGGAAAGGCTATTTCATCATCGACCAGCCACACTTGAAGGGCAAGCCTATGGTGCTGTTTGCCATTCCTGATGGAAGGCAAAAGGCAATTATTCCCTCTCCCAGCTAAACAGAAAAATTTGGAATCAACACAGATGCATGTATGCTGCTCTGTAGACCTCAGGAATAACTAACTGTCACTGATGAAGATTGTGGTGGTTTTGTTTTGTGTTACCTGTTGTATGGAGGCTAGACAAGGTTGCTGGGGCTTGGCATTGTGATGCAAATGCAAAGATGAAAATTCAGCCTTGTGGATGCACTGAGCTGCCCACTCCTTGAAGCCATGGTCCTCCTACAGGGCCAGTTGCTAGTCCCAAGCTAGCTTTTAAATGGGTTGCATAGCGCTAGACTGGTCTAGACCAGAGGATTTGTCACCATGGTGGCCACCATCAGACATGTTCACAAGCTATCACGGCTGCTGGAGAGAGCACTCCACCACAGTCTGCTTATGTTCGTGGCTACACTGCATCAGTACACTTGCTGCAATCCTTGGCATCTTTTGACTTCTAAATACCTAGGTAGGGCAGGCCTGTGCTGCCGCTGAATTGGGCTAAAAGTGCGTGTTGCACATTGACGGCAGCGCGTTACGAAGTGCACCAAACAATGGCAGGTGCAATCACACGGCAAGCACGTTGGCAGGCTAGGTTGTAAATGCTGAGTCATAGCTGTGAAGCAGTCAATGCTGGTTTCAGAGCGAGTTTTGAGGGCAAATGCATACGCAGCCTCCCACGACAGTCACGCAACAGAGCGATACGCGCCAAATCGATGCGCTTCTAGCCTGTCAGAAGTTGCATCTCTGAAGTTGGCCCAATGTTGACGGATGCGTTCGAGAAGCCTAAGGCAGGTGTCAACCTTTCCGACACCATCTCCAATAAGCTGAAAGATTACCCTGCGGCTTCGAGCTCTAGTAGGAGCCGCTCTGTTATACCTAAATGCTTCCGACCGTCAAACTCCGAGACCAGCCCAAACAAAGCCGATTTGAGGAGGCAGCTTACGGACGCTCGACTTCAGTACGAACAGCTTACATACCAGAATCAGCACGCCGAGACGGCCTTGTCTAGGTCCATCTCAGAAACGCTTCGCTTTGACCATGACAAGAGGCTTGCGGAAACTCAAGCAGCACAAGCCAACCAAGAGCTCCACAAGCTGCAAAAATCACTACAGGCGTCAGAGGGTCGTGCAGCTGAAGCCGGTCAGCAGGTCCAGCGGGAGGTTCAAGTGCTGAGAAACCGTGTGCGCGGACTCACTACCCAGACGCACAAAGTCTCAAGCCATCTGCAGATCTTTGAAGGCGGTAGCGTTGCTCGCCTGATGGACGTAGGCTGGGAAGGTGGCGTCACAGATAGGTGTACTGATCAAAGCTCACAGCTGACAGAAGCCCTGCTCAGCCTCCAAGAGCTCCACAGTGACCTGGACATAGCTCAGCAGCAGATGTCATTGCTTGAGACAACAGTGCAGGGCAGAACTTCAGCTGACTGGCAAGCACAGCAAGAACTGCAGGAGCAGCTGCTTCGCCTGCAGTCTCAGCAATGGTGGGCTCCACAGCTAGCCAAGGGATCAGTGAGTTTAGGATCTGCATATGTGGGCGGCGTCTGGTGGATCACAAAGGGTGTGACTAAGTTCTGCCTGGTTCCTGTCACAGTTCCTGCCGCCATTGTGCAGAGGGTTTATGACATGGCCAAGCGTAACCATCAGACTATCATCTATGAGTCATTCTCAGAGGTGCGCTGCAGCCATCTTGCTCACTCCTGTTTGCAATGTCAACATGTTGCACTGATGCTAGTAAGAGTGATGAAGGCCCAGCCTGCAGTTGGTTAGTTGGCTTGTGCATAGCCATGCATGTTTACTTCATACTTGAGGCAGCCTGCACAGCTCTGTATGGCATTCATACAAGCAAACAACCAGACCCACTGTCTGCAGGGCTTCAGCAATAGCCAGGAAAGTGAGCCATCTTGTGATCCACAGAATCCCATGTTGGGCAAAGCTTTCAAAATGGAGGAATGAAGCTTTGAGAGTGGCACTGTTTATTGTTAAAACCAGCAGTTCCTGGAGATGAGATGAGCTCTGAGCAGGTGTACACTACAGAGGCTGATGAACTCATTCTTTTGAGCAATTGCTACATCACAGATGAATAAAGCAACACATGCATAATCTGATGTTTGATGTGGGTGCGCTGCTGCGGCTAATAAAGTTTTATCTGTCAAGTATGCTTTGAATTTGTTTGTAGGTGTCACAGCAAACATTTTGTATCTGTGATAGATAGGATTTAGGCTTGCCAAGACCTGTGTATGGCACTTGAAGGCCATAACAGGCTAGTGTTTAGGTGGCTGTTATAGCAGACACACATTGTGTTATTTGGAGATTTTGTGCACTCTCATGCGGATTTGGGATTTGCAAATTCAATTGAGTACTAAGGTAGGCTAGGCTAGGTTTGAAATAGAAACATGCTAGCTTGCTGCTTTGACATTGCTGTATCTTGGGATGCCTAAAGGTCCTTTTGTGCACCAGGACAAAGCCAGACCCTGAAGCATGGAGATTCGTAAATTAGCTTCAAGTCAGCATGAGTAAGATGCTGAGCTGCAGGTGAATACTCTTTTTGTTCCTCATAGCCCCTGCATTCTGCCTCCCCTGTGGCCATTGCAAACGGCGCCGGCTGGACACCGCAGGAGCCGAAGTGTATACGGCTTCGCCATGACTATTGACAATGTGATCAATATCCATACACTGCTCAGAGCACCTTCTATCTTGTGCTGGGGACGACTACTAAGCCAGTGACCACACCCAAGGGCGTTGTTGTGAATGATGATCCGAAGGGCGCCTGGGCTTCGCTCAGCATATCATGTGATGACAGCATACTGCCCACTATACAAGCCATAGATGACAGGATGAGAGAGGTGCTGGCAGACAACTCAGAAGCGTTGTTTGGGATGAAGTGTACACCTGAAATGGTTGGCAAATACAAGTTTTACACACCACTGGCTTACAGCAAAGAGGAGTCTAGTCTGCCACCTTTGGCTGGAGGAAAGGTCTTGCCTAGCACCATCGTAGAGGACCAGTTAGGTCACGCCATGATGAAGTCACCAGCCATTTTGGCAAATCTAGCAGAGGCAGTGCCTGCAGGCAGCAAGATCAAGGTCCTGCTTAGCATCAGTTCGCTGTATTTCCAGGCTGAAACAAAATGCAAACTAACTGTTAAGGTAGAGCGCATTCAGCTGGTAGAGGCAGGCACTGACGTTGCTGAAGTAGCCGACTATTCATTTGACGATTAAATTTACGTGTAACAGTAATGGTCAGGTCACGTGCTATATTCAAGCTTGACGTGCGCTCACAGAAGGCTCAAGGCATCTACAAAAACACCACAAATAGCCTCACAGGTGCATCTGCATCATCGGCGGGTGCTATTCACTACACCACCACGACACCACCGAGCAACCCCACACCAAAAATGCGCGGCTACAAGGCAAAGGGCAGCAGAGGGCTGATGCCTATCAGGCACAAGAAGCACAGGAAGAGCACACGCCACACCAAGTCATATTCTGTGCACGGAGTGAGGTACCACAAGCACAAGGCAGGCACCAAGAGGCGCAAGAACTCGGGGTACTGCAAGCGCCCATACGCGTCCAAGGCACGCAAGCTGGGAGCATGATCAGGCATGTGGACTGCCAGCTGTACTTCAACGTCACGTGGAATCGGTATAAGGCTGTCATATATTTAAACGGCGAGAAGGTACAGGAAATGTTTGACTTCAGCCTGCACGAGCTGAAGGAGCGTCTGTGGAAGAAGATCGACGAGCTAGATCCACGAGTTACACGCCGCTCACTAAAGCTGTGCTCTGGACCACTGAACCGTCTGCATGGGATTGTGCGTCTGAGGCTGTTCAGATACAAGCAACTCAAGCGAAAGACCCTGTTTCTGCTTGCCCAAAATAGATCTTTAGACCAAAAAGTCTGCACCCGGGACCCTGTTTACAGAATTCCTTGCTTTGAAAATATTATTATAGGCCGTACTGCCACATTATGTGTCGGCGGAGCACGCTCAAAGCCATGCGTGATAAGGTCATTCAATTCTAGCCACCTGTAATCAAAAAACCAATCAAAACACTGACTAATTGTGCTCTGCACTCTGCACGAAAGCATGACAAAACACTGCGGTCCTCTGCATGCAGAAGCTTCTAGACCCTGTAAGCGGTCTGTTACAGACCGTAAATACTGTGAAATCATTGCTTTCCTCTGTATGGGAGGCTTTCACAGCTCGCGGCCGCCCTCCGGTGCCCTAAAACGGTGGGAAAAGCCAGGCAGGAGGGGGAGGGTGGTTGATATTATAGTGCTGACTCATTAGGGTTTTATCTGCAACTCAGGAACCTGTCACAGGCCAAACCCTCATAAACCTGTAAAATCTCTATCTTTCATTTCTAAGCTTGTCTTGGTTCTAGTTCCAATTAAAAATATTTAGAGTATACTGTAGTTAGCGCAGAACATTATCTGTATAATGTCTGAGAATTGGAACTTGAGTAAGACTCAGCAAATATTGAGTATTGAGTAAAATCATTGAATTGTGCACTCACCCTACCCCACCTGCAAACCCTGGATTCTAAAGAATGGCGGGGTTTTGAGGATATGACTAACATGAATATCTGAAACCTACAGGGTTTACAGAAGCTTCCACAGCACCTGCAGACCACGTGACAGATCACGTAATGGGTCAATTACAGCATAATCTTAATCATTCCTGTGAAGTGAATCAGAGTCAGTAGTCAGCAGTGTACTTATATATTGGCTTATTCACTCACGCACCACACATGGCTCTAGGGGTCAGGTATGTATGGTCCCTCACAGGCGCCAGCAAACACTGCTGCAGGTACACATACACAAGCTATTGCAAAGTATGGCTTGTTATACAGTACTGATTAATCACCTTGCAGGCCAATTTCCGCCGACAAATTGACTGGAGGCTGGCGAATTGAGTGCGAATTGATCGCGTGGCTTTGCGCGGTGGGTGCGCGATGGATGCGGAACGGCATGCGGTATTTGTGCGCGGTGAGGTTGGGGGATTGCGCGACGAGTGCAGATGAGGGACGGAGTGCGTTTATGGTGCGCGCCGTCGTGCAATGAATACTGAGTCTTGCCGGTTGTCGAGTTTGTTACCCGTCTTTTTCGCTGGAACTTCCGCTGTGCACGCAAGGACATGGC
>JAABUP010003177.1_pt1 | contig 29445 bp, 28 predicted proteins | sample 5559201 | NCBI WGS metagenome assembly JAABUP01 (sample SAMN10711887, study PRJNA513373) | rock metagenome | isolation source: Antarctica rocks | place: Antarctica | reverse complement strand
TTCGAGGTGGACCGCACGCTGATCAACGGTGGAGCGGTCCTGGGCTACGGCACCGCCCAGGGCGGCCAGATGAAGGAGACCGGCACCCGGCGCGATGCCTACATCACCGACCCGTCGACCGGCCGGCCGGCGCGCTCGGTCATCGACGAGTCGCAGCTCGAGGCCATCGGCGAGCAGCTTACGGTGCCCTACCTGCACCGGACGGCCGACGACAAGGGCGCCGGCATCGTCGACGAGGTCCGGCTCAAGGAGCTCAACTCGTTGAGCACCTCCGATGCGTCCCGTAGCGTGGGTGGCAGGACGGAGCTCTACTGGCCGTTCCTCCTCGGCCTCGCGGCCCTCGCGGCGTGGGAGCTGGGGGTGTCCCTCGCCTCGGTGACGAGGTTGCGCGACAAGGAGGCAGCGGACGCCCGGGCCGTACCGAACAAGCGCAGACCCCGCAGGGGAACAGGTGGAACAGGTGGGTCGATCGAGCAGGGACCAGCCCGTGCACCTGACGATTCCCGACCGCGTGGAGCGATGGCAGGAGGTGATCGGACATGAGCACGCTCACCGCGGCACGACACGGCGGCGCCGCACCGAGTGTGGGCCAGGCGGAGTCGCCGGACACCCGCCGAGCCCGTCTCGACCTGCGCCGCAAGCTCGTCGTGTGGTCGCTGCCGATCGTCCTCGTCCTCCTGCTCGTCGCGCTGAAGCTCCTCACCATGGTCGCCGCCGGCAACCAGGCACGGTCGGCCTACGAGGCGGGGCAGGTGACGGCGGTCGAGCAGGCGGCCGGTCGGCTCGGCTTCCTCAACGTCATCGAGCGGTACAAGGCTCCGTTCGCCCGCGGTGACGCCCGGGTCCTCGCCGGGGACGTCGAAGGGGGGCGCGAGGCGTTCGAAGAGGCTCTGCAGGTCGCTCCTCGAGACGCGGTGGAGGCCTGCCAGATCCGGGTCAACCTCGTGCTCAGCCTCGAGAAGCTCGGTGACGCTGCGAAGGCCGCTTCCGGGCTTCCTGCCGCGAAGTCGTACTACGACCGGATGCAGGTCGTGGTCGCCGAAGCCCCTGAAGGGTGCTTCCAGCCACCCGCCGGGACCGCCGGACAGGAGCTGGGCGACGCGCGGGGGCGCGCGCAGGAGAAGAGCCAGCCGCCGGAGGCCGGCGCTCCGGGTCAGCAGCCCCAGCAGCCCGCCCAGCCGGGTGACGACAAGCAGAAACAGCTCGACGACAAGACGAAGGACAACCAGCAGCAGCGCTCGCAGAGCCAGGGCGACCAGAGCAACAACGGTGGCTCACGCCCCCCGGTCAGCAAGCCCTGGTGACAGCTGCGGCCCGGGTGGCCTGGGCTGCCGTCAGCGATCGGCTGATCGGCCGCTCGGCACGGCGGGCTCGCGGATGGTCGCCGACCAGGTCCACGACGCCACGGGCGCCTTGCCGCACGACTCCGGTCGAGCGCTGCCTTCCTGGCGCTCGACGTCCACGAGCCAATGCCGACCATCGAGGTGGCGCACCATGACGGTGCTGGCGTCCGGGCCGCCGACCACGGCGAGGGCGGTCAGTCGGGTCTCGGCGATGGCGGCCCGCACTGCGGACTCGGCCGCCTGCGCCCCCGGAGCGAGCGCGCTCGACCCGCGGTCATGGCGCTCCCCGAGCAGCTCGCGCGGCAACCGGCCCTCGTCCGCGCCAGCGAGCAGGGCCCGAGCCGCCGGGTCGTCGAGGCGGGCCAACGTCCTTCCCCAGGGCAGCAGGACTCCGGTCGGGGCATAGCGGTGGCCGCCCGTGTGGGAGCACTCCCACACGCGCCCGGGGTATGCCGTGTTGTCCGCTGCCGCGATCGGCCGGCCCCGGACGGCGCAGCAGACATCACGACGGCCGTTGGTGCAGACGAGGAGTACCGGGTCTGTGGGTTGCAGGCGAGGAAGCGACGCGACGACCCCGGCCTGGTCGCCGCGAGCCACGGCGTCGAGGTCCAGGCTGACGAGCTCGTGGGGAGAGGCGATCTCGCCGACCAGGAGGAACGGGTCGCCGCCGGCCCACGCGACGTAGCAGCGGCGCCCGGTCGGGCCGTGGATGTCCGGGTGCCCGTCCGGCCGGCGGATGAGGATGAGCCGACCGCCCCGCTCGGCGCAGGACCGGTCGAGCGTGCCGCCGAGCTCGCCGTCCAGGTGTGACTGCGTCGCGGCCTGCCGGCCCCAGGGCCCGTTCTGCTCCAGCGCGACCCAGAAGCTCGCGGCGGCAGCGGTGCCGTAGGCCGAGGCCTCCGCCAGCTCCGACAGGACCGAGCACGCGTCGGATCTGCTCGTGGCGTGTCCGGCGGCGGGTTTCGTCGGGTGGGTCCCACTGGCGGTCATCTGCGCCACCGGGTCAGCGCGAGCCGGCGATGTGCGCGATGACGGTGGACGCTGGGACCCCCGAGCCGTCCCGCCTGCCGGTCCCCTCGGGCAGGTCGAGCGCAACGCCGTTGCCGGCCGCCGCCCGCGCGGGCGTGGTCCCGGCCCAGGCGAGGACGAGGACGTCCTCACCCTTGAGGAAGCGATGGCATCGCACGCCCCCGGTGCCCCGGCCCTTGGGCGGGTACTCCCCGTAGGGAGTGACCTTCACGGAGCCGGGTTCGGTGCCGGGCAGGGCATTCGACGACCCGCTGGCCGTGACGACGATGGCATCCCGAGTGCCGTCTACGGCACCGAAGAAGGCGACCCGCTGTCCGGCAGCCAGCTTGACTCCGGCCACCCCGCCCGCAGTGCGCCCTTGCGGCCGGACCGACGCGGCGGGGAAGTGGAGCAGCTGCGCGTCGCTGGTGATGAAGACGAGGTCCCACGTGTCCGCGGGCACCTCGCAGGCGCCGACGACGACGTCGCCGTCCCTGACGGAGATCACCTCCCAGTCGGAACGGCTCGGGTAGTCGGGCGTGACGCGCTTGACGACCCCCTGCGCCGTACCCAGGGCCAGGCCGGGGGAGTCGGGGGCCACCGAGGCCAGCGTCAGGGGTTCCTCGCCTCGGGGGAGGTCGACGTATGCCGCGAGGGGAGCTCCCCCGGACAGCGACGGCGCGCCGTGGGTGGGCGGGAGAGTGGGCAGCTCGAGCGCGGAGACCCGGATCATCCGTCCGCGGCTGGTGACCAGGCCGACCTCACCGCGCGCGCTCGTCCGAACGGCTCCGACGACCACGTCGTGTCTGGAGCGGGCGCCGTCGCCGACGAGCGGTTCGTCGGTGGTCGTCCGCGCCAGCAGGCCGGTCGACGACAGCAGGACCCAGCACGGGTCGTCGACGACCTCGAGGGGCGTCACGGACCTGGCCGCGGGCGCCCCCGCGACGGGGTGGCCCGCGGACTCGAGCAGGACGGTGCGGCGGTGGGTCCCGTGGGCCTTGGCGACGTCGGCCAGCTCGTCGGAGACGATCTTGAGAAGGAGCCGCTCGTCGCCGAGGGTGGCCCGGAGCTGCTCGATCTGGCGCTGCAGCTCGGCCTTCTCCGTCTCGAGCTCCATCCGGGAGAACTTCGTGAGCCGGCGCAGCTGCAGGTCGAGGATGTAGGTGGCCTGGACGTCGGAGAGGTCGAAGACGTCGATGAGCCGCGCCTTGGCGGTCGCCGCGTCGTCGCTCCCACGAATCACCTCGATGACGTCATCAAGGTCCAGGATCGCCACGAGCAGCCCCTCGACGAGGTGCAGCCGCTCCTCGCGCCTGGTCAGGCGGTGCTGCGTCCGGCGACGCACGACACCGGTGCGGAACTCGACGTAGACCGTGAGCAGGTCCTTCAGGCCCAGCGTCCGCGGCTGGCCCTCGACGAGGGCGACGTTGTTGACGTTGAAGGACTCCTCCATCGGGGTGAGCCGGTAGAGCTGCTCGAGGACCGCGTCGGCGTTGAAGCCGTTCTTGACCTCGATGACGAGCTGCAGGCCGTGGGCGCGGTCGGTGAGGTCCTTGACGTCGCTGATCCCAACGAGCTTCTTGCCCTGTACGAGGTCCTTGACCTTCTCGATGACCTTCTCGGGGCCGACGAGGTAGGGCAGCTGGGTGACGACGATGCCCTTGCGTCTCGGGGTCACCGACTCGATCCGCGCGGTGGCGCGGGTGCGGAAGGCCCCGCGGCCGGTGAGGTAGGCGTCCCGGATCCCGTCGAGTCCGACGATCCGGCCCCCGCCCGGTAGGTCCGGTCCGGGCACGAACTTCATCAGGTCGTCGAGTGAGCAGGTCGGGTGGGCGATGAGGTGTCGTGCCGCCCCGATGACCTCGACGAGGTTGTGCGGCGCCATGTTCGTCGCCATGCCGACGGCGATGCCGCTCGCACCGTTGACGAGGAGGTTGGGAAAGGCCGCCGGGAGGACGCCCGGCTGGACCTCGGTGTCGTCGTAGTTGGGGACGAAGTCGACGGTGTCCTCGTCGAGGCTGCCCACCATGAGCAACGCCGCCTGGGCCATCCGGGCCTCGGTGTATCGCGCCGCGGCGGGGCCGTCGTCGAGGGAGCCAAAGTTGCCGTGGCCGTCGATGAGCGGCAGCCGCATGGTGAAGGGCTGGGCCATCCGGACGAGGGCGTCGTAGATCGCCGTGTCCCCGTGGGGGTGGTACTTGCCCATGACCTCGCCGATGACGCGCTGGCTCTTGACGTGGGCCCGATCGGGGCGCAGCCCGAGCTCGCTCATCCCGTAGAGGATCCGGCGCTGGACCGGTTTCAGGCCGTCGCGGGCGTCCGGGAGAGCCCGGGAGTAGATGACGGAGTAGGAGTACTCGAGGAAGGCGTTCTGCATCTCCTCCTCGACACCGATGTCGATAATGCGCTCGACGACATCCTCATCGGATGGGGGAGTTCTGGTCGATCGGGCCATGCCGGAGGGTGCTCCTCGAGGTACGGGTAATGCTCGAACGCCCCATCATCGCCCACTTCGGCGGGCCGATGCACCCGACCCGCCGTCCCTCGGCGCGATCAGGTGACCGTCGTGGGTGCGCGTCGTACGAGGAGTACTTCGGGCCGCTCAGTCGGCAGTGACGGACAGGACGGGCACGGTGCCCCGAGCAGGACCCGCTGAGCCGTGCTGCCCAGGAGGAGCTTGCCGACGGGCGTCCGCCGGCGCAGGCCGAGAACGATGAGGTCCGCCCTCGACTCCTGTGCCGCGGCGAGGATCTCCTCGGCAGCGTCCTGGCCGCGGACCGGTTGCCGAAGGGTCCAGGGCACGTCGCTCTCCTCCAGAGCGGACTCGAGGCGGGCGAGGTCGTCGCCCTGGGCGAAGCGCTTGTCGACGAACGCGTCACCGCGGGAGGAGTTGACCACGACGACGCGGGCAGCCCGGAGCCGGGCCTCCTGCAGCCCATGGCGCAGGGCTGCCTCTCCGGGCGGCGCCGGCGCGTAACCGATGACGATCACCATCAGGAGTCCTTCCGGGTCGTGGAGGCGCCGACCTCGTCGACGGTGCCGACCGCATCGCCCGATGCAGGCCGACGGCGGCGGATGAGCCGACGTAGCAGCGGCCAGCCCAGGACGACCGCGATCACGACGTAGATTGCGACGGCGAGGGGCTCGCTCAGCAGGTGCGAGACGTCCCCGCCTCCGACCTGGAGCGCCCGCCGCAGCTGCAGCTCCGCCCGCGGCCCGATGATCACCCCGATGATCAGCGGGAGGACGGGCAGCCCGAACCGCCGCATGAGCAGGCCGAGCAGGCCGAAGACGAGGAGGAGGACGAGGTCGAAGGTCTGCAGGTTCACGGCATACGCCCCCAGGCTGGCGAAGAAGAGGATGCCCGCGTAGAGGTAGGGGCGGGGGATCTGCAGGAGCTTGGCCCACGCCGGTGCCAGTGGCAGGTTGAGCACCAGGAGGAGCAGGTTGCCGATGAAGAGGCTGGCGATGAGCCCCCAGACGAGCTTCGGCTCCTTCTCGAACAGCAGCGGCCCCGGCTGGATCCCGAACCCGGTGAGCGCCGCCAGCATGATCGCCGCAGTGGCGTTGGTCGGCAGGCCGAGGCTGAGCATCGGGACGAGGGTCCCGGCGGCAGAGGCGTTGTTGGCCGCCTCCGGACCGGCGACCCCCTCGATGGCGCCGTGCCCGAACTCGTCCTTGTTCTTGGACAGCCGCTTCTCGGTGACGTAGGAGAGGAAGGTCGGGATCTCGGCGCCGCCGGCCGGAAGGGCACCGAAGGGGAAGCCGAGGGCGGTGCCGCGCAGCCATGGCTTCCAGGAGCGCTGCCAGTCCTTCTTGCCCATCCAGGGCTGCCCGACGGGGATGATCTGCAGTGACGTGCGGCGCAGGTGCGCCGCGACCCAGAGCGCCTCTCCGAGGGCGAAGATGGCCACCGCGACGACGACGATGTCGATCCCGTCCGACAGCTGGGCCTGGCCGAAGGTGAGTCGCTGCTGCCCGCTGACCCGGTCGATGCCGATGAGACCGATGGCCAGGCCGAGACCCAGGGAGGCGAACCCGCGCAGTCGGGAGGAGCCGAGCACCGCGGTGACGGTGAGGAGGGCGAGCATCATCACCGCGAAGTAGTCGGGAGCGCCCATGCTGATGGCGAACCTCGTGACGGCGGGCGCGATGGTGACCAGCAGGGCGGTGCCGATCGACCCGGCGACGAACGAGCCGATCGCCGCGGTGGCGAGCGCCTGGGCCGCCCGGCCGCCCCGGGCCATGAGGTTGCCCTCGATCGCCGTGACGACCGACGACGACTCCCCGGGCGTGTTGAGGAGGATGGAGGTCGTCGAGCCGCCGTACATCCCGCCGTAGTAGACGCCGGCGAACATGATCAGTGCCCCGGTCGGCTCGAGGCTGTAGGTCACCGGAAGCAGGAGCGCTACGGTCATGGCCGGGCCGATGCCGGGCAGGACGCCGACAGCGGTGCCGAGGACGACCCCGATCGTCGCGTAGAGCAGGTTCATCGGCGTCGCCGCGGTGGCGAAGCCGTCAAGGAGGGGAGCCAGGTCCATCAGAGGACGCCTGCCAGTATGCCGGGCGGCAGCTTGATCCCCAGACCCACGTAGAAGCCGTAGAAGGCCACCACCGCCACGAGGCCCGAGATGACGCCGTCCCGGACGTAGTGGCGGCCACCCAGCGCGACGACGCTGCCCCAGAACAGCACCGCTCCCGAGATGACGAACCCGACCCGCTCGATGAGCAGGATGTTGGCGACGAAGGCGGCGAGCAGCAGCCCGATGGTCCTCCAGTCGGTCGGGTGCGTCAGGTCGACGTCCTCCCCGCCCTCGACCTCGCCCCGCCCTCCCCGCAGCACGTCGGCGGCGAGGAGGACGGCGCAGACGACGAGCAGTCCGGCGACGATGAACGGGACGGGACGGGTGCCGACGGGGTCGGCGGGCGCCTGGACCGACGGAAGGGCTGCGGCGTTGACCGCGACGACGATCCCGACGAGCGCGAGGAGGAGGGCGACGCCGAGCTCGGCCCGCCCCTTGAGGAGCGTCACCGTTCAGGCCAGGCCGAGCGCGGCGAGGGTGTCAGCGACCCGCTTGTCCTGCTCCGTGAGGAACGCGCCGAACGCGACGCCGCTGACGTAGGCGTCCGTCCAGCCCTGCTTGGTGAGCTCGTCCTTCCACCCCTGGCTGGCATGCATCCTGTCGAAGACCTGCACCCACCGCGCCTGCTGCTCGGCGGTGATCCCCGGGGGCGCCACCACACCGCGCCAGTTCGTGAAGACGAGGTCGACGTTCTGCTCCTTCAGGGTCTTGACGTCAGGCAGCGAACCGAGGCGCTTGTCACCGGTGGTCGCGAGGACCCGGACGGCGCCAGACTTGATCTGGTCGAGGTACTCCCCGGTGCCCGAGGTCGCGAAGGCCACCTTGTTGCCGAGGATGGCGGGCAGGAGGTCGCCGCCGCCGTCGAAGGAGACGAAGTTGACCTGCTTGGGGTCGATCCCGACGGCGTTGGCCAGCTGCATCGGGAGGAGGTGGTCGGGGCCGCCCGGGCTGGAGCCGCCGCCCACCGCGACGGCCTTGGGGTTGGCCTTCCATGCGGTGACGAGGTCCCCGATCGAGGTGAAGGGTGAGTCCTTGCTGACGAGGATGCCGCTCGGTTCCTCGATGAGCCGGGCGATGGGGGTGGTCTGGTTGAGCCTGGCCTGCGCCTTGTTGGTGTAGGTCGCACCGACCACGCCGAGCCCCATGAGCATCGACAGGTCGCCGTTGCCCTTCTCGTTGACCAGCTTTGCGAGGCCGACGGTGCCACCTGCTCCCGAGAGGTTGAAGACCTCCACGCTCGCGGCGATCTTGGCGTCCTCCATGACCTTGGCGCCCCTGCGGGCGGTCGTGTCATAACCGCCACCAGGCGAGTTGGGCACCATGATCCGCAGCCCGGCGACGGGCTTGCCCGTGTCAGCTGCGGAAGCAGGCGCGTCGGCGGTCTTGCTCGTCGCGCCACAGGCCGATGCCATGAGCACGGCTGCTGCCACGGCAGTGGTGCGCAGGAGAGTGGTTCGCATGGAGACCTCGTTGTCTGTTGGTCTGTCGTCGGACGGCCCCGGGAGGCTCCCGGGGCGGGCAGGTCGAGCATGTGGTCTGGGCTACCGTTCCGTCACGCTTTGGTGGACAAGGGTCATTGAGGTGATTGTGGTCTCGCACGCGGAGCGGACACGGCACGGATCGGTGCGTCATCATCGAGGTCGCGGACCGATGAGGATCGGCGCACGCCAGCGGCGTGCGGGAGCGGGGTGGGGAGGGTCGGATGACACGGCACACGACGTTGTCCGGGCAGCTGCTCGCGCTCCAGCTCCTCATCGTCCTGGCGGTCCTCGCTGGGGTGACCGCAGTGTCCATCGCGCAGTCGGGAGAGACGACCAAGCGCAGCGAGAGCCGGACGGCTCGCTCGGCCGCCGAGAACGTCGCGGCCAACCCCGTGGTGCGGACCCGCGTGCCCACCGCCCAACCTGGAGGGGACGCCGCCCTTGCCACGGTCGGGGAGTCGCTACGGTCCCTCTCCGGCGCCAGCTCGGTGCTCCTCGCGCGCCCGGACGGGACTATCCTCACGTCCGCCGACCCGGCGCAGGTCGGCCAGCAGGCCACCTTCGGGTCGCCTGGCGTCGTGGCCGGTCAGTCATGGACGGGCCTGCTCGAGCTGGCCGACCGCACCGTCGTGTCGGCCCAGGTGCCGATCTACGACACCGGCGACGTCGGTGCCGGCACGCCGGGCCGGATCGTCGGCGTGGCGATCGTCGAGCGCCTCTACCCGTCGGTGCTCGAGCGCTGGCGCGATGCCGTCCCCAACCTCCTGACCTATCTCGGCATCGCCGGTGGCCTCGGGATGATCGGGTCGCTCCTTCTGTCTCGGCGGGTCAAGCGGCAGACCCTCGGCCTCGAGCCGCAGGAGATCACCTCGCTCGTGGAGCACCGTGAGGCGATGCTGCACGGGTTGAAGGAGGGGCTCATCGGGCTGGACCTCGAGGGCCGGATCACCCTCGTCAACGACAGCGCGGCACGGCTGCTCAACATCCCGCACGACAGCGCTGGTCAGGTGCTCACCGACCTGCCCCTCGAGCCGCAGCTGTGTGACGTCCTGATCGGACGGCGCAATGGCACCGATCTCGTCGTCGTCTCTGCCGACCGGGTGCTCACCCTCAACCGTCGCGAGATCACGAGCCGCGGCAAGGTCATCGGCTGGGTCACGACGCTCCGGGACCGCACGGAGCTGGACGTGCTGCGGCGCGAGCTCGGGGTGACCCGCGCGACGACGGACACGTTGCGGGCCCAGACGCACGAGTTCGCCAACCAGCTCCACGTTATCTCCGGGCTGGTCCAGCTCGCTCAGCACGACGAGGTGGTCCGGTTCATCGACAACGTGACCCGGGGACGGGCCGAGCTCAACGAGGACGTGACGGCCCGGGTGCTCGACCCGGCGCTGGCCGCACTGCTCGTCGCGAAGTCGAGCCTCGCGGCCGAGTGGGGCGTCGCGCTCCGCTTCGCCGAGACCGCTGCCCTGGGCCGGATCGACGACGACCTTTCCGCCGACCTGACGACGGTGGTGGGCAACCTCGTCGACAATGCCCTCGAGGCCGCGACGGCCGGAGGGAGCGAGCGCTCGCGGGAGGCGTGGGTCGAGGTCGACCTCCGTGACGACGACCACGAGGTCGTCGTCACCGTGCGGGACAGCGGCCCCGGGGTCGACGACGGCATCGCCAGTCGGGTCTTCGAGCGCGGCTTCTCGACCAAGGGCCTGGACCAGTCGGCCCAGCGAGGGTTCGGTCTCGCGCTGAGTGGTCTCGTATGCCGTCGCCGCGGCGGAAGCATCGCGGTGCGCAACGACGGTGGAGCGGTGTTCACGGCCAGGCTGCCGCGGGCCGTGGTGCTCGCATGACGCGCGTTCTCGTCGTCGACGACGACTTCATGGTGGCGCGCGTGCACCGGGGCTTCGTCGAGGCGGTCGCCGGGTTCGAGGTCGTCGCCGTTGCGCACACCGGGGAGGCAGCGCTCGGCGCCGTCCGGGACCACCGGCCCGATCTCGTCCTGCTCGACATCTACCTGCCGGACACGAACGGGCTGGACCTGCTGCCGCGGCTGCGGGAGATCCACGCCGATCTGGATGCCATCGTCATCAGTGCGGCACGGGATGCGGAGACAGTCAAACGGGCCGTCCGCGGCGGGATCGTCCACTACCTCATCAAGCCCTTCACCGGTGCCGACCTGCGGGACCGGCTGGAGCACTACTCCCGCTCGGTCCGTCGACTCGGCCGGGGCGACCGGACGGATCAGCACGAGGTCGACGACCTCTTCCGACACCGGCCGACCTCGGGCCCGGCCGCAGCCCGGCTGCCGAAGAAGCTCAGCCTCGAGACCGCCGATCTCGTCGAACAGGCGTTGCGCGAGGCTGGCACCGATGTCTCGGCCACGGAGTGCGCCGAGCTCGTCGGCCTCTCGCGGGTGAGCGTGCGGCGCTACCTGGAGCACTTCGTCACCGTCGGCCGCGCGGAGGTGCGCCTGCGCTACGGCGGTGTCGGACGCCCAGAACGCCGATATCTGTGGCGCACCTGAGCCATCCTAGGAACCCGGTTGGGCGCGCCCCTGCTCACCGAAGCGGCCCCAGTGGGCGACCTCGGCACCGGTGCGACGGTGCCTGCGCAGGGACGGGCTCTTCGGGCCGCGTTGTCCCTGAACGGCATACCCGAGGGAGACCACACCGATGACGGTGCGGTCTTCCGGGATGGCGAACCGCTCGTGGACGGCCGCCCGGTGCTGCGGCGGCACACCGAAGAAGAGTCCGGCGAGGCCGTTGTCGACCGCGGTCAGGAGGATGAGGAGAGAGGCCATCCCGGTGTCGATGTCCCAGTAGGGCACCGGCCAACGGCTCTCGTCCTTGTCGGTCCACCCCTTGTCGGGGGCGGCATACCGGTCGAGGTAGGCCTGCTTGTGCGAGCAGCAGAGGATCACCACCGGCGCCGCCTGCATCCCCTCCAGCCAGGGGTCGGGAGGTGACTGCGGGTCGCTCGTCGCGTCCCAGAAGCCCCGGCGCTCCGCCTCCGTCCGGAGCACGACGAAGTCCCAGCCCTGGCTGAAACCCGCACTCGGCGCCCGGACGGCGTTGTCGAGGCAGGCGGTCAGCACCTGCGGCGGGACCGGGCGGTCCGGGTCGTAGCGGCGGACCATGCGACGGGCTCGGACGACCTCGGAGAACTCCATGGCGGGATGCTCCCAGAACAGCCGCCATGGGACCATGTGGGGCATGGCCGACCCCCGCGATCGCCAAGCCGGGTACCCGACCGACTGGGAGGCCGACGTCGTGCTGCGCGATGGCTCGGTGGCGCACGTGCGGCCGATCGTCCCGGCGGACGCGGACGGGATCCGCGCCTTCCACGGGCGACAGTCGGCGGAGTCGATCTACCTCCGGTTCTTCGCGCCGCTGCGGGAGCTGAGCGCACGTGACATCTTCCGGTTCACCAACGTCGACCACCAGTCCAGGGTCGCCCTCGTCGCGACGGTGCGCGGCGACATCGTCGGGATCGGTCGGTTCGACCGGATCGACGACACCAGCGCCGAGGTCGCCTTCAACATCTCGGACCACTTCCAGGGCCGGGGGGTCGGCTCGGTGCTGCTCGAGCACCTCGCGATGATCGGCCGGGAGTTCGGCCTTCAGCGGTTCACCGCCGAGGTGCTGCCGCAGAACCGCAAGATGATCAACGTCTTCAGGGAAGCGGGCTACGACGTCACGCACCGGTTCGAGGACGGGATCATCGCCGTCTCCTTCGACATCCGCCCGACGGAGCAGTCCACGGCCGTCCGGCTGGCCCGGGAGCACCGTGCGGAGTCGGTGAGCGTGCGCTCCGTGCTCTTCCCCGAGTCGATCGCCGTGATCGGTGCGAGCCGCCGGGAGAACTCCATCGGTCACCGGTTCCTGCGCAACATCCTCGACGGCTCGTTCCACGGGCCGGTGTATGCCGTGAACAACGAGGCACTGGAGGTGCTCGGGCTGCCGGCCCACACGCGGATCAGCGAGGTCCCCGGACCGGTCGACCTCGCGGTCCTGGCGGTTCCGGCGGATGCTGTCCTGCAGGTCATCGAGGACTGCGCCGAGAAGGGCGTCAAGGCGGTCCTCGTCGCCTCGGCCGGCTTTGCCGAGAGCGGCCCTGACGGGGAGCAGCTGCAGGAGGAGCTGCGGCGGCGGGCCCGCGGGAACGGCATGCGCGTGGTCGGGCCGAACTCCTTCGGCATCATCAACACCAGTGCGGAGGTCCGCCTCAACGCGTCGCTGGCTCCGGCGATGCCGAGGCCCGGCACGCTGGGCCTGTTCGCCCAGAGTGGTGCCCTCGGCATCGCCGTCCTCGCCTTGGCAGGCCGCCGCGGGCTCGGCGTCTCGGTGTTCGCCTCGGCCGGGAACCGCGTCGACGTCTCGGGCAACGACCTCCTGCAGTACTGGCTCGACGACCCGCAGACGGACGTCGTCGGCCTCTACCTCGAGTCGATGGGCAACCCGCGCAAGTTCTCCCGGATCGCCCGCCAGCTGGCCCAGGCCAAGCCGGTCGTCGTCGTCTCCTCGGGGGTCTCGTCCTACGGCGCCCCGCCCGGACACCGCACCCGTCCGACGAACGTCCCGCCGGAGGCCTTCGACGCGCTGCTTCGCCAGGCGGGCGTCATCCGGGTCGAGAACATCCACCAGCTGTTCGACGTCGCCCAGCTCGTCCTGCACCAGCCGCTCCCGCGGGGGCAGCGGGTGGCCATCGTCGGCAACTCCGACGCCCTGGGGAGCCTCACGGCCCAGGCCGCGGTCGGCAGGGGGCTGGAGGTCACGCACGGGCCGGTGTCGCTGCCGACCGAAGCCAAGGCCGAACGGTTCTCCGAGGCGCTGCGGATCGCCTTCGACGACCCTGACGTCGACAGCGTCATCACCTGCTTCATCCCGCCGCTGGAGACCCTTGACGAGGAGGTCGTCGCCGCGGTCCGTGACGTCTCCAGCACCTCGACGAAGCCTTGTCTCGCAACGTTTCTCGGCATGCACGGCGTCACCGACGCGCTCGCGCTGGGCAGCCCGGAAGATCTGCGCCGCCGCATCGTGCCCGCCTACGCGATGCCGGAGGACGCGGTCCGCGCCCTCGTCTCCGCCACCCGGTACAGCCAGTGGCGTTCCCGGGACCGAGGCATCCCCGTCGCTCCCGTGGGAACCAACCGGGAACGCGCCGAGGCGCTCCTCGAGGCTGTCCTCGCCGACGCCCCGGACGGTCGCGCGTTGACTCGCCCGGAAGCCACCGACCTCCTTGCCGCGTACGGCATCCGGTTGTGGGCCGCGCGGCAGGTCCGCACCGCTGCCGAGGCGGTCGGGGCGGCGGACGAGGTCGGTTACCCCGTCATCCTCAAGACCACGTCGCCGATCCTGCGCCACCAGCCGGGGATCAACGGCGTGCGAGGTGACCTCGAGGGTCCCGATGCGGTCCACGCCGCAGTCGAGTCGCTGCGGTCCCGGCTCGGCCCGATCGCCAACGGGAACTTCGTCGTGCAGTCGATGGCGCCGACCGGAGTGATCTGTGTCCTCACCAGCCGGGAGGACCCGCTCTTCGGCCCGGTGGTGAGCTTCTCGGTCGCCGGACCGCCCACCGAGCTGCTCGGTGACATCGCGCACCGCATCCCGCCACTGACCGACGTCGACGTCTCGGACCTCATCTCCTCGGTGCGGGCGGCGCCCCTGCTGCACGGGCACCGCGGAGCGATGCCGGTGCACCGCGCCGCCCTGTCCGACCTCATCGCCCGGTTGTCCTGCCTCGCCGACGACCTTCCCGACGTCGAGCACGTCCAGCTCAACCCGGTCAACGCCTGGTCCGGTGGCGTCGACGTCCTCGATGCCGAGATCTCGGTCCGCCCGGCCCGCGCCCGCAAGGACACCGACCGCCGGGCGATGACCTGACGCCCTCGCCGCGAGCCAGCAGCTGGCCGCCGGGCGGGCCAACCGGCATACGGGCTGGAGGGGCTGGAGGGGCTGGGGGTTCGGTCGTCAGGGGGGCGTGCCCTCGTCACCGCCCGACGAGGCGCGGTGCGAGTCGTCCCCCGCGGCGCCCCGGCGGGCCGCCTCGATCTCCTGCTTGAGCTCGAGCCGGAGCAGCGCGAGCTCCTCGGCGACGGTCCTCGAGGACTCCTCGAGGGTCGAGATCTCGATGCTCAGCTGGATGCAGACCGTGAGCAGGACCAGCGATGCGAGGATGAAGACGAGGTTGAGCGGCGTCGTCACCCCGAGCGCCGAGGACAGCCACGTGGTGATCGAAGGGACGAAGGCGAGCACGACGACGCCGACGATGACCGCGAACCAGATGACGGAGTACTTCTCGCGCAGGCGCTGGGTCCGCAGCAGGAGGAAGAGGGCGACGAGGAGCAGCACGCAGACGGCGAGGGCGAAGGGGTAACCGCTCACGGACCTCATGCGCCCAGCTCCTCGTATCGGCCCTCGTCCTGACGTGACGGCCTCGGCCGGGTCAGGGCGAGGGCGAGCGCCAGCACCGCCCGGCACAGGAAGACGGCGGACCTGAGGGGGTTGTGCGAGGGCGCCCCGCCTGCCCGGGGACGCATGTGGACCCCGACCTCGCGGATGACGAGGTGCGAGCGGGCCGCCACGACCAGTGACTCGACGGTGTCACCGAGGTACTCCGCCGGGTAGCTCTGCGCGAAGAGGTCGATCGCCCGGGCGTCACAGGCCTTCAAGCCGGATGTCGTGTCGGTCAGGCGGGTGTGCGCGATCCGGGAGATGACCGTCGACAGGATCTTCATGGCCCACAGCCGCGGACCTCGGGCGGTGTAGGCGCCCTCGCCGGGCATGCGGGCGCCGATGGCGATGTTCGCCCCCCCGTCGAGCAACTCGAGCAGGGCAGGGACGTCGCGCGGGTTGTGCTGGCCGTCGCCGTCGATCTGGACGGCCACGGCATACCCGTTGCGGCTCGCGAAGCGGTAGCCCGTGCGCATGGCTGCCCCCACCCCGAGGTTGATCGGCAGGTTCGCGACGAGCACCCCGGCCTCCTCGGCCACCCGCGCCGTGCCGTCGGCGGACCCGTCGTTGACGACGAGGATGTCGGCGGCCGGAAGGGCCTGACGGATCTCCGCCACGACGCCCGGGAGGCTTTCCTCCTCGTTCCAGGCGGGGACGACGACGAGCACACGATCGCAGCTCTCGGGCACATCGCTGAGGTTATCCGGTGCCGGCGGGCGCAGGCTCCCCGCCGTACGGCCGGGTCGCCGGGGACGCGACGAGGCGGGCGTGGTGCAAGGATGAAGGAATGAAGGCTTCCCGCGAGTCGCACGCCGGCACCCCGCTGCCCCCCGTCCTCATGACGGCGATCGAGCGGGCCGGCTACTACCCGGCGCTCGTGGCCGACGTCGTCGAGTCGGTCCTTGGGCAGGACGTCGTCCTGGCCCACCTCGTCCACCAGGAGACGACCTTCGACCAGAACGCGGTGCGCCGGCACCTCACCGTCCTCGCCATGACGCCGACGAAGCTCGTCATCGCCCACGCCGACGACCACAACGAGCACGAACCCGGGCGTGCCGTCGCCACTGCGACGAGCGAGACGGTGCCCCTCTCCGCTGTCCGGGGGGTCATGCTCGCCCACGTCGTCACCTCCCCGGACGCCTACGTCCCGGGCTCCCTCGGTCGCGAGCTCACCCTGACCCTCGGGTGGGGAGCGGTGAGCCGCCTAGACCTCGTCCCGGCCACCTGCGGCGACCCGGAGTGCGAGGCCGACCACGGCTACGAGGGGACCGTCGCCTCGGACGACATCTCCCTGCGGATCAGCGCCGACGCCGACGGCGACGACGCGCTGACCAATGCCCTCCACTTCGCCCGCACCCTGTCGTCGTCGATCGGTGGCGGTGGGGGGACGGGACCTCGCCGGTGAGCCTGGCGGCCCTGCACGCACCCCCGTATGACGCGGGGACCCTCGCGGCAGTCCTGCCTGCGGTCGCGGCCAGCCTCGGCTCCGACCGGTATGCCGGTCAGCACCCTTTCGCGCTCACCCCGGCGCGGCGGGCGGTCGTCGTCCTCGTCGACGGGCTCGGCTACGAGCTGCTGCGCCAGCGCAGTGGCCACGCACCTTTCCTGCGCTCGCACCTGCCGGCGGCCAACCGGATCGAGTGCGGGTTTCCCACGACGACGGCAACGTCGATGGGCACCTTCGGTACCGGACTGCCGCCGGGGGCGCACGGGCTCGTGGGTTACGAGGTGCTCGTACCCGGTGAGGACCGAATGCTCAACGAGCTCTCCTGGGAGAACGGACCCAATCCGTTCCTCTGGCAGCCCGCGCCCACGGTGTTCGAGCAGGTCCACGCGGAGGGCATCGACGTCACCCGGGTGGGACCCGGGTTCTTCGACGGGTCCGGGCTGACCAATGCCGCCCTGCGCGGCGGGCGGTTCGCCGCCGGCCGGGAGCTGGACGCGCGGGTGGATGCCTCGCTGCAGGCGGCCCGCGCGACGCCGCGGGCACTCGTCTACCTCTACTGGGGCGACCTCGACAAGGTCGGGCACGTGTTCGGCTGTACCTCGTGGGAGTGGGGCGACGAGCTGGAGTCGATCGACCGCGCGCTGGCGTCGCTGGCCGAGCGGGTTCCGTCCGACACCGCCGTCTACGTCACCGCCGACCACGGCATGGTCGACGCGCCGCACGCGCTGCGGGTCGACCTCGCCCACGACCCGGAGCTGCTGTCAGGGGTGCGGCACGTGGGGGGGGAGCCGCGCTCGCTCCAGCTCTACTGCGAGCCGGGCGCGGGGGGCGACGTCCTCGCGACCTGGCAGCAGCGGATGGGCACCCGCGCCTGGGTGGCCTCGCGCGACGAGGTGATCGAGGAGGGCTGGTTCGGTCCCGTGCGCGAGGAGGTCGTGCCGCGCATCGGTGAGGTCCTGGCCCTGATGAAGGACAACTTCGCCGTCGTGCACTCCGGGCGCACTCGTCCGGAGATCCTTGCCCTGCGCGGCCTGCACGGTTCGGTGACCGCGGACGAGCGGGCCATCCCCCTCGTGCGCATCCCCGCCCGCAACGCCTAGAGTGCCCGCTTGTGGCTGAGCTCGTCTTCTTCTCCGGCACCATGGACTGCGGCAAGTCCACGCTGGCCCTCCAGACGGACCACAACCACAGCTCCCGCGGCCGTGCCGGCCTGATCTTCACCAAGCTGGACCGAGCCGGCAGCTCGGTTCTCTCCTCGCGGCTCGGTCTGTCGACCGCCGCTCGCGAGGTGTCCGAGGAGATGGACTTCTGGGATGTCGTCGTCGGCTGCGCCACGAGCGGCCGCCGGGTCGACTACCTCGTCTGCGACGAGGCCCAGTTCTACACGCCGCCCCAGGTGGAGCAGCTGGCCCGGATCGTCGACGAGATGGCGATCGACGTCTTCGCGTTCGGCATCACCTCCGACTTCAGGGCCTCGCTCTTTCCCGGGTCGCAGCGGCTCATCGAGCTCGCCGACCGGGTGGAGGTCCTCCAGGTGGAGGCGCTGTGCTGGTGCGGCAAGAAGGCCACCCACAACGCGCGCGTGCTCGACGGCGTCATGGTGGTCGAGGGCGAGCAGGTCGCCGTCGCTGACACCTCACCCGCTGGGAGCGGCGTCACGGAGTACGAGGTGCTCTGTCGGCGCCACTACATGCGGCGGATGACGTCGCACGCCGCGCGGGCCGCCGCGATGTCACCGGAGGTGCTGCCCTTCGACCTCGACGCCGGCCCGATCCCGCCTGGGGGCAGGAAGTCGACCAGCGCTCTGACGAGCTTGATGCGCTCGATGCGTCAGTCGCGGCGGGCGCCGAACATGATGTCGTCCCACGATGGCACCGAGGCGCGCCCGCTCTTGCGCGGGGCACCCCTGTCTGGGGCTCCGGCCTGCGTCGCCGGCTGCGAGGCCGGCGACGGTGCGGGTGCCCCCCCGGCGTTCTCCTCGTCGGCGACGGGTCCCACCTCTGTCGCCGCCTCGACCTGGCTACCCGGCGGGTCGTCGTCGATGTCCTGCGGCTGCCGTTGGTCGTCCCGCACGTCTGGTGAGCCTGCGGGAGCGTCCTGCGGTGCCTCGTCGACCGACCCCGCGGCCGGCAGGCCGACCGCGGCGACCGCGGCGGCCGCGGCCGCCGGCCCGTGGGCCAGCGTGACGTCCGGGTCGTCGTACGGGTGGACGTGCGCTGGGGGCGGCGGCCCGTCGGACGCGGGGTCGTAGGCGAGGGCCTCCAGGGGCAGGGCGTCGTCGGGAGTGCGTCCGGCACCCGGTAGCTCGGTCGGGCTCGGCGCCTTGCGGCGTCCTCCCGAACGTCGGCCCCGGACGGTGCTCCGCTCGCGCATCGCCGTCATGAGGTCGACCGGCTCGTCCGGCGCGCGGCCAGCTGGAGTCACCGGGGTCACCGCAGTCGCAGAGGTGACCCCGCCCTCGGCCTCGACGTCGTAGACGGTCGTGGGCCGCTGGGCGGCGACCGGGTTGGCCGGGTTCGGCCCCGTGCCGGTCGACTCCTCCTCACTGAGCCAGCGGGCCTCGTCGTCGACCGCATCGACGGTGCGGGAGACGAGGTCGAAGTGCCAAGACGCCTGTCGCTGCCGGCCACCGGCGGCAAAGGTCAGGACGACGGTCCAGCGTCCACCGTCGGGGGAGCGCCAGGCATCCCAGGCGTTGGCGTCCGGGTCCACCCCCCGCGCGCGCATCCGCTCCCCGACCCGCACGGCAAGGGTGGGTGTCCTGTCGCCACCGGAGCCGCCGCGCGCCCGCAGGCGCACCTGTCGCGCCAGGTCGGCGACGTGGGCCCGCTCGGCGAGGATCGGGCCCTCGTACTTGCGCACCTTCTCGACGCTCCACCCGGAGCGCTCGGCGACCTCCTCCGCGCTCGCCCCGCCGCGGACCATGGCCTGCACGTCACGCGGGCGCAGCCCGCCGTCGATCTCGATCTGGAGCTGGCCGAGATGCGGGCGGTCACGTCGGGCGGCGGCCCGCAGCGCGTCGTCGAGCGGGACTCGGAACCGCTCGCCGTCTGCACCTGCGAGCAGCAGGTGCAGACCGTCCTCGTGCACGCCGATGAGTCGAAGGTCCTGCATTACACGCTCCTCGGTCGCCCGTCGTCAGGGGCGACTCTGCCACGGGCGCGGCGGCGGCGGAAGCGGCCACGCCGCGCCGGGAGCCCGCGGGTAGCGTTTGACCTCACCACGAACGTCACACCTTCCCGCCGGAGCAGCAGATGACCCAGAGCCCGAGCCCCACGACGGTGAGCGACCTGCTCGCGCCGTACGACGGCATACTCCTGCTGTCGTTCGGTGGACCGGAGGCTCCCGAGGAGGTCATGCCGTTTCTGCGGCGGGTGACGAGCGGTCGGGGCATCCCCGACGAGCGGCTCGAGGAGGTCGGGGAGCACTACCACCTCCTCGGCGGACGGAGCCCGATCAACGACCAGAACCGGGCGCTCATCGCGGCTCTCGAGCAGGAGCTGCGCCGTCGCGAGCTGGGCCTGCCGGTCCTGTGGGCCAACCGCAACGCCCCGCCCTTCCTTCTCGACACGCTCCGCGCCGCGGACGAGCGAGGGCTGCACCGCGTCGTCGTCGTGACGACGAGCGCCTACTCGAGCTACTCCTCCTGCCGGCAGTACCGCGAGAACCTCGCGGAGGCGGCCGGACTCGCTCGCGAGGAGGGTCTCGTCCTCGAGATCGACAAGATCGGCCCGTATGCCGGTCGGCCGGCGTTCGTCGACCCCAACGCGCGGCTCGTCGTGGAGGCGCTGCGGCCGCTGGCCGGTGTGCCGGACGACGAGCTCGCCCTCCTCTTCGTCACCCACTCGGTCCCGGACACCATGGACGAGACCTCCGGGCCGGGTGACGGCGAGGGTCGCCTCTACCAGGAGCAGCACCACGATCTCGCCCACGCCGTCACCGCGCGGGTCCACGACGAGCTCGGAAGGGAGCTGCCGACCGAGGTCGTCTACTGCTCGCGGTCCGGGCCGCCGACCCAGCCGTGGCTCGAGCCCGACGTCAACGACCGGCTCCGCGAGCTCGCGAAGGACGGCCGCACCGTCGTCGTCGTGGCACCCATCGGGTTCGTCTCCGACCACATGGAGGTGGCCTACGACCTGGACACCGAGGCGGTGGCCACGGCTCGCGAGGTCGGGATTCAGCTCGTCAGGGTGCCAACCGTCGGCACCGACCAGGCTTTCGTCGCGGGTCTCGTCGACCTCCTCCTCGAGAGGGCCGGCGAGGCGCGGGGCGAGATCGAGCCGGCGGGGCCCGACGTTCTGCCCTCCGTCTGTGCCGCCGGGTGCTGCCCCAACCTCCGCGCGGCCCTGCCGGCCCTGTGCGGGAGCGACTGATGACCACGCCGACCGACCTTGCCGCGCTGGAGCGGCTCGCGGTGTCGGTCGCGGTCGAGGCCGGTCACCTCGTCACCGACGAGCGTCCAGCACAGGTGTCCGCCTCCGCGACGAAGTCGTCCCCGACCGACATCGTGACGGTCATGGACACCCGCGCGGAGGAGCTGGTCCGCTCCCGGATTCTCGCCGCCCGTCCCGGTGACAGCATCCTCGGCGAGGAGGGTGACGACCACGTCGGAGGCTCGGACATCACCTGGGTCGTCGACCCGATCGACGGCACGGTGAATTACCTCTACGAGATCCCGGCGTATGCCGTGTCGGTTGCCGCCGTGTCCGGGGACCCGCGGGTACCGGGGGAGTGGGCCGTCCTTGCTGCCGCCGTGGCCGACCCCTGCCGCGGCCGGGTCTACCACGCCCGCCGCGGCGGGGGCGCACACCTCTCGACCACCGGGGGCGAGGTCGTGTCGAGGTTGTCGGTCGGCCGGGTCACCGAGCTGGGCGCCGCCCTGGTGGGGACCGGGTTCGGCTACACCGAGGAGCGCCGGCGAAGCCAGGGGCAGCTGCTCCTGGAGGTGCTCCCGAGGGTCCGGGACATTCGACGCATCGGCAGCGCGGCCCTCGACCTGTGCATGGTCGCCTCCGGTCGGCTCGACGGGTTCTTCGAGCGGGGCCTCAACCCCTGGGACATGGCCGGGGGCTGGCTCGTCATCACCGAGGCGGGCGGGGTCGTCACAGGCGCCGGTGGCGCCGCGCCCTCCGCTGAGCTGACGGTCGCGGGAAAGCCCGCCGTGCATGCTGCGCTCGCGGCGATCGTCGACCGCTAGGGCCGGGCGGCGGGTCCGCGTCCGCAGCCGTCAGGCGGCGTCCCTGCGAAACCCGTCGAGCTCCGGGAGCCGGACGTCGTGCTCGTCCGCGAGCCGCTTGATCGACTCCAGCTCGCCCGTGCGGATGTCCACCGAGTAGTCGTCGCCCGCCTCGCGTGCCTCCTCCAGAGCCTTGAGCGCCTCCTTGGCGCGATCTCGAAGCTGTGTCAGGAACTCCGTCATCGTGCACCTCCTCCTTGCTTGCTCGGGACCACGCGCGGGGTGCCGGGACAGCGGCGACCTTTCGCGACCATATGTGGTCTCCGGGGGATGTCGCCCCTCGAGCATCTCCGGATACCGCAAACATTGGGTAAACGCTGACCGACGAGCAGGGGCTGGCCTGCGGGAATGCCCATCGGTGTGGAGTCCGTCACCACGCGGCCGGCGAGGCTGCACTCGACCGGCAGTCGAGCCCCGAACCGCCTCAAGGTGTGAGAACCACGTTTGTGGGGCACAATGCGCCCCGCAGGGCAACAAGCGCGTCCTGCAGCGGGCACAAAAGGTCGGGTGTCGGCGTTATACCGGGACAAGATCTGCACCTCCACCACCCACAACGGACTCTCAGGAGAGCGACACCACACATGGCGACTGACTACGACGCGCCACGCAAGACCGACGACGACCTGTCCGAGGACTCTATCGAGGAGCTCAAGGCGCGCCGGGTGGACAAGTCCTCCTCGAGTGTCGACGTGGACGAGACGGACCAGGCGGAGGGGTTCGAGCTTCCAGGCGCAGACCTCTCCGGCGAGGAGCTGTCCGTCCGCGTTCTGCCCCGGCAGGCTGACGAGTTCACCTGCTCGCAGTGCTTCCTCGTCCACCACCGCAGCCAGCTGGCCGCGCAGGCGGGCGGCAACATGGTGTGCCGGGACTGCGCGGCTTGATGACCCACGGCACCGCTGACACCACGAGGCCGGTCCACGACACCGTGGCCGGCCCTCGTGCTGTTCGGGTGCCGATCCGGCGGCTGGATCCCGGTCTGCCGCTGCCGGCCTACAGCCACCCCGGTGACGCCGGCGCCGATCTACATGCGCGGGTCGACGTGACGATCGCTCCGGGCGAGCGCTCGCTCGTCCCGACCGGCGTCGCGCTCGCCCTCCCCGAGGGGTATGCCGCCTTCACCCACCCCCGCTCCGGGCTCGCGACGAGGCACGGGATCAGCATCGTCAACGCCCCCGGGACCGTTGACGCCGGATACCGCGGCGAGATCCACGTCAATCTCGTCAACCTGGACCCCCGCGAGAGCTTTGCGGTTCGTCGTGGGGACCGCATCGCCCAGCTCGTCGTGCAGCGGGTCGAGCAGGCGCAGTTCGTGGAGGTCGATTCGCTGTCCGACAGCGTCCGGGGGGAGACTGGACATGGCGCCAGTGGCGGCTTCGGACCGTCAGGGTCCGCCGACCAGACAACTGACCAGACGAAGGGCTAGACGTTGGCAATCTTCCGGCGAGGACGCAAGGTCGACGACGCCGCGGGTGAGACCCTCGAGACGGCGGACGCCGAGACGGGTCCCGACCTCGAACCCGACGCCGACGCCTCCGAGCTGCAGGCGTCGGACGCGGACGACGACGGCGAGGAGTACTTCAGCCGGGCCCGTGGTCCGTTCGACGTCTCCGAGCCTGCGCCCGGCGACGCGGCGAGCCGGCTCGACCTCGGCTCCATCCAGCTCGTGCCCATCGACGGGATGCAGCTGCGGTTGGAGCTGGACGAGACGCAACAGATGGTCATCGGAGCGCAGGCCCTCGTCGCCGACTCCGGCGTGCAGCTCCAGGCGTTCGCCGCCCCGAGGACCATGGGCCTCTGGTCCGAGATCCGGGAGGAGATCGCCCAGAGCATCGTCAGCCAGGGCGGCACGGCGGATGTCGTGCGCGGCCCACTCGGCCGCGAGCTGATCTCGAGGATGCCGTCGCGCGCCGCCGACGGTCGCACGGTGTTCCAGCCGGTGCGCTTCCTCGGTGTCGACGGACCGCGCTGGTTCGTGCGCGCGGTCATCAGCGGCAAGGCGGCGCTCGACGAGGCCGCTGCGGCGCCTCTGGTCGAGCTCGTCCGCAGTGTCGTCGTCGTCCGCGGCGACGAGGCGAAGCCCCCACGCGAGATCCTTCCGCTCAAGCTGCCCGAGGAGAGCACGACGGGTGACAGCGAGCCGTCGGACGCCGGTGAGGCAGACTCAGGTGGGAGCTCGGCCGACGACTCGAGTCAGGATGCTGCGACGCCGCGTCGGGCCGACGACCTCAAGCCGTTCGAGCGCGGTCCCGAGATCACCGAAGTGCGCTGAGCAGGTCAGGACGGACAATGCACGGGCGAGGAAGGCACACATGAGCGTCGACAAGGACGTCCGGGATCGTCGCCCATCAGGCGACAGAGGCGCGAGGGGCGCGCTCGGGCGGTTGGCCGACCGGCTGACCCGCTCGACGGACGAGCTCGAGGCCCGCGAGCTGCAGCAGGACGCCAAGCGCGTCGGCGCGACCCCGATCGTCGCGCTCGCCAACCGTGAGCGGGCGAACGTCTGTGGCACCGTGCGGTCGGTGACCCTGAGGCCCCGGGTGGACGTGCCCGCTCTGGTCGTCGAGATCTACGACGGCAGCTGTCCGCTTCACCTCGTGTGGCTCGGTCGGCGCGAGATCGCCGGTATCCAGCCCGGCGTCCAGCTGCGCGCCACCGGACGAGTCTCTTACTACCGCGGCATCCCGACGATCTTCAACCCCTTCTACGAGATCGTCCCCAAGAGTGGCTGAACGACCGGGCGAGTGGGCAGCCCGCGGCGATGACACGAGCGAGCGCGGACCGGTCCACCCGGTCGAACCCTCGGCCGACCCGGCCCGGCGGGCCGCCCCCGTGTTCGCCACCGTCGAGGAGCTGCTGCGGGCCCGGCTGACCACCGCGATCGGCGGCTGGCGCGGTGCTCTCGAGTCCGCCTTGCCGACGGTCGCCTTCGTGCTGGTCTGGACCGTGCGCCAGGACGTGCGCTCGGCCGTCCTCGCGGCTGCTGTTGCGCTCGTGGCGTTGGCTGCCCTGCGCCTCGCGCGGAAGGAGACCCTGCGTTACCTCGGGTACGCCGCGGTGGCCGTGGCCGTCGCGGCCTTCTTCTCGCTGCGTTCCGGCAAGGCGGAGGACGCGTTCCTGCCCGGGATGATCCAGACGGCGGCCTTCGGACTGGCCATGCTCATCGCGAACCTCGTGCGTTGGCCGCTCTTCGGCTTCCTCATCTCGGCCGGTGACCCGGAGCTGGTTGCGGCCTCGGACCGACTGAAGGCCAGCGGCAGGAAAGGTTCCGGGCAGGACCAGGACGCGCGGTTGCGCGCCGCAGCCGACGAGGTCGCCGTCAAGGAGGCGTTCACCGGGTGGCGTCGCCATCGCGGCATCGTCTCGGTCGCGAGCCGCCTCGGCTGGGTCATCGTCGTCCTCGACGCGGTGCGGCTGCTCATCATGGTCCCGCTCTACCTCGGCGGTCAGGTAGCCGCTCTCGGAGCTGCCAAGATCCTCCTCGGCTGGCCCGCATACCTGCTCGCCGTCGTCGTCATGGGAGTGGTCCTCCTGCGCGGCCACACCCCCCTCGACGAGCCCCGCTCCTGACCGACGCCTCGTCTCCCCCGAGAACGGCTCGGCACGTCCCGCCGGTCCGCCCGGGTCCCGCCTCCTCGGCTGCTCCAAAGGACCCTCGCCAGCCACTGTGCCGTGCTCCACCGAGCAGGGCAGCGCACGGCGGACCGGGGGAAGGAGTATGCCGTGCCTCACCGGGTGGGGCAGCGCATGGCAGACCGGTCTGGGGAAGGAGTATGCGGTGCCTCACCGAGTGCGGCAGACCGGTCTGGGGAAGAGGTATGCCGTGCCCCTCCGAGTGCGCATAGTGCGTGGCAAGGTGGTGAGCCGCTCCTGCGGGGCGTCGCCAGCTGCGCCAGGTCAGCGCTCGACCAGCTCGGTCCGGAAAAGCCTGCCGCAGTGCTCGCCGGACGGACGACAGAGCCTCAGTCGCCGACCCGGGGGAGGCGGTGGCCGGGGGAGAGCATCTCCTCGAGCGCGTCTTCGCTGTCCGGCGTGGTGATGAAGAGCAGTTCGTCATGGGCCTCGACGGCATCGTCGCGGCTCGGGGCGATCGGCCGGTCGTCGCGGATGATCCCCACGAGGACGGTGTCGTCCGGCCAGTCGATCTCGCCGATCCGCTTGCCGATGTACGGACTCTGGCCAGGCATGGTCAGCTCGACCATCGAGGCCTTCGCCTGCTGGAACTGGAAGATCCGCACCAGGTCACCGACGCTGACGGCCTCCTCGACGAGGGCCGTCATGAGGCGCGGCGTCGACACCGCGACGTCGACCCCCCACGACTCGTCGAACATCCACTCGTTCTTGGGGTTGTTGACCCGGGCGACGGTGCGTGGGACGCCGAACTCGGTCTTGGAGAGCAGCGAGACGACGAGGTTCGCCTTGTCGTCACCCGTCGCGGCGACGACGACGTCGCACTCTTGGAGTCGGGCCTCCTCGAGCACCGTGATCTCACAGGCGTCCGCGAGCAGCCACGCCGCCTCGGGCACCCGCGATGCCTGGACGTCGTCGGCGTCCTTGTCGATGAGCAGCACCTGGTGGCCGTTGTGCAGGAGCTCACGGGCGATCGAGCGACCGACGCTTCCCGCTCCAGCGATGACGACGCGCATGGGGACCTTCCTGGGGAGAAGCAGACGAGATCGGTCAGTGGGCGGGCGGGGGCTGGTCGAACGACTTCTCGATCCGGGGCAGGTCGTCCGTGGCCGCGGCGACATGGATGAGGTCGCCATCCTGGAACACCGTCTCGGAGCCGGGGATCATGCCGTCACCGAGCCGGGTGACGAAGGCGATCCGGGTCCCGGTGAGGGTCTCGATCTCGCTGATCCGATGACCGATCCAGGCGCGGGACAGTGGCACCTCGGCAATGACGACGTGACCGCTGGGGTCGGTCATCGCCGGTACCGAACCCTGCGGGAGGAGGCGCTGGATCATCTGGTCCGCCGTCCACCGCACTGTGGCCACCGTGGGGATACCGAGCCGCTGGTAGACCATGGCCCGCCCGGGGTCGTAGATGCGGGCCGCGACATGCTCGACACCAAAGGTCTCCCGGGCGACGCGCGCGGCGAGGATGTTCGAGTTGTCACCGCTGGAGACGGCGGCGAAGGCGTAGGCGTCCTGGACCCGGGCGGCCTTGAGGGTGTCCCGGTCGAAGCCGAGCCCCGTCACGGTCGTTCCCTCGAACGAGCTGCCGAGCCGGCGGAACGCGGCGGGGTCCACGTCGATCACCGCGACGTCGTGGCCGCGGTTGCTCAGGCTCTTGGCCAGTGTCGACCCGACTCGGCCGCAGCCCATGATGACGAAGTGCACGTCATGAGACGCTACACCGCGCTCGTGTGGTCGCGTGCATGCCGCCCGGCATGCGCGGCATACAGTGTGCGCGTGCCAAGTTCCGGTCGCGTGCTGAAGCGAATTCTGGTCGGTCGAGCCATGCGCAGCGACCGGCTGGGCGAGACCTTGCTCCCCAAGCGGCTGGCGCTCCCGATCTTCGCCAGCGACGCCTTGTCCTCGGTGGCCTATGCCCCGGACGAGATCATGCTCATGCTCGGGATGGCCGGTGGCGCCTACGTCACCACGCACTCCTGGCAGATCGCGATCGCCGTGGTCGTCGTCATGATGATCGTCGTCGCGTCCTACCGGCAGAATGTTCATGCCTACCCCTCCGGTGGGGGGGACTACGAGGTCGCCACGGCGAACCTCGGGCCGCGGGCCGGCCTGACCGTCGCGAGCGCCCTGCTCGTCGACTACGTCCTGACCGTCGCCGTTTCAGTCTCGTCCGGCGTCCAGAACGCGGCCACGGCACTGCCGTTCGTCCGTGGCCACGAGGTGCCGGCAGCGGTGGGCCTCGTCGTCATCCTCACCGCGATGAACCTGCGCGGAGTGCGCGAGTCGGGCAAGGCGTTCGCCGTGCCGGTCTACGCCTTCATCGTCGGCATCATCGGGATGGCCCTGGTCGGTTACTTCCGCTACTTCACCGGCAGCCTCGGCCAGGCCGAGAGCGCCCAGTACGCCCTGCTCCCGGAGCCCGGCCAGGAGGCGCTCACCGGGATCGCGGCCGGCTTCCTCCTGCTGCGGGCGTTCTCCTCGGGATGCGCGGCGCTCACGGGTGTGGAAGCGATCTCCAACGGGGTCCCCGCCTTTCAGAAGCCCAAGAGCCGCAACGCCGCCACGACGCTGCTGCTCATGGGCATCCTCTCCATCACGATGATGCTGTCGATCATCATCCTCGGCCGCCTCACCGGGATGAAGATCGCCGCGGACCCCGCCGTGCAGCTGCAGAAGGACGGCGTCCCGGTCGGCAGCTCATACGTCCAGGAGCCGGCCATCGGCCAGCTCGCGAAGACGATCTTCGACGGGTTCTCGCCCGGCGTGGTCCTCGTCTCGGCGGTCACCGGGCTGATCCTCTTCCTCGCGGCGAACACCGCCTTCAACGGCTTCCCGGTGCTCGGCTCCATCCTCGCGAAGGACGGCTACCTCCCCCGGCAGCTGCACACCCGAGGTGACCGGCTCGCCTTCTCCAACGGCATCCTCATCCTCGCCGCCAGCGCCTGCCTGCTCATCTTCGCCTACCACGCGGAGGTGACCTCGCTGATCCAGCTCTACATCGTCGGTGTGTTCGTCTCGTTCACCCTGAGCCAGACGGGCATGATCCGGCACTGGAACCGGCACCTGCTCACCGAGCGCGACCCCAAGATCCGCGCCCAGATGATGCGCTCTCGGATCATCAACGCCCTCGGCGCCTTCATGTCGGCCACCGTCCTGATCGTCGTGCTCATCACGAAGTTCATGGAGGGCGCGCGGTACGCGATCCTCGCCATGGCGGTCCTCTTCGTCCTCATGCTCGGCATCCGGCGGCACTACAACCGGGTCAGCGAGGAGCTCAGGCTCGACGAGGACGACGCGCAGCTCCTCCCGAGCAGGGTCCACGCCATCGTCCTGCTCTCCAAGCTCCACAAGCCCGCCATGCGCGCCCTCGCCTACGCCCGGGCGACCCGGCCCACCTTCCTCGAGGCGGTCACCGTCGAGGTCGACCCGGACGACACCCTGGCGCTGCGGGAGGAGTGGACGCGGCGCGACGTCCCGGTGCCGCTCAAGGTCCTCGCCTCGCCCTACCGCGAGATCAGCCGGCCGATCATCGACTACGTCCGGTCGCTGCGCAGCGGCAACCCGCGCGACGTCGTCGTGGTCTACATCCCCGAGTACGTCCTCGGCCGGTGGTACGAGCAGATCCTGCACAACCAGAGCGCCCTGCGCCTCAAGGCACGACTGCTGTTCACGCCGGGCGTCATGGTCGCAAGCGTGCCGTGGCAGCTGCGCTCGTCCGAGGGCCAGGAGGACGACCTCTACGACGGCCCGGTGGTTGGGTCGTCTCGACGCGGCCCCACGTGAGCGACGCGGACACCGAGCAGCTCGTCGGCTCGGAGTGGGTCGTCGACGTCGGCAACGTCGCGCACGGTGGGCACTGCGTCGCGCGGCACGAGGGCCGCGTCATCTTCGTACGTCACGCCCTGCCCGGCGAGCGGGTCCGCGTGGTGGTCACCGAGGGCAGGCCGCAGGACCGTTTCCTGCGCGGGGATGCGGTGGAGGTGATCACCGCGGCTCCGGAGCGGGTCACCAGGCCCTGTCCGTATGCCGGGCCCGGACGCTGCGGAGGCTGCGACTTCCAGCACGTCTCGCTCGCGCACCAGCGGGTGCTCAAGGCGGCGGTCGTCCGCGAGCAGTTCCAGCGCCTGGCCGGCCTCGAGGTGGACGTCGAGGTCGAGGCGGTGCCCGGTGACGAGGAGGGTCTGCGCTGGCGCTCCCGGGTGGAGTTCGCCGTCGACGCCAACGGCCGCCCCGGTCTGCGGCGTCACCGATCGCACGACATC
>JAABUP010003176.1_pt1 | contig 29446 bp, 29 predicted proteins | sample 5559201 | NCBI WGS metagenome assembly JAABUP01 (sample SAMN10711887, study PRJNA513373) | rock metagenome | isolation source: Antarctica rocks | place: Antarctica | reverse complement strand
TCCGGACAGCACGGCACCTCCGGACAGCACGGCACCTCCGGACAGCACGGCACCTCCGGACAGCACGGCACCTCCGGGCAGCATGGCGCTCCCCGACAGTATTGCCGACTCAGGAGCCGCGGCGTCAAGTCCATCCATCTCCTGCCCCCTTCGCCTTCGATGCGGCCGCTGGTGAATCCACGGCCGACGCGTTCAGACGGACGCCTCGAGTCCGGTGACGCTGTGTAGTGGTCACTGTGACACAATTACTTGAGGATCTGATGGTGAATGTTGCCAGGACGAGGCGAACTCAACCGCCGCATGTCCGGATCTTCGGGCTTGCGTGGACTTATGACTGTTGCGGTGCGAGGTTACTCAGCCGGTCGCCTGCCAAAGGGAACTCATCCCGTAGCACGAGGTGTGCTCTGGCTCGAGAACTCGCGGAACCAGGCTCGCAGTGCTGCGACCAGAATAACTGACTGACCGGCCAGCATCAGCGAGTAGGCAGCCACAAACACCTCACCGCGGCCGAGCAGCAGGAACAGCAGGCACAGCACTCCGTAGTCAGTGGGAAGCGCCAGCAGGGCTCGTAGCAGGCTCGGTCTGGCACTGGCCGGCCCGGTGCTGCTGTCGTCCGGACGGGCTCGACGGAGTTGATCGGTGAGCACGACAGCGAAGAACCAAGTGCTGCCCGTGACCATGAACAGCAGCGGCACCAGCAAGAGCCCGTCGGAGACGCCGAAGAATCGAAAGAACGACACCAGGACAGCCGCGTGCAAGGCAGAGGTCTTCGCCGCATCGACGACGTGGTCCAGCCACTCCCCGGCGGGACTGCCCCCGCCGCGCAAGCGCGCAAGTTGCCCGTCGGCCGAGTCCAGGGCGTAGCCGACCGTCAGGAGGCCGGCCACAGCTATCGCTGGCCCCGTGCCCGGCCGAACAAGCGCAATGATCCCGATGCCGGAGAACGTGCAGGCCGCGCTGAGCGTGGTCACCTGATTGGGGGTCCGGCCGGCCGCGTACGCCAGCGCTGCCAGGTGTCGGCCCAGCGGACGGTTGACGAAGCGTGAATAGGCCGGCGCGCCCTTCGTCGTCTTCTGGTGGCCGGACAGGCGCGTCCTGGCCGCGGCGTAGGCGCCCATTGTCGCTGTGCTTGCGTCCGTCATATCTCATCCCTGCTGTAACTCAGCGTGGCGAACCGTACAGGAGTGCTCAGGTCTCGGTCGCGGCGACGACCCCGGCTCCGATGAGCGCGCGCTGCCACGGGGACTCCATTCGGCTCAGGAGTTCCTCGGGGATGGCCGGGTCCGTGCCGGTACGCATCAGGACCGCCATCGCCGCTGCTTCCAGGGCGTCGGCGAAGATCCTCCGGTCCCGCCGATGCACCAGTTCGCGGGTCAGTCGCCGGACAGCACGAGATGCGCGCCGCGCGAGGACAGCGTGACTAGGAGGCCAACCGCCGTCGGCCACGACGCGCAGGAAGTCCGGATGCACGTTCATTGCTCGCAGCGTCAGCGGACGACGCCGCTCGCTCCTCAGCACGTCGACGACCGCTGCCACCGGCAGGGCGTCCAGCGAGCAGAGGAACGCGCGAAGGGCCCGCTCTGCGTCACCACGTTCTTGCAGCACTCCGACCGCCTCCTCAGACGTACGCGAACCCACGGTGGGGCTGCGACCAGCTGTTACGGAATGTGTCGGCAACTTCAGCGGCGGTGTGAAGTTCTTCCGGACGGCGGCCGAGACCTACGAGGTGGACACGTGGTGGTCGCGGCACCGGCGGGCAGCGCAGTGACGTCCTGGCAAGCCGGAACGAGGACGCGTGGCGCGCTGCCGAGGCGGCAGCCTCAAGCGGGATCTGAGCGAGGCTTCGCCGCGCCGGTCCTGCTCGCACCCCCCGGCGCGGTGGTCCGGCCGGTCGCCAACGCGGTGGATAACGCCGCGCTTGCGCCTCGTCTCGCCCCGGCATGGCAGCAGCGGCTCGTCCGCACCATTGTCGTGACCGACTTCCTAGCGGCCCTTGTCGCTGCGGTGGCGGCGGTCCTGTTGCGCTTCGGGGCCCACCCGCAGATGTGGTACCTGGTGAGCGCCGCCGCCTTCCCCCTGGCCTGGGTGCTGGCGAACTCACTCACCCGCTCGTACGAGCCGCGCTTCCTGGGCACGGGCAGCGAGGAGTTCCGGCGCGTGTCAGACGCCGCAGTACGGCTGTTCGCCGCCACCGCCGCGGCAAGCCTGGCGTTCAAACTGGAGCTGGCCAGGCTGTACGTCCTGTTCGCCTTTCCCTTGGCCGTGCTGCTGTGCCTCACCGGCCGGTACGCGCTGCGCCAGCGACTGCACCGGCAACGGGCGAGGGGGCAGAGCCTCTACCGCGTGCTGGTGGTCGGTCGGGAACGCAGCGTTGCCGAGTTGGTGCGCCAGCTGGGACGCGAAGCCTTCGCCGGGTTCTCGGTCGTGGGGGCATGTGTCGATCGGCCGCAGGGACCCCTCATCGAGGGGGTGCCGGTCGTTGGTTCCTCCACGACCATCGTCGCCGCACTGCATCAGACCGAGGCCGACACCGTGGCCGTCGGCGCCTGGTCGGACCTCACCCAGGCCGATCTTCGCCGCCTGAGCTGGGAACTCGAGGGCAGCGGCGTCTCGCTCGTGGTGGCTCCGTCGCTCACCGACATCGCCGGGCCGCGCATCCACATCCGACCGGTCTCCGGGCTGCCGTTGTTGCACATCGAGGAGCCGGAGTTCACCGGTAGCCGTCGGCTGCTGAAGTCGGTGGTGGACCGCAGCATCGCCGTCGTCGCGCTGATCCTGCTGTCCCCGCTGCTGGCGGTATTGGTCCTGCTCGTGCGCCTGGACAGTCGCGGCAGCGCAGTGTTCCGGCAGATCCGGGTCGGGGTGGACGGGCAGGACTTCACCATCTACAAGTTCCGCAGCATGTACCAGGACGCCGAGCACCGGCTCCACACCTTGACCGAGGCCAACGAGTACACCGACGGCCCGCTGTTCAAGGTGCGGGCCGACCCCCGGATCACCCGGATGGGCGGCTGGCTTCGACGCTTCAGCGTCGACGAGCTGCCCCAGCTCCTCAACGTGGTCAAGGGCGAGATGAGCCTGGTGGGCCCCCGTCCGCCCCTGCCGCAGGAAGTCAGCCAGTACGGCAAGGACGTACGACGACGGTTGCTGGTCAAGCCCGGACTTACGGGACTGTGGCAGATCAGTGGCCGCTCGGAGCTGTCCTGGGACGAGTCCGTCCGCCTGGACCTGCATTACGTGGAGAGCTGGTCGCTCGCCCTCGACCTCATGATCCTGTGGAAGACCTTCGCGGCGGTCGTACGCCGGCAAGGCGCCTATTGAGACCTCGTCCCGCCAGCGAGGTTGCCTGCGTGCGGGTCAGTCCCAGATGTCGGCGTTGTCCTTGCAGATGCGCTCCCAGATCGGCTGGAACTGAAACCACCCGGCCAGCTCGAACCCGACCTGCCCGCGGGTGGCGAGTGCCTCCTCGTGCCGGATCGGTCGCGGCGTCCCGGCGGCCTTGGCCATCAGCTGCGCCTGTGCGGTGCGCTCCAGGGTGAGGAACCACCACGCCGCCGAGTCGACGGTCTCACCGACGGTGAGCATCCCGTGGTTGCGCAGGATGACCGCCTTGCGCTCCCCGAGGGCGGCAGCGATGCGGTTGCCCTCCTCGTCGTCGAGCACGACGCCCCGGTAGTCGTCGTACACGCCGTGGTCTTCATAGAACGCGCAGGCGTCCTGGGTGAGCGGCTCGATTCGCTGCTCCAGGCTAGACAGGCTCTTGCCGTACGGCCCGTGCGCGTGGGCCGCGGCGATCACGTCCGGCCGGTGGGAGTGCACGGCGCAGTGGATCGCCACCGCGGCGCCGTTCACCGCGCGGTCACCCTCGACGACCGCGCCGGTGTGGTCGACGCGGAGCAGGTCACTCTGCTTGATCATGCTGAAGTGCATGCCGAACGGGTTCACCCAGTACGAGTCGGTGTGCTCCGGGTCGCGCACGGTGATGTGCCCGGCCACGCCCTCGTCCAGCCCGGCTTTGCTGAACATCCGGAACGCCGCGGCCAGCTTGACCTTGCGGTGCATCCGCTCCTGCTCGAGGGAGTCAAAGGTCTCCGGCAGCGGGATCCGCAGCTGCTTCCCGGCGCCGTCGCCCGGCTGGGCGACCGGCGGGCTGTCGGTCTCGGTGACGGCTGCAGTCACAAGGTCGTCGGCGTGCGCAATCGCAATGTCGCTGTCCTGGACAGTGGTCACGGGGTGCTCCTGTTCGTCGCGGACGACTCCGCCCAGCAGGCGGCTGTCCGTCATTGTCTCACCGCTTACCGGTGCCCCCGCTCACCCGGTCCCACCGCTCAGGCGGGCGGCATGGGCGGCGTGGTGCGGGATCAAGGCGCCGGGGTCGGGCAGGACCGCCGGCCATGGCAAGACCTCGCCCCCGAACGCCGGGCACAGTGCCTGGTGGTCGCACCAGTCACACAGCCTGCTGGGGCGTGGCAGGAACTCCCGGGCCTGGGTCGCGCGCTCGATGGCCTGCCACAGCGCCAGGAGCTTGCGCTCGGTCGCCAACAGGTCGTCCTCGTCGGGGGAGTAGCGCAGGACCTCGCGATCACCGAGATACATCAGCTGCAGCAGGGCCGGGATCTCACCGCGAGTCCGCCACAGCACCAGCGCGTAGAACTTCATCTGGAACAGCGCCTTGCCCTCGAACGCTGGCCCGGGTGAGCGGCCGGTCTTGTAGTCCACGACCCGGACCGCACCGGTCGGGGCGACATCGACGCGGTCCACGATGCCGCGCAGCCGCAGACCGCCGGGTAGAACCACCTCGACAAAGCACTCCCGCTCGGCCGGCTCCAGTCTCTGCGGGTCCTCCAGAGCGAAGTAGCCGTCGAGCAGGCCGCGGGCAGACGTCAGCCAACTGGTCAGCTCGCCCTGGTCGGCGAACAGTCCGGCGACCTCGGGCTCGGTCTCGCACAGTCGCTCCCACTCGGGTGCGAGCAGGTCGGCGGCCGCCTGCGGGGTGCGCTCGCCGCGAGGCAGGTCGAACAGCCGCTCCAGCACCGCGTGCACCAGGGTCCCTCGGGTCGCAGCCGGCGACGGGGCCTGCGGCAGCCGGTCGACGGTGCGGTAGCGGTAGAGCAGTGGGCAGGTCATGAAGTCGCCGGCCCGCGAGGGCGACAGCGACCCGAGCACGGGCAGCGGCAGGTCCACACCGGCCTGCACGGGCAGCGCGGGCAGCGCCGCCGGAACCGGTGCAGGGTCGGCCGGTGCAGGGTCGGCCGGTGCGAGGGTGTCCGCGAAGGTGCTCATGTCGACGACCGTATGCGGGCCCTCCGACAATTTTGCGTTCCCACGCCGCCCCTGTGGAGGAGCTCCGGGCAGATCCGCCCCTGTCGAGAAGCTCAGGGCCGATCAACCGCCGGGCAGCGCATGGCCGGCGGTCCGTCGTGGCACTGTGACACCGAAGCGAGGAGCACTGCGTGCGTAACACCAGTTCGGCCGAGCTGACCGCCGTCGTCGCCGCACTGGCCGGCGTACGACTCGGTCATTCCTTCACGCTGCTCGGCAGCTCGCCCCTGCTCGCGGCAGCTCTGTCCGCCGCTGCCGGTACCGACGCCAGCGACAGCGGCCCCGTCGACGTCGTGGTGGCCCTGGCGGCTTACGACGTGCCGTCGGCGGTCGCGAGGCTGGTTCCCGGGGGCCGCCTGGTCGCGCTGTCGGCAGACGGGGCGGCTGCGGCGCGGACGGCCGAGCTGCACGGCTTGGCGCTCTCGCACGTCGCTCCGGCACCCGGCCGGGTGGCCTGGTCAGCCGTCCGATCCGGAGGCCGCCCGTCGTACGGGCCCTAGTCTGAACGACGTGAGCTCCTCGGCGGCACCTCGGCGTCGGGGACTGCAGATCGGCCGAGTCGCCGCCGTCCCCATCCTGCTGGCGCCCTCGTGGTTCTTGTTTGCCGCCTTCCTCGTGGTGGTCATCGCGCCGCGGCTGCAGCAGGACCTGGGCCCGACCTCGGCGTACGTCTTGGCCGGGTGCCTTGCGCTGCTCCTGCTGCTGAGCGTGCTGCTGCACGAGATCGCCCACTGCCTGGTGGCGCGGGCTTTCGACTTGCCGGTGTCCAGCATCACGATCACCGTCATGGCCGGTCTCACCGAGATCACCGAGCCGCCGCGCACTCCGGCCCAGGAGTACGCCGTCGCGGTGAGCGGCCCGATGGTGTCGCTGCTGCTCGCCGCGGTGGGGATCGCGGCCACGCCGCTGTTCGACGGCGCACCGGTGCCGCAACAGCTCTGCGAGTACGTGGCCATCACCAACGGCTTCGTCGCGGCCTTCAACCTGCTTCCCGGTCTCCCGCTGGACGGTGGCCGGGTGCTCAAGAGCGTGGTCTGGCAGCTCGGGGGTGACCGGGAGCGGGCCACCCGCGCAAGTGCCTGGTCGGGTCGGGTTCTCGCGCTCGTCCTGGTCCCCGTGATCCTGCTTGCGGTGCGGCCTGCCCTGAGCGCCGGGGACACGGCGCTGACGACCAGTGTGTTCGCGGCCCTGCTCGCTGCCTTCATCTACGCCGGTGCCACCGTGGCCCTGCGGACCTCGCAGCGCGTGAGCCGGCTGCCGTCGGTGTCGGTGGCCCGGCTGGCCCGGCCCGCTTTGGTCGTGCCGGCTGGCCTGCCCCTGTCCGAGGCCGTTCGGCAGGCCCATCAGCTGCGCGCCAGCGCGCTGGTGGTCGCCGACAGCTCAGGCGTGCTGCAGGGCGTCGTCAGCGAGGTCAAGGTGCGCGCAGTGCCGCTCGATCGGCGCCCATGGGTGAGCGTCGCCGACGGCTCGCGCCGGATCGAACCCGGCCTGCTGCTCGACCCGGCCCTGGCCGGCGAGGATCTGCTGCTCGCGATGCGGACGACCCCAGCCTCGGAGTACGTCGTACCCGGGGAGCCGCCGCGCGTACTGGTCAGTGCCGATGTCGCCGCAGCCGTCGGCCGGTGACGCGGACCGCCCCCTCGTACGCCCTACGCTCTGGCCACGTGACCACCGGAGCAGGACGCCGCCGAGGTGCCCTTGCACCCGGTGACCAGGTGCAGCTGACCGACCCGAAGGGCCGGATGCACACGATCACCCTCGAGACCGGCAAGCAGTTCCACACCCACAAGGGGATTCTGGACCACGACGGCCTCATCGGGGGCCCGGACGGCACGGTCGTCACGATCGGTACGACGCAGTACCTCGCCCTCAAGCCGTTGCTCAGCGATTACGTCCTGTCGATGCCCCGTGGAGCGCAGGTCGTCTACCCCAAGGACGCCGGCAACATCGTCGCGATGGCCGACGTGTTCCCCGGCGCGCACGTCGTCGAGGCCGGCGTGGGGTCGGGGGCGCTGTCGATGTCGCTGCTGCGGGCGGTAGGAGAGAGCGGACGGCTGTCGTCGTACGAGCGCCGCGCCGACTTCGCCGAGATCGCCCAGCGCAACGTCGAGCGCTTCTTCGGCGGCCCGCATCCGGCCTGGTCGATCACGGTCGGGGACCTGCAGGAGCGGCTCGACCAGACGGGCGTCGACCGGGTCGTGCTGGACATGCTGGCCCCCTGGGAGTGCCTCGACCCGGTGTCTGTGGCGCTGCGCCCCGGCGGCGTCCTGTGCTGCTACGTCGCCACGACCACCCAGCTCTCCCGCACCGTCGAGGCGATGCGCGGGCACGGCAGCTTCACCGAGCCGGCCTCCTGGGAGACGCTCGTGCGCGGCTGGCATGTCGAGGGTCTCGCGGTCCGGCCCGAGCACCGGATGGTCGGCCACACCGGTTTTCTGTGTACGACCCGGCGGCTGGCCGACGGTGTCGAGCCGCCGCTGCGCCGTCGCCGCCCGTCCAAGGGCGCGTACGGCGAGCCGGTCGCCGAGACCCCGCAACGTGACCCGGACGAGCCGTTCCGCCCGGCGCTCCCCTAACCCCCGCAACTCCCGCCGCCGCCCCGCTCCCCGCCCCCATCCGCTCGCCGCCGCCCCCGCCGCCCTCATCCGCTCGCCGATCAAGGCGAGAGCCCATGATCACCGTGACGATCATGGGCCTTCCGCCTTGATCGGCGGGGAGGGGGCGGGGGCAAGGCGGGCAGGGGAGGGGGCGGGGTGCGGCGCGGAGGACGACGGGGCGGGTCGCGAACCAACGGGAACCGGCCGACGTACATAGGATGCGGCGGGACGACCCCGGCGCTGGGCTGCAGACCGAGATGGGCGAGGTGGAGTACGTGTCAGGCACTCGCGGAGCAGGCTCGCAGGACAGCCCTGCGCAGGTTGCCGAGCTGACGGCGCAGGTCGGCTTCCTCGAGGACGAGGTCGGCATGCTGCGGCGCAAGCTGGCCGACAGCCCGCGCCAGGTGCGGTACCTGGAGGAGAAGCTGGCCTCCGCGCAAGCCTCCGTGGCCACCACCGGCGGACAGAACGACCGGCTCGTGGGGACGCTGCGCGACGCCCGGGACCAGATCGTGGCGCTCAAGGAGGAGGTCGACCGCCTCGCGCAGCCGCCCAGCGGCTATGGCGTCTTCCTGGCCGGTCACGACGACGGCACGATCGACATCTTCACCGGCGGCCGCAAGCTTCGGGTGGCGGTCTCGCCCAGCATCGCGGTCGCCGAGCTGCGCCGTGGCCAGGAGGTCATGCTCAACGAGGCGCTCAACGTGGTGCTCGCGCTGGCCTTCGAGCGCCAGGGCGACGTCGTCATGCTCAAGGAGCTGCTCGAGGACGGCGAGCGCGCGCTCGTGCTCAATCACACCGACGAGGAGCGGGTGGTCATGCTGGCCGATTCGCTGCGCGACCTGCCGATCAAGGCCGGCGACTCGTTGCTGCTGGAGAGCCGCAGCGGCTATGTGTACGAGCGGATCCCGAAGTCCGAGGTCGAGGAGCTCGTGCTCGAGGAGGTCCCGGACATCGACTACAGCGCGATCGGCGGCCTGATGGCCCAGATCGAGCAGATCCGGGACGCGGTCGAGCTGCCCTTCCTGCACAAGGACCTGTTCAAGGAGCACCAGCTGCGGCCGCCGAAGGGCGTGCTGCTCTACGGCCCCCCCGGCTGTGGCAAGACGCTCATCGCCAAGGCGGTTGCGAACTCACTGGCCAAAAAGGTCGCCGAGGTCACCGGCAAGCCCGAGGGCCGGTCGTTCTTCTTGAACATCAAGGGCCCCGAGCTGCTCAACAAGTACGTCGGGGAGACCGAGCGGCACATCAGGCTGATCTTCCAGCGGGCCCGGGAGAAGGCCTCGGAGGGCACGCCGGTCATCGTGTTCTTCGACGAGATGGACTCGATCTTCCGCACCCGGGGCAGCGGGGTGTCCAGCGACGTCGAGACGACGATCGTCCCGCAGCTGCTCGCCGAGATCGACGGCGTGGAGGGCCTGGAGAACGTCATCGTCATCGGCGCCTCCAACCGCGAGGACATGATCGACCCGGCCATCCTGCGTCCCGGACGGCTGGACGTAAAGATCAAGATCCAGCGGCCGGACGCCGAGGCCGCGCGCGACATCTTCGGCAAGTACATCCGCACCGATCTGCCGCTGCATCCCGACGACCTCGCCGAGCACGACCAGTCCCGCGAGGCCACGGTCGCAGCGATGATCCAGCGGGTCGTCGAGCGGATCTACACCGAGGCGGAGGAGAACCGCTTCCTGGAGGTCACCTACGCCAATGGCGACAAGGAGGTCCTGTACTTCAAGGACTTCAACTCGGGCGCCATGATCGAGAACATCGTCGGCCGGGCCAAGAAGATGGCCATCAAGGACTTCCTCGAGACCGACGTGAAGGGCCTGCGGCTCCAGCACCTCATGACCGCCTGCGTGGATGAGTTCAAGGAGAACGAGGACCTGCCCAACACCACCAACCCCGACGACTGGGCCCGGATCTCGGGCAAGAAGGGGGAACGGATCGTGTTCATCCGCACCCTGGTCACCAGCGCGAAGGGCACCGAGAGCGGCAAGTCCATCGACACCATCGCCAACACGGGCCAGTACCTCTGAGCCGGCCCGCGGCCGTGACCGGGACCGGCCCGTGACGGTCCGGCGGATCATGGGGGCCGAGACCGAGTACGGTGTGTCCACCCCCGGGCAGGCCGGCACCAACGCCATGGTCGCCTCCAGCCAGGTGGTTAACGGCTACGCCGCGGGCACCCCTGAGGGCCAGGCCCGCGACCGCCGTACCCGCTGGGACTTCGAACAGGAGAACCCGCTGCGCGATGCGCGGGGCTTTGAGGTCGCGCTCGCAGGTTCCGACCACGGGACCGAGCCCGAGGACGACCTCGGGCTCGCCAACGTCATCCTCACCAGCGGCGCCCGGCTCTACGTCGACCACGCCCACCCCGAGTACTCCACGCCGGAGGTCACCAACCCGCTCGACCTGGTGCTGTGGGACAAGGCGGGGGAGCGGGTGATGGAGCTCGCGGCGCAGCGGGCCCGAGCCCTGCCCGGCAGCGCACCGATCCAGCTGTACAAGAACAACACCGACAACAAGGGCGCGAGCTACGGCACCCACGAGAACTACCTGATGGCCCGGCAGACACCGTTCGCCGAGATCGTGCGGCACCTCACGCCGTTCTTCGTCTCGCGGCAGGTCGTCTGCGGCGCCGGTCGGGTCGGGATGGGACAGGACGGGCGCGGGGACGGCTTCCAGATCAGCCAACGGGCGGACTTCTTCGAGGTCGAGGTCGGTCTGGAGACCACGCTCAAGCGCCCGATCATCAACACCCGGGACGAGCCGCACGCCGACCCGGAGAAGTACCGCCGGCTGCACGTGATCATCGGCGACGCCAACCTGTCCGAGGTCTCGACCTACCTCAAGGTCGGTACGACCGCGCTCGTGCTTGCGATGATCGAGGACGCCTGGCTCACGCGCAACGAAGTGGACCTGTCGGTAGACGGGCCGGTCAGCGCGCTGCGGGCGGTGTCGCACGACCCGTCCCTGCAGCACCGGGTGGTCCTGCGCGACGGCCGGCGCATGACGGCCGTCCAGCTCCAGCTGGCCTACCTCGAGCAGGCCAGGAAGTACGTCGAGGACAAGCTCGGAGCAGATGCGGACCCGCAGACGCTGGACGTCCTCGACCGGTGGGAGTCCGTGCTGGACCGCCTGGCGAGCGACCCGATGTCACTTGCGGGCGAGCTGGACTGGGTGGCCAAGCTCTCGCTGCTCGAGGGCTACCGCACGCGCGAGGGCCTGTCCTGGGACGCCCCGAAGTTGCAGCTGGTGGACCTGCAGTGGTCCGACGTGCGCCAGGACAAGGGCCTCTACAACCGGCTTGTCGCCCGTGGGTCGATGCGCACGCTGGTCACCGAGCGGCAGGTGCAGGACGCCGTCACACGCCCTCCGGTGGACACCCGCGCCTACTTCCGCGGCCGGTGCCTGCAGAAGTTCCCCACTGAGGTGGCCGCCGCCTCCTGGGACTCACTCATCTTCGACGTCGGGCGCGACTCGCTGCAGCGGGTACCCACGCTCGAGCCGCTGCGGGGTACCGAGGCGCACGTCGGAGCCCTGCTCGATGAGTGCGACACCGCGTTGGACCTGGTCGATGCCCTCGGCGGTCGCCGTTAGCCGTTGCGTCTCGCGGGCGGTCGCACACATCGGCGGTCCGTCGCCTCGAGTGGGCGCGGTCAGGTTCCCCGGCGCCGTTCGTCCAGCGTCTTGCGGGCCGCGGCGGCGCCGGACTGGGCGCGGGTGACGGCCGTGCCCGCCCGGACCTCGGCTCGTTCGGCCGCCGCCAGGTCCGTCCGGGCCTGCTGCTGCTCGTCCCGGCGGGCGGTCAGCGTCTCCGCCGCAGCGACCAGGGCCTGCCTGGCTGTCAGCACGGCCTCCTCCTGGTCGGCCACGCGACTGGCGGCGGCCGCCTCCTGCTGCGCCGCCTGCTCCGCTGTACGCCGGGCCCGGTCGGCGGCCTGCCGAGCCTGCTCGGCGGTCCGCACGGCATCGTCCAAGGTTCCGGCGGCTTCCTGCGCAGCCCGCTCGGCAGCGGCGACCACCGCGCGACGAGATGCGGTGGCCACGGCCTGGTCCGTGGGAGACCGCCTGCGGGTCGGTGTTCCGGCTGTGGGCGAGCCGGCAGTCCCGCTTCCTGCGGGGGCGACTGCACCCGCGAGGTCGACCGCGCCGAAGCCGGCGTAGGACAGGGGCCGCACGAGCCGCCCGGAGCGGACCGCCGCCGCCGAATCTCCATCGGCCAGAGCGGCCTCCAGCGTGCCGACCACCTCCGCCCGAGTTGCTGGCGTGGTGCTGCGGGCGCCGAGCTCGAGAGATCGCCTGGCGACCGCTTCGACGAGCGCTCGGCGCTGCGCCCCCAAATCGCGCAGCGCGCCGGCCGCACCCGAGCGCTGGGCCTGCGCCAGCTGCACGCCCAGTGAGAGCAGCTGCTCGACCAGAGCGGCTCACGGCGTACGAGCAGGTTGACCAGCCAGGCCGATACGGTCGGGCGGCGCAGCGCCTTCAGGCTGGGGTCGAGCTGCACGGCGGTGTCGCGGGCGGCGGTGAACTCCTCCGGTGGCAAGGCATAGAGGTCGACCACATGACCAGTGTGGGTCTTCCGGCACGCCGACGGCCATCTCGTCGATGGACTGCTGCCCGCGTCGGGCTTTCTGTCGTACTCCGGGCATAGGGTCGTGGCAGGTCTTCACCGAGGGCGGGAGCAGTCATGGCGACCAGGGACAGCGGCGGTCAGGAGCGCGCATCGCGCAGTGGGCAGGAGGTCGATGAGGCCGCGGCCGAAGGGCCGAGCGATGTCCATGACCGGGTCGGCAAGTTGGGCGACGATGTCGACTCGTTGCTTGACGAAATCGACGACGTGCTCGAGGAAAACGCGGAAGATTTCGTACGTTCTTACGTGCAAAAAGGAGGTGAATGATCTTGAAACCCTGCCTTGACTGCAGGCTGATGAAGTCGCCGGAGGACTTCCCGCCGGCCGCGAGGCGATCCGATGGGCGGGGCTCGTATTGCCGTGAGTGCATGACCGTTCGGTCTAGGGCCAGTTATCGCAAGCGGGCCGCTGCGCGAGGACTGGCCGTGAAGGAGGTCGTCGCGCTTGCCGAAGGCACGCGTCGTTGTCCTGACTGCCGGGACGTGCTGGCGCTGGACGCCTTTCCTAGGTCCAGAAACACCCGCGAGGGCCGAGGTACGTACTGCAAGCCCTGCCACAACCTGCGCTCGCGGGAGACGCGTGAACGGCTCTACGGCGGAGGGCGTCATTACCACTTGACCAGGCGCTATGGGATCTCAGGGGCAGAGGCCGACGCCATGGTCGAATCCCAAGGCCGCCGCTGCGCAGTGTGCCGAGAGCGCGACCCAGGTCACGTTGACCACGACCACGTCTTCGGACACGTGCGGGGGATGACCTGCTTCAACTGCAACGGCGGCCTGGGCCAGTTCCGGGACCGCATCGACCTGCTGCGTAACGCGATCAACTACCTGGAGACCACCACATGGCAACGGACGCAGGTCTGCACGGGCGTCTACCGGCTGCGTTCACCGCGCCCGGCAGTAGCAGCTTCAGCGATTTCCTCGGAGCTGCAGCACCTGATCTGCTCCTGGCGCGGTTGACGCTGCCGGCCGGCGCCATGGTGGACGCTCCGCACGGCACCACGATCGTGGCCGTCACGCACGCCAGCGGCGTGCTGATGGCCGGCGACCGCCGGGCGACGATGGGGAACGTCATCGCTCAGCGCGACATCGAGAAGGTCTTCCCCGCAGACGATTACTCTTGCGTTGGCATCGCCGGCACCGCCGGGCTGGCGGTGGAGCTGGTGCGGCTGTTCCAGGTCGAGCTAGAGCACTACGAGAAGCTCGAGGGCAGCACCATGTCCTTCGACGGCAAGGCCAACCGGCTGACCGCGATGGTCCGCGTAAACCTGGCGATGGCGATGCAGGGTCTTGCGATCGTGCCGCTGTTCGCCGGCTACGACCTCGAGCGCGACGAGGGCCGGATCTTCTCCTACGACGTCACCGGCGGCCGTTACGAGGAGCACAGTTTCCACAGCGTCGGCAGCGGGAGCAGCTTCGCCCGCAGCGCGCTGAAGAAGACCTACCGCGACGACCTGGCGGAGGCCGAAGCGGTGCGGCTGTGCGTCGAGGCGCTCTACGACGCGGCCGATGACGACTCAGCCACGGGCGGCCCCGACCTCACCCGGAAGATCTACCCCGTGGTCCTGTCCGTCACCGATGACGGCCTGCGCCGGCTGCCCGACGACGAGGTCGGCGCCGTCGTCCAGTCCGTGGTGGACGGCCGGATGTCCAACCCCGGTGGCTGACCCCCAGGCTGATGCCCCGCCGCGCCCACGGCGCGCCTGACCTGAGCACCGGGCACCAGCCCCGCGCGACCCGCCGCACGAGATCCCCGAGGAGAGCCGACCGCCGTGTCGATGCCGTACTACGTCTCACCTGAGCAGATCATGAAGGACAAGAGCGACTACGCCCGTAAGGGCATTGCCCGCGGCCGTTCGGTGCTCGTCATGGCCTACGCGGACGGCGTGTTGTTCGTCGGGGAGAACCCCTCCAAGGCTCTCCACAAGATCAGTGAGATCTACGACCGGATCGCCTTTGCGGCCGTCGGCAAGTACAACGAGTTCGAGAACCTGCGGCTCGCCGGCGTCCGGTACGCCGACCTGCGCGGCTACCAGTACGACCGCAGCGACGTCACCAGCCGCGGCCTGGCCAACGCCTACGCGCAGACCCTTGGATCGATCTTCACCGAGTCCGGCAAGCCCTACGAGGTCGAGCTCGTCGTCGCCGAGGTCGGCCGTACGCCCGGCGAGGACCAGGTCTACCGACTGACCTACGACGGGTCGGTGGCCGAGGAGCACGCCTACGTCGTCATGGGCGGCTCGGGCGAGCCCATCGTCGCCCTGCTGAAGGAGCGGCACCGGGTGGACCTGCCCCTGTCCGAGGCCGTCGAGCTCGCCGTGGCCGCGCTGTCCACGGCAGGCCCAGACGGTGAGCCGCGTACGATCGAGACCGCCAACCTGGAGGCAGCTGTGCTTGACCGAACCAGGCCGCGACGGGCGTTCAAGCGGCTGAGCTCTGCCAGATTGGCCACCCTGGTCGGGAGTGCCGGGTGAGGGGCCTGGTCACCGGTGTCCTGGTCGCGGTCGCCCTCGCCGGCTGCGGCAACAGCTCTGGTACGACAGGTACGCAGGGAGCGCCGAGCGCCGCTCCCTCGGCCGTGCAGCAGTCGTCGGAGCCCGGCTCGGGATCGGCGCTGACGGGCTGCATCAACGCGCCGGCCACCGCGCCGGCGCCGGCGGGTGCCACGAGGGACCTGAAGGTGGCACCGAAGGTCGCCAAGCCCACGGGACCGGCGCCCTGTGCGCTGCAGACCCGCGACATCGTGGTGGGCAAGGGGACGCTGGCCAAGCCGGGCTCGATGGTCGCGGTGAAGTACGTGGGGGTCCTCTACCAGGACGGCACGGTCTTTGATGCCTCGTGGAAGACCAGCGCGAACACCACGCTGCCCTTCACCCTTGGAGCCATGGGTGTCATCACCGGCTTCGACCAGGGCACCCAGGGCATGCGCGTGGGCGGTCGGCGGGAGATCCTGATCCCGAGCAAGGACGCCTACGGCCCCGACGGCATGCCGCCGGTGATCCCGCCAGCCGCTGACCTGATCTTCGTCGTCGACCTGGTGAAGGTGACCTGAGACCGGGTATCGCCCGCTCATGGTGTTGAACAACAAGCAGCAGGATGAACTCCCGTCGACGTTGGCACGCTCGGAAGGGCACGCTCAGGCCATCTGGGCCGAGACGCACGACAGTGCGGTCCAGACCTACGGCGAGGGCGAGCGGGCGCACCGCACCGCCTTCTCCGCGCTCAAGCACAGCTACGAGAAGGTCGGCGACCACTGGGAACCCAAGCAGGCGAAGGGTCCGAGCGACGACGCGGCCGCGCGCCGCGGCGAGCCCGATCCCGGCCCGACAGCGGGCGGGGTGGATGCGCGGGCAAGCAAGGCCCACCTGCTCGAGCTGGCCAAGCGGCTCGACGTATCGGGTCGCAGCCGAATGACCAAGGACCAGCTGGTGGAGGCCCTGCAGAAGGCCAATACCCGGCAGACGTCGAAGGCCCGCGGCTGACCGCTACCAGACTCGCGCGGCGGCCGCGTCAGTGGGTTTCGCCCTGGGACGACGGTCGGCCAGCAGCAACAGGCCCCGCGCGTAGCCGGGTAGGGCGGACGGTCAGCTCGGACGTCGCGGCGGGTGAGCACGATCGCGGCGGCGACCAGGGCTGCGAGCGTCAGCCTCGATCACTGTCACTGCCTGCAACCTCGTTCGAGCCTTCGGGCGCGATCTGCTGGCAGTCTCGGCCCGGACGCTGAGCCGGGCTGTGAAGATCGTCGTGTTCGAGGGCCGGGCCGGGTCGTAGGACGCACGCCCGTCGTCGGCTGCGGGTCGAGGTGCCCGCGACGCCGCTGAAGTGCGAGGCTGTGCCGGTGGAGCGCCGGATCTTCGGGATCGAGAACGAGTACGGCGTGTAACGCCGCAGGTCAGAAGGGGTGTGACCCCCCCTGCGTGGCAGGAATGTGGCAGGGGGCGCCCCGACAGCGTGCACTGTTCGCTGACTTTCGCCGATGACCGTCGGTTACTACCGCTCGACTCGAGCCTGCCGAGCGGACTCGAGCCTGCCGAGCGGACCCGTTGCGGGCTGAAGGTCACCTGTTGGCACCACCTCTCGGTAGCCAGCTCGGCTCGGGCGCGTTGTCAATCCGACATCGCTGTCGGCGTGCGTGCGGTTGTTTGAGGTTCGTACCTGCTTTGACGTGCGTGTTTGCATCTGGACCGCTCTGGAGGTTGTGGACCGGCGTGGGGCTGTGACAAGCCCACAGACGGCCCAGGTACGTCCGGGGGGCGGCTGCGTGCCTAGCTGAGCTGGTTGTGCCCTGCAGCACGCCCTTTCCGAGCTACCCCGGGCCAGCGAGTTCGGGGCTGCGAACGCAAGCACCTACTTCGAGAAGGGCCCGCCGCCGTATGAGCAGCGCTGGCGCGACGCGGCCCGGGCCGCGGTCCCGGCGGCGCTGGGCACCGGCGGGCTCGACAAGGCGATGGACCGCTACGTCCGGAGAGTGCTGGACCGCGCCTCGGAGTTGTCGATCGGGGACATGCGCGCGGTCACCCGGCTCCTGCAGTTCGGCGGCATGCATGCCGCGATCGTGCTCGAGCGGGCGCAGCAGGCCGTCCCCGGTGCCGACGTCGCCGCGGCCGCTCTACGCCAGCTCGCGCCGTTGGCCGAGCAGCTGCGCGACAGCCCGGCCAAGACCCTCGGGCCGGAACACCAGATCGTGCTGCGCAGCAGCGGCGAGCTGCTGGTCCGGATGGGCGCCGTGGCTACACAGGAACGCGCACAGCCCGGCGGGGCCAGCCACACCGCTTCGCGGCGCCTGGCCACCCCGGCGCTAGAGTTCGCCAAGCACGTGCCGAACTTGGCGTGGGCAGTGGAGATCGGCGTCCGGGAGTCCCTCGCCGAGGGACTCATGCTCGTGCCGAGCGCCGCGGACAAGAGCAACACGTCGAGTGTGCTGTGGGTCCCGGCGAGCCGGGGGAACGGTAGGAGCGGGAAGGACGGGCCGCCGGTCGTGCAGCAGTACGCAAGCGCCATGGCCCGAGCAGCTGAGAGCGTTGCCCCCGGTGTCAGGACCGCTCAGGCGGCGCTGGACCAGCACCAGGTGCAGATCGTCGATCCCGCCGCCCAGGCCGCGGCCCAGGCGCGCAGCCACGTCGGCGAGGCCCGTGCGCAGCTGCGCGAGGTCCTCGGCAAGCGGGCTGGCATCTTCCCGCCACCGCTGAGCTCACCGCTGCCTTCGCACCCGCGCCTGGCACCGGACGGGCCGGTGTCCGGCCGAGGCCGCTGAACGAGCCTGCTGAACGACGAGTGCCCGCGCTCCCCACGACCGGCGCCGGGCTTTCGCCGTGTCCGGGGCGTCCAGTCGTCCGGTGGGGCGGACCGGCACGGTGATCCCCGCGCGGTGGTGACGCTGCGTCGTCGGTTCGGTGGTCTGTCAAGGTCCAAGGCCACCGAAACCGACGGTCTCCGCCGTGCCCTGCCAGGCGCGGGCCGCCCCGTCCGTGACGGGTGCTTCGTCGTGCCCAAAGGCGCGGCCGACACCCTTGCCGGCGAGACCTCAACGATGCCGTGGGCCACGGAGCAAGGTATGCAAAGGGTTACCGTTCGGCCCGCTGCGCGGTCCGAACGGCTCCCCTTCGCGAGGCGCGACCGCGGGTCGCTGAGGGCTTTCTGTTCGCCCGGGCGCGGGCTCGCAGCGGGTCCAGGGCGGGGTGTCGGCGTGGCCGGGCGGTGGGTGCCGAGACGGCGTGCGGAAGAAGTTCATGATCGTTTGTCACAGGGGGCGTCTGCTCCGCACTTACCAAGGGTGAGGGCGCGGCCAGGTTGGTGGTGCCCGACCGAGGAGCTGGTCGTGGTGGACGATCCTTCGTCGCAAGCGAGTGCTCCAGGCGCTGTGCAGAGTTGCCGGCCTGGCGTGGAGGACGCGCAGGCGGCTGTCGCGGGGACGGCTGGGTCGCCGGCCCGGTACCGGGTGCGGCGGGCGGCGGCTCGGCCGCGGGCGGTGAAGGTGCTCTACGGCGAGGACGAGCTGGAGACGGTCGGGCGGGCGGCCACGCGGGCCGGGTTGCGGCCGAGCAGCTATGTGGCGGCCGCGGCGTTGGCCAGTGCCCGGGGCGCTGTGGCGCCGACCTCCGACAGCGAGTACCGGGAGTTGCTGACCGAGCTGATGCAGACTCGGGCGGCGGTCCGGCGGTACGGCACGAACCTCAACCAGATCGCCGCGGCGATGAACTCGGGAGTGACCGAGCCGCCGGTGTGGCTGGTGGCGGCGGTGGTCGGTGCGGAGCGGGCCACGGCAAGGATCGATGAGGCCGCACGCCTGTTGAGCCGTGGGTTGGCCTGAGCTGGTGTCGGTCAGGTGCTGCCTCGTGGCTGCGGGGTGCGGGGGCTATTGTACTACCTGTTCACCGAGGGGCTGGCCGGTGCGAAGGGCCTGGAGTCCGACCACACCGACGCCCGGGTGATCGCTAGCTGGGACGGCCGGCCGGACACTGTCCAGCCTGGGTTGGGCCTGTCCGGCAAGCGGGACTTCACCGAGCTCGCCGACCGGCTCAACGAGCCGGTCGCGGCGCTGGGTTACAGCACGCAGGAGCTGCGCACGATCAAACCGGTCTATCACCTGGCTGTCGCCGCGGCGAAGGACCCCGAGACCGGCGCGCCGCTGGACCGGACCTTGACCGACGCCGAGTGGGCCGACATCGCCCAGGAGTACCTGGACCGGATCGGGTTGGCCCGGCGCGAGGATGACCTGGGCGTGCGATGGGTCGCGGTCCGGCACGCCCAGGACCACGTGCACATCGTGGCGACGCTGGCCCGGCAGGACGGTCGGCGGCCACGGCTGTCGAATGATCACTACCGCTCGATGGAGGCGAGCCGGTTCGTGGAGCAGAAGTACGGGCTCGTCGCCACGGCCGCCACCGGCCGGACCGGCGCCGCCAGAGCGAGCCGGGGTGAGCAGCGCAAGCACCGTGACACCACCCGGCGGCGGGAAGCCCAGGGCCGGCCGGCGCCTCCGGTAACCGACCGTGAGCAGCTGCGTCGTCAGGTCCGGGTCGCGGCCGCCGGCGCCAGCGGCCAGAGCCAATTCTTCGATCGGCTGCGGGCCGACGGGCTGCTGGTCCGACAGCGGCTGAGCGAGCTCAACCCCGGGGAGGTCACCGGCTACGCGGTGGCGTTGCCCGACCGCTACGGCAAGGGTGCGGCCCGGGTTTACTTCGGTGGCGGCAAGCTCGCCTCCGACCTGACGTTGCCGCGTCTGCAGCGACGCTGGGACGGGCCCGGGGCGGCTGCGGGCAGTTCGGTGGGGCCGGCCGCCGCTGCGGCCCGCCGGGCGGCCTCGGGCGCCGCTGGCGAGTCCGGCGGACGGCCGGTCCGGACCGATAGGTTCGGGTTGACGCAGATGGAGCGGCTGCGGATCTGGAAGCAGGCGACGCTGGCGGCCGGGCGGGCGAGTGAGCACACCGCGGCTAGTGTCGCGAGCGACCCGTCGGGCGCGGCGGATGCGGCCTGGGCGGCGTCGGACTTCCTGGCCGCGGCGGGCCGGGTCGTCGAGGGACGCAAGGGCGGTCCGTTGACTGAGGCCGCGCAGACCTACGACCAGGCCGCCAGGGAGCTGCATGGCAAGGTGCCGGCGCCGACGGCGGCCGGGGCTGGTCTGCGCGCCGCCGGACGGCTGCTGCTGTCGGCGCAGGTCGCTCAGCCGAGTGAGACCAAGCAGCTGCTCGCGCTGATGGCGCAGCTGTCAGCGCTCACCGACGCGGCGACTCGGCTCCGGGAGGCCCAGGACCGCGCCGGGCAGGCCCGCGCCGCCCGGCAGGCCGCCTAGGCGCTGCGCGCCGTCACGGCCCGCTACAGCGGTCCTTGCGTGCCGCTGGTCGGCGCCGCTATGCCGGTGCCGACCAGCGGGCTGGACGGCCAGGCTGCTGAGCCGGCCCGCCCGTACGGGCCGGGAGCGGTCCAGCCGGGCCAGGCGCCGTCGGGCTCACGAGGTCCGGGCCGGTAGGCGAGGGGTCCCGACGCGCCAGGAGGCCCCCGCCGGATGCGGCGAGGGCTGCTGCGTTCTGGTCAGGTTGTGCGGAAGCGGTGCTGCTGGTCAGGGGGCGGCCTGGCCGGAGGCTGGTGCCGAGCGGTTGGGTGGGGGGCGCACGCTTGCGTGCAGCGCGACCGGGAAGCCGGCTCGGGCGCGCTGGGTGGGGCTCTGGCTCGTCGAGGCCACCGTGCGGCCCGGCGACGTCGGGCGGGGTCATCAGCGCCCCGATCGTTAGGGCGACCCCGCCTCTGCAGCAGCCGGACGGCTGTATGCAGACCGTCCACGCAGACAAGCGCGGCGAGCGCCGCCCGGTCCCGGCTCGGGGCGGCCCAGTCGTGCACCGCCCGCCTGTCAGGGGCGGTGTTGCACAGCAGGGCCCACTCCCGGTTCAAGCGGCTCGGCAGGCTCGAGCTCGACCAGTGCTCGGCCTTGGTCAGGCCGTCCGGCCGCAATGCCCGCGGGCCGGTGAAGACCTCGGTGGAGACAGCGACGGTCGGGTGGGCGAGCGGGTGCGCAGCGTGGCGAGCTACCTAGCAGCAGGTGCTTGCCACGCTGCGCACTGACCCTTGTCGAGACTCTTGCCGGACGCCGCCGTCAAGCTCCCCGGACCCTTGCCGGTGTCCGCCCGACCCTTGCCAGTCCGAAACGGCCTGACGTCCCACGTCGGGCCCTGGCGCGTTCCTGCTCGTCCACTCCGCCAGACCCTTGCCGGTCAGCTCTTACCGGTCTTGCCGGTCCTGCCGGGCGGCCGGTCTGGCACCGGCAGGTCATTCGTCGGTTGTTCGTGCCCGACGCCGCAGGAAGCAACTCGCGGGCCGCGGTAGCACGAAGGGCGCGAGCACGGTCAGAAACCCTCGGCCGCCGGCTGGTGGCCCGCTCCATCCCGGTCCCTACTCGCTGATCCTGCAGCGTTACTACTCAAACCCCGTTAAGCAGCCAACGACTACCCGGCCGGTGAGAGTGGCGGCAGCCGATACCATCTCCGGGCATGTTCACTCTGCGGACTGCCGTGTTCGTCCCGGCCGTGCTCGCCGCGCTCCTGGTCGCGGGCTGCGGCGGCAGTGGCAGCAGCGGAAGCGGTAGCGGTAGCGGTAGCGGGTTGTCGGTGCAGCAGCGGCTACAGACCGGTCAGGTGTGCGTGGACGTCGCCGGGTCGGTGAGCACGGCAGCCCAGGTCGGGCTGAAGCTTGCGAACGGTTCGAGCAGCCAGGCCGACGCGACTACCCAGCTCCAGCCCATCACGAAACACGTGAGCGACCTGGCCAGCCAGAATGCCGCACTGCCGATCGGCACGAGCCTGAAGCAGCTCTCCGATAGCATCGCAAAGGTAGAAGCGATCAGCCCGACCAATGTCGTGGACGTCAAGGCCGCGGGGTCGCAGTTGACGACCGCGACAAAGGACCTACTGGCTAGCTGCGCGGCTGTCCGGCACTGACGGTCCCGCCCGGCCCGGGTCAACAACCCTGGGAGGGGCGGGAGGCTACGACACCGCACGCAGGCACCGGAGTCAGGTGCCTCATCACCGAAGGAGCTCACGATGGCATTGTTCGACCAGTTGAAACGCCTGCTCGGCACGGCGAAGAAGGCCGCCGCCGACCACCCGGACCAGGTCAAGTCCGCGCGTTGACGGAGCGGAGCGGCGATCTCACGTGGAGTGGCTGGCACGACCGTCTGTCCTCCGGTTCTGATCGGCGACAAGCTATCCAAGCACCTCAAGCTGCTGGGAGCGCGGTCGTGGCGCTGCCGACACCACTTACGCCCGTCAACACATCGCTCGGGGTGTCTTCCCGTCTTATCGCCTTCGCCGTCAGTGTGTCGGTTGTAGCGGTTGCGCGACCCCGAGTAGCCGCTGCCCCGCGGCGTCCATAAGACCGGCTATGCGCGCCAAGAAGACGTCCCACAATGGCTCGTTTGTGGGCCAGTCCGGCCTAGTGACGCCGACCGACTTGATGCGGCCTGTTTGTGAGCGTGCTGGGGGACCGGCCGAATCGCGCAACTGGTGTCCGGAACCTACGTACCGCGACTCCGCCGCGGCGACGTTTGCGGTACCGTTCGGGCATGGCGCACCTGCTTGGGTACGCGCGGGTGTCGACGACTGAGCAGAACCCGGACCTGCAGGTCGACGAGCTGACCGCAGCTGGCTGCTGGCGGGTTTGGACCGACCACGCTTCGGGGGCGTTGGACCGGCGGCCGCAGCTGGACGGGGTCCTGGAGCAGTTGCGGCCGGGGGACACCTTGGTGGTGTGGCGGCTGGACCGGCTGGGCCGGTCGTTGCGGCACCTGATCGAGGTGGTGACCGGGCTGGACGAGCGGGAGGTGGGGTTCCGGTCGCTGCGGGAGAACATCAACACGACTACCGCTGGAGGGCGGCTGGTGTTCCACCTGTTCGGGGCGCTGGCCCAGTTCGAGCGGGAGATCATCCGGGACCGGACGGTAGCCGGGCTGACCGCGGCGCGGGCCCGGGGGCGGGTCGGGGGCCGGCCGTCGAAGCTGAGCGCCGAGCAGGTGCGGCAGGCCCGCACGATGTACGACGCGCGGGAGCTGACGGTCGAGCAGATCGGCGCGGTGCTGGGGGTGAGCCGCACCTCGATCTACCGGGCGCTGGGCAAGACCACGACGCCAGCGCACCCAGCCACAGCGACGCCAGCACCGAGCCGCCCGGCAGAGCCGATGGCCACGACGACGGAGACGGCGGGAGACGCACCGGCACCGGTAGCGACGCAGGTGCCGGCACCGGCCGGCGCGGCACCGGTGGTGGTGCGTTCACGGGGCCGGTCGCGTTGGTTTGTGGTGCAGGCCGACCCGGCCGATCCCGAGCGCGGGCCGGTGGCGGTCCTCAGCGGCCACACCAGCCAGCAGGCGGCGACGACCGCGCTGGGCCGGGCCAGGAGCAGGGCTTCGCCCGGCGCGGGGGCTGGAGCGTTGCTGCAGGTCCGTGTCGCCGACCAGATCAGCTCCCGGCTGGTGTGGGACAGCCAGGCCAGGCGGGGCGTCGTGCAGCCCGGGCCGCCGCCATGACCGGCCGGCCGAGTTCCGGCAAGACCGGTAGGGGGGCGTGAGCGGGCTGCTGCCGGATCCGGCCGGCTACACCGAGCATCGAGCAGCTCAGACGTCCCGGCGGCGCAGCTCGATGGCGGCCACGACCAGCGCGACCGCGGCCCAGCCGCACAGCACGGCGAAGCCCGTCCACGGGGCGAGGGTGCCGGGGTTCTCCGGGTGCAGGGTGAACAGCGCCGAGCCGGCGTTGCTGGGCAGGTAGGGCAGTAGTTGCTGCTGTAGGTGGGTCGAGAGCAGGTTGCCGAGGCCGGGCAGCACCAGCAGGAGCCCGAACAGCGCGGCGATCCCGCCCGCGGTGCTGCGCACGATGAACCCGATCGCGACGGCCAGCACGCCGACGACGGTGAGGTAGAGCGCGACCCCGATCACCGCCCGCACGGCGTGCGGTGAGGACAGCGTGGTCCCGTGCGTGCCGAGCAGCTGCTGGCCGCCAAGAAACGCCACGAACGACGCGGGCGTGAGGAACAGCAGTACCACCACGGCGTACAGGCTGGCCTTGGCCCACAGCACCGGCAGGCGCTTGGGGACGGCGGCGAAGGTGGAGCGGACCATCCCGGTGCCGTACTCCCCGCTGATCAGCAGCACCCCCAGCACGCCGACGGCTAGCTGGGCGATGTTGACCCCGCCCAGGCTGCGGCCGACCGGGTCGAAGCGCGCGATCTCGTCCGCGGGCATCTGGCTGAAATGGGCGTTGGTGACCGCGGAGATGACCAACCCGAGGCCGGCCAGCCCCACCACCGCGGCCAGCAGCGTCAGCCAGGTCGAGCGCAGCGTGCGCATCTTCACCAGCTCCGAGCGGACCACCCGGGCGTACGTCGGGCCGGTGCCCGGCACGGTCCGCTGAGCCGTCGAGCGGGTCTGGGTCGTGGTGCTCATGCGGCGTCCTGACGGTCGGGGAGCGCGGTGGCGGGTGTGGCGTGGTACTCGACGCTGTCGGCCGTCATAGCCATGAACGCCTCCTCCAGCGAGGCCTGCAGCGGCGTGAGCTCGTGCAGGGCGATGCCAGCCCGGGCCGCTGCGTCCCCGATCTGCGCGCACGTCAGGCCGTGGACCTCGAGCACGTCCGCGTCCCCGGTGATGGTCACGTCCGGCTGCGCAAGCACCGAGCGCAGTTGCCTGGCGCCGGGGCTGCGCAGCCGCACACTCGCGCTGGAGTTGGCCGCGATGAAGCCCTCCACGCTGACGTCCGCGAGCAGCTTGCCGCGGCCGACGACGATGAGGTGCTCAGCCGTCAGGGCCACCTCGCTCATGAGGTGGCTGGAGACGAAGACCGTTCGGCCCTCCGCGGCCAAGCTGCGCAGCAGGTCCCGGACCCACCGCACGCCCTCCGGGTCCAGGCCGTTGACGGGCTCGTCCAGCATGATGACGGCGGGGTCGCCAAGCAGGGCGGAGGCGATGCCAAGGCGCTGCCCCATCCCGAGTGAGAAGCCGCCGGCCCGCTGGCGCGCGACCTCCCGCAGCCCCACCAGCTCGATGACCTGGTCGACGCGGCTGCGGCCGATGCCGTGCGTCGCGGCCAGCGCCCGCAGGTGGTTGTAGGCCGACCGGCTCGTGTGCACGGCGCGGGCCTCCAGCAGCGTTCCGACCTCGTGCAGCGGTGCGATGTGCTGGGCGTAGCGCCGGCCGCCGACCGTGACGCTGCCCGAGGTCGGGGCGTCCAGTCCGACCACCATCCGCATTGTGGTGGACTTGCCGGCGCCGTTCGGCCCGAGGAAACCCGTCACGATCCCGGGGCGGACGAGGAAGCTGAGGTCGTCCACGGCCCGCTTGTTGCCGTAGGTCTTGGTCAGGCCGATCGCCTCGATCATCGCTGTCCCCTCGTCGCCGTGGCCGAGCCCGTAGCGTGCACCGCGGACACTGAGGCGACCCTGAGAGGCCGGTCCGTGAGCGCGCCGCCGGTCAGAATCCGGTTCGGCGGTGTGGGCTGAGGGACGGCACCGCAGGTCGTCTGGTTAGGGCGCGAGGTCCGCGGCAGTGTTAGAGCGGTAGGCGGATGCGGCTATGTGGGTGAATGAGCGGATGAGCGGGTTGGTGTTGGTGGTGTTCCAGGCGATGACTAGCTGGCTGGGCGGCATGTCCGCCAGCGGCACGTAGGCGAGCCCCGCGGGGACTGCGTGGGTGAGGGGCGTGAGCCCGATCGTGCCGTTCCACAGGATGGCCTGTAGGCACTCGCGCACGGTGCGGACAACGGGGCCGTGCCGGAGCCGGCCGGTAGGGGTGGCGCCGTTCCAGTAGGCGCGCCAGAGCGGGTCGGTTCCGTCGGGTAGCTGGCACCACTGGCGCTCGTCGAGGTCGGCCAGGCTCAGGGTTGCCTGCTGGGCGAGCGGGTCGTCGGCGCGCAGGACCACCCCGACGGGGTCGCAGCGCAGCGCGCGGGTGCTGATGCCGGTGTCGTCGAAGGGTGTCCGGGTGAGCGCGACATCGGCCAGCCCAGCCCGCAGGCCGGTGGTCGGGTCGGTGAAGTCCGCTTCCCGGATCAGGACGTCCACGCCAGGGTGACGCTGGCGGAAGGCCACGGCGAGGCGGGTGCCGGCCTCCTCGACGCTGTCGACAAGGGTCCCGACGGTGATGGTGGCGGTGCCGGCGGCGGCGGTGACCCGGGTGCGTAGCTGCTCAGCATGTTCCAGCAGCGCGCGGGCTTGGTTGTAGAGCTCGGTTCCGGCGGCGGTGAGCGTGACTCCTGTTGATGACCTGTTCAGCAGGACCGTGCCCAGGTCAACTTCCAGGTGTTTGATGGCGCGGCTCAGCGGTGGCTGGGTCATGTGCAGCCGGTCGGCGGCCCGCCGAAAGTGGCGTTCCTCGGCGACGGCCACGAAGTAGCGCAGTGCACGTAGGTCCATGTCGCTGCGACGATACTCGGGCGGTATCAGCGCTTCGACATTGGTCTTGGACGCGGTGCGCGGACCGGGGATGCACTGCGAGTGTCCGCAAGCCGCAGGCAGACCGGGTGGCGATCGCCGCTCTGAAGGAGTTCAGCGCTTATGGCCGAAACTACCGACCCCTACCCTTATCCCGATCCCGTGGTGGAGGTAGCGGGGGTGCAGGAACTCGCTCGTGACCTCGTGGTCATCCCGGACCGGCGCGTGCCGCTGGTGCCCAATATCGGTCTTGTCGGTGGCACGCACTCGGTGCTGGTCGTCGAGACCGGCATGGGCCCGGGCAACGCCGACAAGGTGCTCAAGCTTGCGGCCGACTACGCCCACGGCCGGCGTTTGTACCTGACCACGACGCACTTCCATCCGGAGCATGCATTCGGTGCGCAGGTGTTCGCCGGGGAGGCGACATTCCTGATCAACCGGGTGCAGGCCGAGGACCTGGCCGCACGGGGCCCCGGGTACCTCGAGCAGTTCAGGACGTTCGGTGGAGCCGTCGCCCGGGAGCTCGACGGTGTCGAACTCGCCACCCCTGATGTCGTCTACGACGACTCCTACGACTTGGACCTGGGTGGCCGGACCGTGCAGCTACGGCCCACCGGGCAAGCGCACACCAAGGGCGATCAGGTGGTGACGGTCCCTGACGCCGGGGTCCTGTTCACCGGCGACCTGGTCGAGACCGGGCAGTTCTCGATCTTCCCGTGGTTCCCGCCGTACGACACCGACGTGTCCGGTGTCCGCTGGATCGAGGTGATCAAGCGCTTGGTCGCCGCCGGCCCGAAGGTCGTAGTCCCCGGGCATGGTGACGTCGGCGGGGCGCAACGGCTGGCCAATGTCGGTGACTACCTCGAGCTGCTGCGTGACGAAACGTGGCTGCGCCGGGACTCGGCCATGAGCGAGGCGACGATCGTCGATGAGGTCACAGCGCTGATGATCGAACGGCACCCGCAGTGGGAAGGCCGGGAATGGATCCGGCCCGGGGTCAGCTGCTTGTGCACCGAGCACGTGTCGTGACCGTCGCAGCGGCCGCCGGGCCCGGCGGACACGGCCAACAGCCGGGCACCGCGATGAGCGACCCGCCCGACACCCAGGCCACGAGCAGGCGAGAGAACGGCGTCTCGGCCTACGCCAAGATCTTCGCCGTGCCCGAGCAGGAGGTGCCGGCGGCCCTGGTTGCGCGCGTCGGTCCGGTGTTCGCCGAGGAGGCGCTGCAGGCCGCCGGCGGAGCCGGCTGGTCCAGCCCCGCGCTCACCGGACGCGAACGCAGCATCACCATCATCACCGCCCTGGCCGCCCAGGGAGTAGCCGGGGATCGCCTCGCCACCCACCTGCGGCTGGGCCTGCAGAACGGCCTCGACCAGGACGCGCTCGCGGCACTCATGGCGCTGCTGGCCATCTACCTCGGATACGCCAAGGCATCCCTGGCCATGGAAACCATCCATAGGTACATGAGCGAGGGCTCGCGGAGCGCCGCAAGCGATCCTTCATGAAGGTCGACGGTTCTGTTCCAGCCAGAGAACTGCGGGACCGCAAGACGTGCGCGCCCATCGCCTCGAACGCGCGTCGACAACCAACACAGCTAAGGAGACTGTCATGGTGAAGGTGTCCATCATTCGTCCGGGCGAGGGGGAAGCCATCACCTTGGGACCGGCCGTCCTGATGCGCATCCTGGAAGACGGCCGCACCACCCAGCACCGGATAGGCATGGCAGAAAGCACGCTCGCCCCGCACACCGCCGGACCCCCCCAGCACCGCCACGCCCAGCACGACGAAGGGTTCTACGTCCTGTCGGGAACGTTGCGCTTCACCATCGGCGACCAGGACCACGACGCCGGTCCCGGAACGCTAGTCATGGTGCCCACCGGCGCCCCGCACACCTTCGCCAACCCCGGCGAGAAGCCCGCGGTTCTGCTCACCGTCTTCACCCCGGACCTCTACGTGCAGTACTTCCGCGACCTGCGCGCCGCCGCCGCCGCCGGCCCCCCGACAAGCAGCGTCATCGGCAAGCTGATGGCCCGCTACGCCACCGAACCGTCGACCGAGTACGCACCCTGACCCTCGGGCACGCGTCCCCGGCAGGTCCACCTGACTACGGTGCGACTGCACGTAGCGCTGGACGTGCCGGGAAGCGGCGGCCAGCGACATGGATTGCGTGGCGGGGCTGGTCACGTAGTGGACGCAATCGGGCTGCTGCTGGCGCCGTCCGGCTACGCGAGGCGAGCACGACGTCGGGGAGCTGGCCGACGTGTTCGGTCTGCTGTCCGACCCGGGGCGGCTGCGTCTGCTGGTGGCGCTGCTAGAGGGCGAGATGTGCGTGTGCGACCTGGCCGCCGTTGCCGGGCAGCGGAGAGCTCGGTGTCGCACGCACTGCGGCTGCTACCGCTATTTGGCATGGTCGACCCCTCCGTGTCGCAGCGTGCGGGACAACACGACCAGGCTCGCCGCTCCGCCAAGACCGCTGACAACCGCGACTCCTATCGCCACGTAGTGGTGATCAAGAGAACACATCGGCCGCTCATAGCGAAAGGCGGTGACGGGGAACGTGCACGCCTTCTCGCCCCCGCTCACTGCGACCGCCGCAGCAAGCAGCAGCGTGATGAAGCAGAAGAGGAGGAGAGCGGCCCAACGGGCCGCTGATCGCGACACCTTCACATCGTGACTGATCTGATCCGGCTTTCCCAGCCCAACGGTCGGGCCGGATCACGCGGGCTATCACCGCAAGAAGGCTCACCGGAACCGGCGCGCGTCGGGAAGCGGGGCTTACGAACGATCGTCTACGAGACGCAGCGGAAAAGGTCGGAACTCTGTGACTTGCAGGGGTAAGTGACGCGCTTGTGACGGCGCTAGGTGGCTGGTGTGAAGCGGGCGTCTGGGGAGGCGCGGTTTGCCCGGGCCGGCGCGGAGAGCTGATCTGGGGCGTCCGACGTCGTGGCTGCGAGCCCCGAAAGAACTTTCGTGCGGGGTCCGAT
>JAABUP010003175.1_pt1 | contig 29446 bp, 22 predicted proteins | sample 5559201 | NCBI WGS metagenome assembly JAABUP01 (sample SAMN10711887, study PRJNA513373) | rock metagenome | isolation source: Antarctica rocks | place: Antarctica | reverse complement strand
ACAGCAGCAGCTCCACCACCCGGCTAGTCTTCTCCTCCACCACCCCGGTCGCCACGGCCAACCCGAAGATCAGCAACTGGAAATACAACAGGCCCACACTGACCAGGGCGAGCGCGGTCCGTTGCCCGCTGTCGGGGTTCGGCGGATTCAGCGCGTCGACGGTGACGGTGGCACCCGCGGTCGCCGACCGCAGCTGGGCGGGGTCGACGCCCTGGGCCTGCAGCGCACCGTTCACCGCGAGCTGCGTGACCGCCGTATCGAGCACGGTCCGCAAGCTGGTCGGGAGCGCTGCGTCGGTGACGGCCGTCACGCCCCCGTTGGCGCGGGGGATCAGTGCTGCTGCCAGGTCACCGCGGCCGACCTGCTCGCGCGCGGCTGCCTCGTCCGCCAGCGCCGTGGTGTTCACCGGGGTGCCCAGGGCGGTGCCGGCGTCGGTGAGTGCCCGGGCCAGTGACTGCGCGCTGCCGACCAGGCCGACCCGCTTCGCCTCGGTCGGACCGCCACCGAAGACCGCAGCGGCGGCGATCGCACCCACGATAATCACCAGGAACACCGCGTTGCTGATCAGGAACGACTTGGTCCGCACCCGGGTGCTGATCTCCCGGGCAGCCACCAAGCGCACCGCCCGGCCTGGGCTCACCTGGGTACTCATGCCGCCACCACCTCACGGAACAGCTCGGTCAACGACGGGCGCCGGGTCGCGAAGGTGTGCACCGGACCGGTGCGCAGCGCCGCGGCGAGCACCGCCTGGTCATCGGCCCACTCGCTCAGCTCCAAGACGGTGCGCCCGTCCTGGTGGGTCACGGCACGGATCCCGGTGACGCCGTCGGCCCAGCCTGCGGTGGCCAGCGGCGCGCGCACCTCCAGCTGGCGAGGACCCTGCTCGCGCAGCTCGTCCACCGTGCCCACCGCTTGCATATGACCGTGGCTGACGATGCCCACCCGGTGGCAGATGCGCTCGACCAGGTCCAGTTGGTGGCTGGAGAAGATCACCGGCACCCCCTGCGCGCATTTCTCTGCCAGCACCGCGCTCATCACGTCCACGGCTACCGGATCCAGCCCGGAGAACGGTTCGTCCAACACCAGCACCGCCGGGTCGTGCACCAGGGCGGCGGCCAGCTGCACCCGCTGCTGGTTGCCCAAGCTCAGCGCCCCGACGGTGTCGCCCAGTCGGTGGGCAATGTCCAGGCGTCGGGTCCAGCGCCCGACCGCGTCGTCGGCGTCGGCGGAGCTCAGCCCGTGCAGCTGGGCCAGGTAGGCCAACTGCGCGCCGACCTTCATCTTCGGGTAGAGCCCCCGCTCCTCGGGCATGTAACCGATGCGTCGGCGCATGTCCAGGTCGACCGGCCGCCCGCCGAGCAGTACCTGCCCGGAGTCGGCGGCCAGCACCCCCAGCACGATCCGCATCGTGGTGGTCTTGCCTGCGCCGTTGCTGCCGACGAACCCGAACAGCTCACCCGGGCGCACCGTCAGGCTCATGTCCTGCAACGCCACCGTCTGCCCGTACCGCTTGGACACCCCGTGGACGTCCAGCTGGTCCTGCACCATCAGTTCCCCTTCCGTGTTAGCGCGCTGCTCTGATGGACCTGCTCGCCCGGCCCCGCACCGCCGCGGTCAGCACCCCGATGCCGATGCCGACCAGGCCACCAGCCACGTTGATGACGTAGTCCGCGCCGCTGCACACCCGTCCCGGGATCTGAGTCTGCACGAGCTCCACGGCCCCCGGCAGCGCCAGGATCACCATGGTCGCCAGCACCGGGCGGCGGGTGGCGAGCACCATCGTCACACCGAGCGGAACCAGGAACACCAGGTTGAGCAACGCTTCCGCCGACGTGGTGATCCGGTACACCGACGTCTCCACCAGAGCTGGTGCGGCCCGCACGCACGTGCGGATACCGCCCGGCCCGGAGGCCGACCCCGGGCCCATGGTCAGTGCCAGCACCGCGGTGACCAGCAGCGCCGACGCCAGAGTCGTGGCGTTGCCCCACCCGCTTGCCCGGACCACCGGGCGCCATAGAACCAGGCTGAGCACCGTCCCGGCGACGGCGACCAGCAGGGTCCACCAGGACACCGGGGTCACCGCGAGGACGGTGTGGACGAGGCGGCCCACTCAGGTCAGAACCGGACCAGCATTTTGCCGGTGTTCGCACCGCGCAGCAGGTCGATGAACGCCTGCGGCGCGGCGTCGACCCCGCCGTCGACGGTGGTCTCCCGGAATTGCACCGCGCCCGTGTCCAGCCACCGGCTCATCTCCGCGATGAACGTCGCCTGCAGGTGGTTGAAGTCGCTGACGATGAAGCCACGGATGGTCAACCGCTTGCCGATGATCATCGCCAGGTTGCGGGGACCCGGCGCCGGTTCGGCGTCGTTGTACTGCGAGATCATGCCGCAGATCGCGATGCGCCCCTTGAGCTTCAGCGCGGAGATCGCCGCCTCCAGGTGCTCACCACCGACGTTGTCGAAGTACACGTCGATCCCGTCGGGGGCAGCGGTGCGCAGCTGCTCACGAACCGGCCCGTGGTGGTAGTCGAATGCGGCGTCGAAGCCCAGCTCGTCGACGAGGTAGCGCACCTTCTCCGCGGAACCCGCCGACCCGACGACGCGGGCGGCCCCCTTCTGCTGGGCGATCTGACCCACCAACGAGCCGACCGCCCCGGCCGCGCCGGACACGAACACGGTGTCACCAGCGTGCATACCGGCGACCTCCAGCAGACCGGCGTACGCGGTGAGCCCGGGCATGCCCAGCACCCCCAGGTAGGCACCATCCGGTGCCAACGCGGGGTCGACGACGATGACCCGACCCGCCGGCGCCGCCACCACCTCCCGCCAGCCCAGCCCGTGCAGCACATGCGCCCCCACCGGGACATCCGCGCTGGTCGAAGCGATGACTTCGCCCACCGCCCCGCCGTCCAGCGGTGCCCCGATCTGAAACGGCGGCACGTAGGAGGGCCGGTCGTCCATCCGGCCCCGCATGTAGGGGTCGACACTCATCACCAGGTTGCGGATGAGGACGTGATCGGCACCGAGTTCCGGTATTGGCGTCGGCACGACGGTGAAGTTCTCCGGGGTGGGCCACCCCGACGGGCGGGAGGCGAGGTGCACCTCATGGGACGTGGTCGGCAATGCAGGCATGCGGTCAGTGTGGCACCGACCGCACCCCTCAGCGGGCGTGCCGGGCGGTGCTACGCCGGCGGCCGAGGGCGAGTAGAGCTACCCCGGCTGCGATCGCCGTGATTGCCCCCGTGGTCAGGTCGGTCACCGGGGCACCGGTATTGGCTAGCTGGGTCGCCCCGGCACCGCTGTTGAACCCCGAACCAGCGTTGAACCCCGAACCAGCGTTGAACCCCGAACCAGCGTTGAACCCCGAACCAGCGTTGAACCCCGAACCTGGGTTGGACCCCGAACCTGGGTTGGACCCCGAACCTGGGTTGGACCCCGAACCGTTGTTCGGCCCGGCGCCCAGCACCTGCGCCGAGCCGTCCGGCAAGCCCGCGACCGGGGCCAGGAAGGTGAAGGTCTGCGGCCCGGAGGTGCCCGCGGGGGTGGTGGCGGTGACGCTCACCGCACCTGCGGGGTTGGCTGGGGTGTTGAAGGTCAACGAGGTGGGGCTGGTGACGGTCACCGCGCTGGCCGGGATGGTGGTGGTCCCGATGGTGACGCTGGTGGCCCCGGGGACGAACCCGTTACCGGTCAGGGTGACGGTGGTGCCCCCGGCGGTGGGTCCACGGTCCGGGGTGATCCCGGTCGCCGCGGGGGGAGTGGGTGCGGCCGGCGGGATGTAGGTGAAGGTCTGCGGCCCGGAGGTGCCCGCGGGGGTGGTGGCGGTGACGCTCACCGCACCTGCGGGGTTGGCTGGGGTGTTGAAGGTCAACGAGGTGGGGCTGGTGACGGTCACCGCACTGGCCGGGATGGTGGTGGTCCCGATGGTGACGCTGGTGGCCCCGGGGACGAACCCGTTACCGGTCAGGGTGACGGTGGTGCCCCCGGCGGTGGGTCCACGGTCCGGGGTGATCCCGGTCGCCGCGGGGGGAGTGGGTGCGGCCGGCGGGATGTAGGTGAAGGTCTGCGGCCCGGAGGTGCCCGCGGGGGTGGTGGCGGTGACGCTCACCGCACCCGCGGGGTTGGCTGGGGTGTTGAAGGTCAACGAGGTGGGGCTGGTGACGGTCACCGCACTGGCCGGGATGGTGGTGGTCCCGATGGTGACGCTGGTGGCCCCGGGGACGAATCCGCTGCCGGTCAGGGTGACGGTGGTGCCCCCGGCGGTGGGTCCACGGTCCGGGGTGATCCCGGTCGCCGCCGGGGGAGTGGGTGCGGCCGCTGGCACGACGCAGGACGCGGCACCGGCCACCAGGGAGCCGAGCGGGATGGTGACCGTGGTGCCGCCGGTGGTGGTGCCGGTGACGCGCAGGGCGATGTCCAAGGCGCGGGCGGTGGCCGCGGTCGTGGTGGTCTGCTCGGCGCGGGTCTGCACCGTCGCGGTGAGGGTCGCCGCGGTCAGCCCGGGCACGGTCACCGCGGCGGACACCGTGGCTGTGGGGCCACCCGCGGTGACCGCAGCGCCGAACACCGAGAGGTTGGTGACCACCGTGCTGGCGGTGGGGGCGCCGCTGGACGGGCACGTCGCCCGCCCAGTCAGGGCATCGGCGGTGATGTTCTGCCCCAGTACCGTGCCGGCGAACGTGGTGACGGCGGAGTTGCCTTCGGCGGCGGAGGCCGAGGAGGTGGCCGACGCGGTGGCGACCCCGGTCGCGGTCACCGCGGTCGTCGTGCCCAATGCGGTGGCGATGTTGGCCACGTTCGCCGAGGAGTCGGGCGGCGCCGTGACGTCGGCGATCACAGCGTTGGCCGCAACGAAGGTGGCCGCGGGTGGGCCGGCGGTGGCGCCGGTGATGGCCAGCCGCAGCGCGGTGGCCGCGGCATCACCCGGGGCGGCCGCAGCGACACCGGGCACTATCAGGGCCGCGGCGGTGGTGAGAACTCCGGTGGCCAGTAATGCGGCCAGCCCCTTCTGTACGCGAGAGTGACGCACCTTCACCATGACTGCCCCCAACGATCGGCAACGTTGCGGGTGCTACCCGTGCGGCGCACCTCGCTCGACGTTGTAAGAACGGTGGCACGTCTGCGGACGGGGCGGCAGTAACCAAAACGGGCGTCGCTACCTCACTCGCTGTGTCGTGGCGAGGCTCCTGCCGCCGCGGCCGCGCCGCCCGAGCACCTTTCGAGGCCACCATGATCACGACCTGTTGACGTTGTTGCGAGGTAACAAACTTTGCCCACCGGACGAAATGGCGTCACACAGGGTGTTCAACGGCCGCGCCGGAGGTTACCGTCCCCAAAGGTGTGTCGACAGGACGCGCCTGCGCTCGCCGTGCCCGGTCGCTCCGCCGCGCTGACACACCGACTAGAGGGAAACGATGGACCCGGTCCTGCGCTCGATCGTCGCCGCATTGCGGTCACGGGGACTGCGCGAGGACGCCCTGCAGGCTGCGGTGGCACAGGCGGAGCGCACCGCGCGACCGCTGCAGCAGGTACTGGTGGACGACCAGGTCGTCACCGTGTTCGAGCTGGCCTCCGCGGTCGCCGACGCCTACGGTTTGGACGCCGTCGAGTTGTCCAGTACCGCGGTGGACCCAGCCGCCATGCGGCGCACCCCGCTGGCCCTGGCGCGTCGCCACCAGATGATCTCCATCGCGGCCACCGACACCACGGTGACGGTGGCGGTCACCGACCCGGGCAACGTACTGGGTTTGGACGACATCCGTTCGGCCACCGGGGCGACGGTGACCCCGGTGGTGGTCACCGCCGAGGAGCTGACCAGGCTGCTGGAGCGCTACGCCCGCGACAGTGCCGACCTCAGCGAGGCAGCCGCGCAGATGGTGGCCGAGGAGGGCAACTCCGGCGACCAGCTCGCCGGGGCGGCTGACGACACCCCGGTGGTGCGTTACGTGACCGCGTTGATCGAGCGGGCCATCACCTCCCGGGGCTCGGACATCCACCTGGAGCCCAGCGAGTTCGACCTCAAGGTGCGGTTGCGCATCGACGGGGTGCTGCACGCGGTGGACACCGTGCCGCAGGGCATCCAGGCCGCACTGATCTCCCGGTTCAAGATCATGTCTGGCCTGGACATCACCGAACGCCGGGTACCCCAGAACGGCCGGATCTCCATGGTGGTCGCGTCGCGCAGCGTGGACCTGCGGGTGGCGACCTTGCCGACCGTCTGGGGGGAGAAGGTGGTGCTGCGGATCCTGGACACCGGGGGGTGGACCTGGACCTACGCCAGCTCGGCTTCACCGAACACAACTACGCGCGGTTCGCCGAAAGTTTCCGCAAGCCGCACGGCATGGTGCTGGTCACCGGCCCCACCGGGTCTGGTAAGTCCACCACCCTGTACGCCACCCTCACCGAGATCGCCCGGCCTGAGGTGAACGTGATCACCGTCGAGGACCCGGTGGAGTACCGCATCGACGGCATCAACCAGGTACAGGTGAACCCCAAATCCGGGTTGGACTTTGCCGCGGTGCTGCCGGCCATCCTGCGGTCGGACCCCGACATCGTGCTGATCGGGGAGATCCGCGACCGCACCACCGCGCAGCTGGCGTGGAACGCGCTGCCCAACGCGGCCAAACCGGTGTTGCAGAACACCATCGAGCTGCCCTACGCAGAATGAGCCCGACCGCGGGCGGGCCGGATCGGCGCGTGGCGCTCAGCGTTGCGGGGCGGTCGTCGGGGTGACCGGTGAGGGCAGCGCAGTCTCGCCCTGTAGGTAACGGTCCACCGCCGCCGCGCAGGAGCGGCCCTCGGCGATCGCCCACACGATGAGGCTCTGGCCGCGGCCCATGTCACCGGCGACGAACACCCCGTCGACGTTGCTGGCCCAGTCGGCGCTGCGGGCGACGTTACCGCGCTCGGTCAGCTCCAGCCTTAGCTGCTCCATCAGCGACCCCCGCTCCGGACCGACGAAGCCCATCGCCAACAGCACCAGGTCGGCGTCGAGGGTGTAGTCGCTGCCCGGCACCGGGGTGAAGCGCCCGTCCACCAGCTCCACCTCCTGCACCCGCACCCCCGTGACGTGCCCGTCGGAGCCCAGGAACTCCGCGGTGTTCACCGAGAACACCCGTTCGCCGCCCTCCTCGTGCGCAGAGGAGGTCCGAAAGAGCATCGGGTAGGTGGGCCAGGGGTTGCTGGTGTCCCGCAGCTGCGGTGGCCGCTGCATGATCTCGAACTGGTGCACCGAGGCGGCACCCTGGCGGTGCGCGGTGCCCAGGCAGTCCGCGCCGGTGTCACCCCCGCCGATGACCACCACCTTCTTGCCGGCCGCGGAGATGGGGCTCTCCGCCAGGTCGCCCTCCTGCACCCGGTTGGCCGGCGGCAGGAACTCCATGGCCTGGTGGATGCCGTGGAGTTCACGCCCCGGCACGTCCAGGTCCCGCCAGGCGGTGGCCCCACCGGCGAGCACCACGGCGTCGAAGTCGGCCTGCAGCTCCTCGGCGGTGACGTCGGTGCCCACGTCCACCCCGGGACGAAAGATGGTGCCCTCGTCGGTCATCTGCGCCAACCGGCGTTCGATGTGGCGCTTCTCCATCTTGAACTCGGGGATGCCGTAGCGCAGCAGACCACCGATCCGGTCCGCCCGCTCGAACACCGTGACGGTATGTCCGGCCCGGGTGAGCTGCTGGGCCGCGGCCAACCCCGCCGGGCCGGACCCCACCACCGCGACCGTCTTGGCCGTGGTCAGGCTGGGCCGTACCGGTTTGACCCACCCGGCGTCCCAGGCGCGGTCGATGATCTCCACCTCGACCTGCTTGATGGTGACCGGGTCGGAGTTGATCCCCAGCACGCACGCTGCCTCGCACGGGGCCGGGCACAGCCGACCGGTGAACTCGGGGAAGTTGTTGGTGGCGTGCAGGCGCTCGATGGCCTGCTCCCAGTCGTCGGTGTAGACCAGGTCGTTCCACTCCGGGATAAGGTTGCCCAGCGGGCAGCTGTTGTGGCAGAACGGGATACCGCAGTCCATGCACCGGCTGGCCTGGGTGCGCAGCTCGTCGGCATCGAAGGGCTCGTACACCTCGTTCCAGTCGCGCAACCGCACGTCCACCGGTCGCCGCACCGGCAGTTCACGCCCGTGGGTGAGGAACGCCCGAGCGTCACCCACGAGCTGCCGCCATGATCGCGGTGTCCACGTCCGTCCCGTCCTTCTCCGCGCTGTCGATGGCGAGCAGCACCCGCTTGTAGTCCCGCGGCATCACCTTGACGAAGCTCGGCGTGCTGCGCTCCCAGTCCAGCAGAATCCGTTGTGCCACAGTGGATCCGGTGACGGATCCATACCGCGTCACGAGCTCGTGCAGCAGCCGTTCGTCGTCGGCGTCCAAGTTCTCCAGGTCCACCATCTCCGGGTTCACGTCGGGCGCGAACGTCCCCGTCGGGTCGAAGACGTAGGCCACTCCGCCGGACATGCCGGCCCCGAAGTTGCGCCCGGTCGGCCCCAGCACCACCACGGTTCCCCCGGTCATGTACTCACAACCGTGGTCACCCACCCCCTCCACGACGGCGGTGGCACCGGAGTTGCGAACCGCGAACCGCTCCCCAACCAACCCGCGGACCAGCAGTTCACCGGAGGTAGCGCCGTAGAGGAACACGTTGCCGCCGATGGTGTTGTCCTCGGCGACGAAGTCCGGGTGCGGGTGCAGCGGCGGGCGCAGCACGATGTGCCCGCCCGAAAGACCCTTGCCGACGAAGTCGTTCGCGTCGCCGTGCAACCGCAGGGTGATCCCCTTGGGCAGGAACGCTCCCAGGCTGTTGCCGGCCGAACCGGTGAGAGTGATGTCGATGGTGTCGTCGGGCAGACCGGAGTCGCCGTGCGCCTTGGTCACCTCGTGACCGAGCATGGTGCCGACCGTGCGGTTGACGTTGCGCACCACCCGCTCGATCCGCACCGGCGTGCCGTCGCGCAGCGCGGGTTGGGCCGCCGCGATCAGGTCGTTGTCCAAGGCCTTGTCCAGGCCGTGGTCTTGGCCCCGGGTGCAGTGCAGGTCCTGGTTCATGAACGCCGACTCTGGCTGGTGCAGGATCGCGGTGAGGTCCAACTTGGCGGCCTTCCAGGTCTGCACAGCCTTGCGGGTGTCGATGATCTCGGCGTGCCCGACGGCCTCGGGGATGCTGCTGAAACCCAGCTCGGCCAGCAGCTCACGCACCTCCTCGGCGATGAACCGGAAGAAGTTCTCCACGAACTCCGGCTTGCCGGCGAACTTGGCGCGCAGCACCGGGTTCTGGGTGGCGATACCCACCGGGCAGGTGTCCAGGTGGCAGACCCGCATCATGATGCAGCCGCTGACTACCAGGGGGGCGGTGGCGAAGCCGAACTCCTCGGCCCCGAGCAACGCCGCCACCATCACGTCGCGCCCGGTCTTGAGTTGCCCGTCGACCTGCACGACGATCCGGTCCCGCAACCCGTTGAGCAGCAACGTCTGCTGCGTCTCGGCCAACCCGAGCTCCCAAGGGGTCCCCGCGTGCTTGAGCGAGGTCAGCGGGGTGGCCCCGGTCCCGCCGTCGTGCCCGGAGATGAGCACCACGTCGGCGTGCGCCTTGCTCACCCCGGCCGCCACGGTGCCAACCCCGACCTCCGACACCAGCTTCACGTGTACCCGGGCGGAAGGGTTGGCGTTCTTCAGGTCATGGATCAGCTGGGCCAGATCCTCGATGGAGTAGATGTCGTGGTGCGGCGGCGGGCTGATCAGACCCACCCCGGGCGTGGAGTACCGGGTCTTGGCGATCCACGGGTACACCTTGTGCGCCGGCAGCTGGCCACCCTCACCGGGCTTCGCACCCTGGGCCATCTTGATCTGGATGTCTTCAGCATTCGTTAGGTACTCACTGGTCACGCCGAACCGCCCGGACGCCACCTGCTTGATCGCCGAACGGCGCCGGTCACCATTGTCGTCGGCGACGTACCGTTCGGCGTCCTCCCCGCCCTCGCCGGTGTTGGACTTGCCGCCGAGCCGGTTCATCGCGATCGCCAGCGTCTCGTGCGCCTCGGCGGAGATGGAGCCGTAGCTCATCGCCCCGGTGGAAAACCGCCGCACGATGGCCTCCACCGGCTCCACCTCCGCCAGCGGCACCGGCGGGCGATCGTGGCGCAGTTCGAACAGTCCGCGCAGCGACGCCAGCCGGGTCGACTGGTCGTCCACCAGCCGGGAGTACTCCCGGAACACCTCGTACTGCCCGGTTCGGGTGGCGTGCTGCAGCTTGAACACGGTGTCCGGGTTGAACAGGTGGTACTCACCTTCGCGGCGCCACTGGTACTCCCCACCGACCTCCAGCTCCCGGTGCGCGCGCAGCTCCGGACGCGTCGGGTAGGCGGTGGCGTGCCGGGCGGCGACGTCGGCGGCGATCTGGTCCAACCCGATGCCGCCGAGGCGGCTGCTGACCCCGGTGAAGTGTTCGTCGACCAGCTCCTGGCTCAACCCGATCGCCTCGAACACCTGTGCACCGGTGTAGGAGGCGATGGTGGAGATGCCCATCTTGCTCATCACCTTCAGCACCCCCTTGCCGGCGGCCCGGACGTAGTTGGTGATGGCCTCGGCCAGACTCACCCCGTCTAGGTGGCCCCGGTCGATCATGTCCTCGATGGTCTCGAATGCCATGTAGGGGTTGATCGCCGCGGCGCCGAAGCCGATGAGCACCGCCATGTGGTGCACCTCGCGGGCGTCACCGGACTCCACCACCAGCCCCACCTGGGTGCGGGTGCGTTCCCGGACCAGGTGGTGGTGCACCGCGGAGGTCATCAGCAGCGACGGGATGGGTGCCATGGTGGCGCTGGAGTCGCGGTCGGAGAGCACCACGATGCTGGCCCCGCCGGCGATGGCCGCGGACACCCTGGTGCGAATATCACTCAGCGCCTGGGCCAGCCCGTCGCCGCCCTCGGCCACCGGGTACAACCCGGAGATGAGCGCGGAGCGGAAGCCGGGCAGGTCGCCGTCGTCGTTGGCGTGCACCAGCTTGGCCAGTTCGTCGTTGTCGATGATCGGCCGGGGCAGCGCGATCTGCCGGCAGGAGGCTGCGGTGGGGGCCAGCAGGTCGCTTTCGGGGCCGATGGTGGCGCCCAGGCTGGTGACCAGTTCCTCCCGGATGGCGTCCAACGGGGGGTTGGTGACCTGGGCGAAGAGCTGGGAAAAGTAGTCGAACAGCAGCCGGGAGCGGGCCGAGAGCACCGCGATCGGGGTGTCGGTGCCCATCGAACCGATCGCCTCCGCACCGGTACGAGCCATCACCGCCAGCAGGGTGTGCACCTCCTCGCTGGTGTAGCCGAACACCAGCTGGCGGCGCAGCACCGAGGTGTGACTATGCCGCACGTGCGGTCGTGGCGCGAGTTCTTCCAGCCGGATCAGCCCAGCCTCGAGCCATTCGCCGTAGGGGTGCGCGGCGGCCAGCTCGGCCTTCAGTTCGTCATCGCGCACGATCCGGCCCTGCGCGGTGTCCACCAGGAACATCCGGCCCGGCCGCAACCGGATTTTGCGCACCACGGTGGCGGGGTCGATGTCGAGGACCCCCACCTCCGACGCCATCACGACCAGGCCGTCGTCGGTCACCCAGATACGGCTGGGGCGCAGGCCGTTGCGGTCCAGCACCGCCCCGATCACCGTCCCGTCGGTGAACGCCACCGAGGCAGGACCGTCCCATGGCTCCATCAGCGATGCGTGATAGGCGTAGAAGGCCCGCCGGGCAGGATCCATCGTCTCGTGACGCTCCCATGCCTCCGGGATCATCATCAGCACGGCGTGGGCCAGGCTGCGTCCCCCCAGGTGCAGCAGCTCCAGCACCTCGTCGAAGCGGGCGGTGTCGCTGGCCCCAGGGGTGCAGATCGGAAACAGCCGCTTGAGCGTTTCGGCGTCGCCGAAGGCGGTGGTGCCCAGCAGCGCCTCGCGTGCGCGCATCCAGTTCTCGTTGCCGTTGACGGTGTTGATCTCTCCGTTGTGCGCGACCAGCCGGTACGGGTGCGCCAACGGCCAGGACGGGAACGTGTTGGTCGAGAACCTGGAGTGCACCAGTGCCAGGGCGCTGTCCACCCGGTCGTCGTGCAGGTCCAGGTAGAAATCGCGCAGCTGGGGGGTCGTCAGCATGCCCTTGTAGACGAAGGTTCGCCCGGACAGGCTCGGGAAGTACACCGTCTCGGCCGGGCGACCCGACCGGCTCCGACCAGCGACGCCGGGGCCCTGCTGGCCGAGTTCGCGCTCGACCCGCTTGCGGACCACGAACGCCTTACGTTCCAAGTCCATCCCGGTCAGTCCCGAATCGTTGACTCCGGCGATGAAGACCTGGCGGAACGTGGGCATCGCGTCGCGCGCGAGCGCCCCCAGGGAGGTGTCGTCGATCGGCACCGCACGCCAGCCGAGCACCTGCAGTCCCTCGCTGCGTACCACGTCCTCCACGGCGGCGATGGCGTCCTGCGCCTGGGCGGAGCCTTGGGGCAGGAAGGCGATGCCGGTGGCGTAGGCCCCCGCTTGCGGCAGTTCGATGCCGGTGCCCTCCTCGGCCAGGGCCGCGCGGAAGAACCGGTCGGGGATCTGGATCAACAGGCCGGCACCGTCGCCGCTGGTGGTCTCGGCACCGGATGCTCCCCGGTGTTCCAGGTTGAGCAGGGCGGTGATGCCCTTGTCGACGATGTCGCGGCTGCGGCGCCCGTGCATGTCGACGACGAAGGCAACCCCGCACGAGTCGTGCTCGTTGGCGGGGTCGTACAGGCCCTGGCGGGTGGGGATCTGGTTCATGCATCTCTTCCACAGCAGCGGCGACCGACGAGCGGTGCCAGGGTGAGCGGAACGGCCGAGCACCCCATTGTGCCCTGAGATCGTGCCCCGGGGATGGGCACAGCAGGCCTACCGTTGCCCAGACCACCGTGAGCGGGGTGGGCTCGGTGGACAGGGTGAGGTTGTCGGCCTTGCGGAGGTCTTGCGGTACGCGTTGCGGAAGGGGGCGTGGTTCGCACGTCTGGCGAACGATAGGTCACATCCGGTGTCAGTCCCAACCCGGCCGGGTGCCGGCACCCGGGTATCAGAGTTCGGCCAGGGCGCCGGCGTCGACCACCCAGCGGCGAGTGGCGCGCACCGTGTCCAGCATTCGCCGGTCGTGCGTCACCAATAGCACCGTGCCGGCGAAGTCCTCCACTGCCTGCTCCAGCTGCTCGATCGCGGGCAGGTCCAGGTGATTGGTGGGCTCGTCCAACACGAGCAGGTTCACCCCACGGGCCGCCAGCAGCGCCAACGCCGCCCGGGTGCGCTCACCGGGTGAGAGCGACGCCGCCGACCGGCCCACGTGTGCTCCCCGAAGCCCGAACTTGGCCAGCAGGGTGCGGATCTCGGCGTCGGCCCACTCCGGTACCGCCGCCCCGAACGCGTGCGCCAGCGGCTGCACACCTGCGAACAGCCCCCGAGCCTGGTCGACCTCGCCTACGGCCACCCCTGAGCCGAGCTGTGCGCCGCCGGAGTCCGGGACGAGCCCACCCAGCAACAAGGCGAGCAGGGTCGACTTGCCCGACCCGTTGGACCCGGTGATCACCACCCGGTCACCCACGTCGACCTGGGCGGTCACCGGTCCGAAGGTGAAGTCCCCGCGGTGCAATACCGCCGCGTCGAGGCGGGCGACCACCGACCCGCCGCGGGGGGCGGCTGCGATCTCCATCTGCAGTTGCCACTCCTTGCGTGGCTCGGCCACCTCCTCGAGCCGTTCGATCCGGCGTTCGGTCTGGCGTGCCTTGGCGGCCTGCTTCTCGCTGGCATCCTGGCGGAACTTGCGGGTCAGCTTGTCGGAGTCGTGAGCGTTGGACCGGCTCTTGCTCACCCCGGCCTTCATCCACCCGCGCTGCATCCGGGCGCGGGCCGCCAGTTCCTCCTTGGTCTCGGCGAACTCGTCGTAGGCCTGCCGTGCGTGCTGGCGGGCGAGCGCCCGTTCGTCCAGGTAGGCGGCATACCCCCCGTCGTACATGCCCACCTGCTGCTGGGCCAGGTCGAGCTCGACGACCCGGGTTACGGTGCGCGCCAGAAATTCCCGGTCATGGCTGACCACCACCAACGGGGTTTGCAGGTCGGCGACGAAGCGCTCCAGGCGATCCAATCCGTCCAGGTCCAGGTCATTCGTCGGTTCGTCCAGCAGCAACAGGTCGTAGCGGCTGAGCAGCAACGACGCCAAACCCGCGCGGGCCGCCTGACCGCCGGACAATGACGTCAGCTCCGTTTCGAGGTGCACCCCGAGCCCGACGTCGGCGGCCACCTGCGCCGACCGCTCGGCGAGGTCGGCCCCACCCAGTGCCAGCCAGCGCTCCAACGCCGGGGTGTAGGTGTCGACAACGCTGGTCGCCAGGGCGGCAGCGGCGACGTCCATCACGGCTTCGGCGTCGCTGACCCCAGTCCGCCGGCTGAGGAACTGCAGCACGGTCTCCCCAGGGAGCCGGTGCGGCTCCTGGGGCAGCAGGCCGATCGTGGCATCCGGCGGGCTGAGGGTGATCCGGCCCTGCTCAGGTCGGTCGAACCCGGCCAGCAGGCGCAGCAGGGTGGACTTGCCGGCACCGTTGGCCCCCACCAGTCCGATCACGTCACGCGGGGCAACGATGAGACTGAGGCCGGTGAACAGGACACGGTCACCGTGCCCAGCGGCCAGGTCAGTGGCGTGCAGCGTGGCGCTCATGATGGCGGTGAGGGTATCGGTGCAGGAGAGGCAACCAGGCACCTCGCGAGCCTGTGCAACGATCGAGTCATGGTTGATACCCCGCGACAGCTCGCCGATGCCTACCTCGACGCGATGGCCCGGCTGAGCCCGATCCTGGCCACCAGCCTGGGGTTGCCCTACGGCCGGGACGAGTTGGGGGACTTCTCCCCGGCCGGTACCGCCGCCGAAGCCGATCTCATCCGGGCCACCCTGGCCGCACTCGACGCGGTCCCCGCCGAGGTGTCCGCTCTCCCCGCCGAGCAGCGCTGCGCCACCCTGCTGCGGGAGCGCCTGACCTCCGAGCTCACCCAGATCGAGCACGGTGAGCACGTGCGGGCGGTGCGTAACCTGTTCTCGCCCATGCACTCGTTGCGCCAAGTGTTCTCCATCATGCCCACCGACACCGACACCGACACCGACTGGTCCCACGTGCGGGCCCGGTTGGGAGCGATGCCCGACGCCTACGCCGGGTACACCGACACGCTGCGGGAGGGGCTGCGGCTGGACATGCTGTCGGGCCCGCGCCAGGTCGCCACCGCTATCGAACAGCTCACCGCGTGGCTTGACGACGGGTACTTCCCCAGCGTCGTCGCCGACGGCCCAGTGGCCCAGCGCGCCGAGCTGGACCAGGCCGCCGCCGCAGCGGAGCAGGCCTGCCGGGACCTGCGGGAGTTCCTGCAGGTCACCTACGCACCTGCTGCAGTCGAGCAGCCTGATACGGCCGGGCGGGACCGTTACTTCCGCTGCGCCCGGGAGTGGACCGGCTCCACCATCGACCTCGACGAGGCCTACAGCTGGGCATGGCAGGAATTTCACCGCCTGGACGCCGAGCTGCGCGCTGAAGCAGAGAAGGTGCTCCCCGGGGCCACCCCGGCGCAAGCGATGGCCTGGCTGAGCACCGACGGCGACGCCGTGGACGGCGAGGACGCGGTGCGGCAGCGGCTGCAGCAGATGATGGACACCGCCATCGCCGAGTTGGACGGCACACACTTCGACCTGGCCGAGCCGGTGAAGCAGGTGGAGGCCATGATCGCCCCCGCTGGGGGTGCCGCCGCGCCGTACTACACCCGTCCGGCACTGGACTTCTCCCGCCCTGGACGCACCTGGTTGCCCACGATGGGCCGGACCCGGTTCCCGCTGTGGGACCTGGTCAGCACCTGGTACCACGAGGGTGTGCCTGGCCACCACCTGCAGCTCGCGCAGTGGACGTATGTCGCCCCGCAGCTGAGCAAGTACCAGACCTCGATCGGCTCGGTGGGCGCCAACGTCGAGGGTTGGGCGCTGTACGCCGAGCGGCTGATGGACGAGCTGGGGTACCTGCGCACCCCGGGGGAACGGATCGGCTACCTGGACGCGCAGCAGATGCGCGCCGTCCGGGTGATCATCGACATCGGCATGCACTGCGAGATGACGATCCCGGCCGGGGCCGGCTTCCACGACGGCCAGGCATGGACTCCGGACCTGGGCCGGGAGTTCTTTGGGCTGCACTGCGGGCGGGATGAGACTTTCGCCGACTCCGAGCTGATCCGCTATCTCGGCATGCCTGGTCAGGCCATCAGCTACAAGTTGGGGGAGCGGGCCTGGTTGGCGGGCCGGGCAGCGGCGCAGGCCGAGCAGGGGGACAGCTTCGACCTCAAGCGCTGGCACATGGCTGCGCTGTCATTGGGTTCGTTGGGCCTGGACGACCTGGTGGGGGCGCTGCGCACCTGCGGCTGAGCCTCGGGTGCGACACTGCGGGCCGTGCGAGCACTGGTGGTCCGAGCCTTCGGGCAGCCGCCGCGGCTGGAGACGGTCCCTGACCCGGCGCCGGAGCCCGACGGCGTGGTGGTGCAGGTGGCCGCCACCGGGCTGTGCCGCAGCGACTGGCACGCCTGGCAGGGCCACGACGACGGGGTGACGCTGCCGTTCGTGCCCGGTCACGAGCTGGCGGGCACCGTGGTGGCGGTTGGAGAACTGGTCGACGCCGCGTGGGTGGGTCGCCGCGTAACGACGCCGTTCGTCTGCGCCTGCGGGGTGTGCGCGGCCTGCCTCGCGGGCCAGCAGCAGGTGTGTCTGCGCCAGGAACAGCCGGGTTTCACCCATGACGGGTCCTACGCCGAGCTCGTGGCCCTGCGCCACGCCGAAGTGAACCTGGTGGAGCTGCCCGACGCGGTGCCGTTCGACGTCGGCGCACTGCTCGGCTGCCGGGTGGCCACGGCGTGGCGGGCAGTGCATCACCGGGCCCGGGTGCGCGCGGGGCAGAGCGTGGTGGTGCACGGCTGCGGCGGGTTGGGCCTGGCCGTGGTGCTCATCGCGGCCGCGGCCGGTGCGCGCGTGGTGGCCGTCGATCCTTCTGTTGGGGCGCGGGCGCTCGCCATCCGGCTGGGCGCCGTCGAGGCCCTGGCCAGCGCCGACGACCTAGATCCGACCGCGCAGGTATCGCTGGACTGCGCAGGCGCCCCGGCCAGCGCGACGGCGTCGTTGCGGTGCCTGGGGTTTCGGGGACGGCATGTGCAGGTGGGGTTGCTGACCGACGGGGCGCACCTGCCGATGGGACTGGTCGTCGCCCGCGAACTCGACGTGCTGGGCAGCCACGGTGCCCCGGCGCACGCCTACCCCGGGCTGCTGACCACGCTGCCCGCGCTGGACGTCGGTCGGTTGATCACCCGGCGGCGGGGCCTCGACGGGGCCGCGGCGGCGCTGGACGAGGTGGGCCGCGAGCCCGGCATCACAGTGCTGGTGCCCTGATCAGATGTTACCCCGGGCGGGGTGGTGTGCGCAGCGTTCGGCAGGCTGAAGCGATGACCGACCGGGACCTCACCCTCACCGGGGCACACAACGTCCGCGACCTCGGTGAGCTGTCCACAGTAGATGGACTTCTGGTGCGCTCAGGCATCGTGCTGCGCGCCGCCAGCTTGGCCGACCTCACTGAAGCGGATGTGGCAACGCTGCTGAACTGGGGTCTGAGCACCGTGGTGGACCTGCGCGGGCCGGCCGAGGTGGCGCGCGACGGCCGCGGCCTGCTGGCCGCAACGTCCGTCGCACACCGAAACCTGCCCGTCGCCGGTGCCCGTTCGGTGCGCCTGGACCAGGCGCAGGACCTGGATACCGGCAGCCTGCTGGAGCACTACATCACCTACCTCGAACACAGCGCCTCCGTCGTGGTGGCCGCGTTGCGCCTGCTCGCCGACACAGCTGCTGTGCCCGCGGTGGTGCACTGCGCGGCGGGCAAGGACCGCACCGGGGTGGTGGTGGCCGTGCTGCTGGACGCGCTCGGCGTGCAACGGACGCAGATCGTCGCCGATTACGCCGCCACCGAGGCCGCCATGCCCCAGGTGCGGGCGCAGCTAGCCGCTTCGGCCACCACCCGGGAGTTGGGGTCGGTGCCGGACTGGGTGCTGACCGCGCTGCCAGAGACGATGGACGGCTTGCTTGCGCACCTGGACGCCCGAGGCGGCACGGTGGCCTGGCTGCAGGCGCACGGCCTGACCGACGACGAGCTGGGGCGGCTGCGCGCGAACCTGCTCACCTGAGTTGGGCACTACCAGAGCGCGACGGGGCGGGGATGGTGGTGGTCGCGCAACCGCTGATCCTTGGTCACCAGGATCCAGCCGTGCTCGACGGCGGTCGCGTAGATGAGTCGGTCGGCGGGGTCTCCGGGAAAGGTGGGGGGCAGTGCTGAGGCTGTCGACGCCACAGCCGGAGTGATCCCCATCGTCCGAACGTCGGCGGCAAGTTGGTCCAGCCATGAGTCGAGCGGTACCGACAGCCGGATGCGGTCGTGCCGCGCGAGCCAGGCGAGTTCGAACCAGGTGATGCCGCATACTGCGAGTACGTCGGCGCCCGCAACGGCCGCAGCGGCTCGGGCGCTGAGCCGTTCGGGCTCGGCGGACCACCAGTGCAGCACGTGGGTGTCGAGCAACACCGTGCTCACTGCGCTTCCCACGTCGCGCCCGTGGTGAACAGCTCGTCTTCGCCAACGGTCGTAACGGCCACACTGGCGAGCCGCCCGCGGATCGCGTGGGGGCCGTTCGCCGGGATCAACCGGGCGACGACTCGACCGTGCTTGGTGATCTCCACCTCATCCCCGGTGGCGACGTGGTCGAGGACTGCAAGAAGGGTTGCTTTCAGCTGCGTAGCGGTCATTCGGTTAGTCATATGACCACTTTACTGGTCATCATCGAGTGTGCGGTAGACAACACGAACGTCGTCGATGACTGGAGGAACCGTGCCGGGACCGCTCGCCGGACTGAAGGTGCTGGAGCTGGCGGGATTGGGCCCTTGCCCGCACGGGGCCATGCTGCTGGCCGATCTCGGCGCGGACGTGGTGCGGGTGGACCGCCCGGGTGGTGGCGGCCTGGAGCTCGTCCCCCGCGAGCGCGACCACACCCTGCGTGGTCGGCGTTCGATCGGCGCCGACCTCAAGACCGACGCTGGCCGGGAACTGGTGCTGGCACTGGTGGACAAGGCCGACGTGCTCATCGAGGGTCTGCGCCCGCGGGTCACCGAGCGACTGGGTATCGGGCCCGAGCAATGCCATGCGCGCAACCCCGGGCTGGTGTACGCGCGGATGACCGGATGGGGCCAGGACGGGCCGCTGGCCCAACGTGCCGGGCACGACCTCGGCTACCTGGCGCTGACCGGGACGCTGCACGCCATCGGCCCCACGGAGAAGCCGACGGTGCCGCTGAACCTGGTCGGCGACTTCGGCGGCGGCTCGATGTTCCTGGTGTTCGGCATCATGGCGGCGCTGTACGAACGGCAGACCTCGGGGCTCGGCCAGGTGGTGGACGCGGCGATCGTGGACGGCACCGCGGTGCTCGCCCAGATGCAGTGGGCCTACCGCGGGGCGGGGGTGTGGAACGACGAGCGGGCGTCCAACCTGCTCGACGGTGCGGCCCCGTTCTACGACACCTATACCTGCGCCGACGGTCAGCACATGGCGGTCGCAGCGCTGGAGCCGCAGTTCTACGCCCAGCTGCTGACGGGGCTCGGGCTCGCGGAGGCCACCCTGCCCGCGCAGTATGACCGGGCTGGCTGGCCGCAGCTGCGCGAGAGGTTCACCGCAGTTCTCGCCAGCCGCACCCGGGCGGAGTGGACGGCGGTGTTCGAGGGCACGGACGCCTGCGTGGTGCCGGTGCTGAGCATGGCCGAGGCGGTCAAACACCCACACAACGTGGCCCGCGGCACCTTCACCGAGGTCGATGGGGTGGTGCAGCCCACCCCGGCACCGCGCTTGTCCCGCACCCCCGGGCAGTTGTCCACCGGGCCCCGGATGCCGGGGGCGGACACCGATGCCGTACTCGCCGACTGGGGACTGGGTTAGAACTGCCTAGACGCCGACGCCGACGCCCAGCACCTGCGCCACCAGCTCGTAGCTGCGCACCCGGTCGGCGTGGCCGTGCACCAGGGTCGACACCATCAGTTCGTCCGCGGCGGTCCTGGCCAGTAGCTCGTGCACTGCGTCGGCCACCGTCGCCGGTCCGCCCACGATGGCACTGGCGGTCATCGCGCCCAGGCTGGCCCGTTGCGCCGGGGTCAGCGGGTTCGCTGCCGCTTCCTCCGGGGTCGGGACCGTGCCGGGAGTGCCCGCGCGCAACCGCGCCATCGCCAGTGCCATCGGGCCGGCCAGCCAGCGGGCCTGCTCGTCGCTGTCAGCGGCGACCACCGAGGCGGTGATCATCAGGTATGGCGCCTGCAGCACCCCGGGCCGGAAGGCGGTGCGGTAAGCCGTCACAGCCGCGTCGGTGGAGCCGGACGCGAAGTGGTGAGCGTGCGCGTAGGGCAGCCCCAGGATGCCGGCCACCTGAGCGCTATAGGTGGAGGAACCCAACAGCCACACCGCCACCTGCGCACCCAGACCGGGCACGGCGGTGATCGCCGCGTACGGGTGGTCCGCCGGGTAGCCGTCGTCGAAGAACGCTCGCAGCTGCGCCAACTGCTGCGGGAAGTCGTCCTCGCTGAGCTGGCCAGCTGAGCGGCGCAGCGCGTGGGCGGTCACCTGGTCGGTGCCCGGTGCCCGGCCGATGCCTAGGTCGATACGCCCCGGGTACAGCGCGTCCAAGGTGCCGAACTGCTCGGCGACTACCAGCGGTGCGTGGTTGGGCAGCATTACTCCACCCGAACCGACCCGCAGCCGCTCGGTGACCGCCGCGACCTGCCCGATCATGACCGGTGGGGCGGAGCTGGCGATTCCGGGCATCGAGTGGTGCTCGGCCAGCCAGTAGCGATGCAAACCCAGCGCCTCGGAGCGCCGGGCCAAGTCCAGGGTGTTGCGCAACGCGTCGCCTGGGGAGAAGCCGGTGGGAACGGGTGAGACATCCAGGACGGAGAGGGGCACCGAAAGGGTCACAGTCCTGCCAACCGCCGCGCCGAGTTGGGTGTTCCGTCCGGTGTTGAGATCGCCGGCCAACTGAACGCGCATCGGGGCGAGTCGGGGAGCACAGTGGGTGTGGTGTGCCGCACACGGCGCGCCACCCACCCAACACCCGAGGAGGCAGGTTCGATGGCAGGCAACAGAGGCGTCGCTTACATCAAGCCCGGCACGGTCGAGGTCCAGTCGATCGACTACCCCAAGCTGGAGCTGCAAGACGGTCCGGGGGTGAACCCCGCCAACGTGGGCCGCAAGCTCAACCATGGCGTCATCCTGAAGGTAGTCACCACCAACATCTGCGGCAGCGACCAGCACATGGTGCGTGGCCGGACCACTGCCCCACCCAACCTGGTGCTCGGCCACGAGATCCTCGGCGAAGTGGTGGAGAAGGGCTCCGACGTGGAGTTCGTCGAGGTCGGCGAAATCTGCTCGGTGCCGTTCAACATCGCCTGCGGGCGGTGCCGCAACTGCAAGGAGGGCAAGACCGGCATCTGCCTGCACGTCAATCCGGCGCGGCCGGGCGCGGCCTACGGATACGTGGACATGGGCGGATGGGTCGGCGGCCAGGCCGAGTACGTCACCGTGCCCTACGCCGACTGGAACCTGCTGGTGTTCCCCGACCGCGACCAGGCCCTGGCGAAGATCATGGACCTGACCATGCTGTCGGACATCTTCCCCACCGGGTTCCACGGCGTCGTCACCGCCGGTGTCAAGGCAGGCTCCACGGTGTACATCGCGGGCGCCGGCCCGGTGGGTCTCGCGGCGGCGGCCGGTGCGCAACTACTGGGCGCCGCCGTGGTCATCGTCGCCGACCTCAACCCGGAGCGGCTCGCCCAGGCCCGCAGCTTCGGCTGCGAGACCGTCGACGTCTCGAAGGGCTCCCCGCAGGATCAGATCGAGCAGATCCTCGGCGTGCCCGAGGTGGACGCCGCCGTCGACGCGGTCGGTTTCGAGGCCCGCGGACACGGCGAGGGCGCCGGCACGGAGGCCCCGGCCACGGTGCTGAACTCCCTGATGGAGGTTACGGCGGCCGGTGGCCAGATCGGGATCCCCGGGCTCTACGTCACCGGTGATCCCGGTGGCATCGACGAGGCAGCCAAGGTGGGTGCACTGTCGTTGAGCCTCGGCACCGGCTGGGCGAAGTCGTTGGCCTTCACCACCGGGCAGTGCCCGGTGATGAAGTACAACCTGGGGCTGATGAAGGCGATCCTGAACGACAAGGTGCAGATCGCCCAGTGCGTCAACGCCACGAAGATCAGCCTGGACGAGGCCGCGCAGGGCTACGCCGACTTCGACAAGGGTGCCGCCAAGAAGTACGTCATCGACCCGCACGGGATGGCCGCCTGACCCGCGGCTGCAGCGTGGGTCAGTGCTCGCCCTGATCAGCACGCTCGCGGTCGGACCCGTTGCGGTCTGACCGCGAGCGCTGCAGGGTGAACGACTCGAAGGACGTCAGCTCGCCGTAGGGGCCGGTGACGTTGTAGTAGGTCACCTTGATGGAGGTGGCACCGCCGGGCTGGCCGGGATCCACCTCGAACGCCGCGAAACCATAGGAGTTGGCGGCGTCGCGCACCGCGGACCATGCGGCGGGTTCGGTGACGTACACCGGGGCGCGTTTACCGCTGGCAGCGTCGGGGGCACCCACCGCGGTGATCACCCGGCACTGCGGTGGGGTGAAGAACAGCTGGTTGGACGGCACCGACGTGCCCCCACCCCCGATCACCATGTGCACGGTGCCCTGAGTGGTGTCGACCACGTCGGTGCGGGTGCTGGTGGGGATGGGGGTCAGCGTGTTGTTCTGCTGCTGCCCGCGGATCGGGTGCGAGCGCTCGTAGTGGTGCTCGTGCCCGCAGACGACCAGGTCCACACCGTAACGGTCGAACAGCGGCACCCACTCCTGCCGGATGCCCAAATCGGCGCCGTTGAACTTGTCGGCGGTGCTGATCACCACCTGGTGCATGCACACCACGACCCAGTCGACATCGGGGTTGCTGCGGCTGCGGGCCAGTTCCTGCTCCAGCCAGACCTTCTGGGCGCCGCCGGAGTACCCGCGGACGTAGGTGTTGCCGCCGTCCTGATAGCAGACGTCGTCGTTGTTCAGGCTGATCACCCGGACGGAGCCCACGGTGAACGCGTACCACAGCCCGCGGGTGGTGTCGGTCTGCCCGTCCGTGGGAGGCAGGGAGAAATAGGTCTGGTACGCAGCGAACCCGATGGGTCCGTTGCCCAGCTCGTTCTCGTGGTTGCCGGCCGAGGGCATCCAGGGCCGGTGGCGCGCGCTGCGAGTGTTGTTCTCCCAGAAGTCCGACCACGTGCGGACCCGGTCGGTGGCGATGTTGGCGTAGCAGAGGTCGCCGTTGAACAGGTGGAACAGCGGACGCACCCGCTCCACGCCCGCGGTGGTGTCCCCTGCGGCGGGGGAGCCCAGGTTGTCGTTGACGAACGTGCCCGCGGCGTTCTTCTTGCCGACGGTGGGGGTGCCCTGGTCGCCGAAGCTGGTGAAGGTGAACTTCGCCCGACCGGACGCAGCGGTGACGAACGACGCCAGCTCCGGCTCGGCACCGTCGTGGACCACCGCGTAGGAGTAGGCGGTGTCCGGTGCGAGGCCCGCAATCCGCGCGTGGTGGGCGTAGACCACCTGGCCTGACTTGGCGTCGGTGTAGGACACGGTGCTGGCGCTGGCGGCTCGGCCAAGCACCTTCGGGGAGGTGCCGTAGTACACCCGGGGACTGCCCACCGGGGTGAGGGAGTGCCAGGAGACCACGACCTCGCGCGCGGCGTCCGCACCGAACTGCAGGTGCAACCCGGCGACGCGCGGCGTGCTCACCGGGTCGCCGACCCCGTTGCGCAGCGGGTTCGCGGTGCCCGCAGCAGCCGGCGGGCCGCCGAAGATCGGGCTGCTAGCCAGGACGGCGCCCCCGATCCCGGCCGAGGCCAGGAAGCCTCGCCGGCTGAGGCGGCTGGTGGAGTGGTCGTTCGGGTTCGTCATGGCGCGCACCCTGCCCATCCCGCGCGACGGGGCCAGCTCATCGCGGCGACCACCAGGTGAACGTTCGTTGAACCTCGTGAACTCGACGCCCCGGCGGGAACACGTTCGCATGGCTCACGGTTGTCTTGGGTATGACCTCAACGACCAGTACCCCGGCCGTCCCGGACACCGCCCTCAACGACGGCACCACCATTCCCCAGCTCGGCTTTGGGGTGTTTCAGGTGCCGCAGGACGAGACGTATCAGGCGGTGACGACGGCGCTGCAGGCCGGATACCGCCATATCGACACCGCCAAGGCCTACCGCAACGAGGCGGGCGTCGGGCGGGCTATCGCGAACTCCGGCATCCCGCGCGAGCAGCTGTACGTCACCACCAAGCTGTGGAACGGCGACCAGGGTTACGAGTCCACCCTGCGCGCGTTCGACACCAGCCTGGCGCAGCTGGACCTGGACTACCTCGACCTGTACCTGATCCACTGGCCGGTGCCGGCCAAAGACGAATACGTCAACTCCTACAAGGCTTTCGAGAAGATCAAGTCCGACGGCCGTGTCCGGTCCATTGGCGTCTCGAACTTCACCGTCGACCACTTGGGGCGGCTGCTCGGCGAGACCTCGGTGGTGCCCGTGCTGAACCAGATCGAGCTGCACCCGAATTTTGCGCAGTCCGAGCTGCGGGCGTTCCACGCCGACCACGACATCCGGACGCAGGCCTGGAGCCCGCTCGGCCAAGGCGGCGCCCTGCTGCAGGAAGCGACGTTGACCGAGATCGGCACCGCACACGGCAAGAGCGCCGCCCAGGTGGTGCTGCGGTGGCACCTGCAGCTCGGCAACATCGTCATCCCCAAGTCGGTGACCCCGGGGCGTGTCGCCGCCAACATCGACGTCTTCGACTTCGAGCTGACCGGTGACGAGATGGCCAGCGTTGCCACCCTGGACAGCGGTGGGCGCCTGGGCCCCGACCCGGCGGAGGCCAACTTCGAGTAACGTGCCGCGGCGGTTCACGCCGACCGCAACACCCCATCGGTGCACGGCCCGTACCCCAGGCCTCATCATGCTGGCGTCCACTCGCAGAGCAATGATGCTGGGAGCGAGGGAGGTGTGAGAACGTGGGCGACGAGGTGCTGGTGCATCGCGTGAGCACGTCGGTGGTTGCGGCCCGTGACCGGTTCGATTTCTGGGAACAGTCGATGGCGTCGCTGGTCTACCCGGTGCGCCTTCGTCCGGTCGACCACCGCGACCGGATGCGGGAAACCACCGACTTCCGCGCCGAGTTCGTCCGGGTAGACGCAGGCGCGGCCACGTTGAGCAGCGGTTTGCTGGACCCGGTGCGTTCGGAGACCACCACCGAGCACGCCGGACAACGCTCTGGCGAGGTGGTGCACATCGGCTTCCACGACGGCGGCCGGTTGCTGCTCGAGTCGCGGCAGGGCAAACAGAACTTCACCGGGGGCAGTCTGATGGTGCAGGCCGACGACGAGCCCCACGCGCACACCTTCCTGGAGCGTGTTCCGATGGTGCTGCTGTCGGTGCGAGCGGCGCGGTTGTCGTTGCCCGTCGAGGCGCTGCGGTCGTCGATGTTCTTGCCCCTGCAGGCCGACCCCGCGTTGCGCTCGCTGATGCTGGGAGCCGCCGATGTCGCGCGCCGGTCCCGCTGGGCGCTGGATAAGGCGGGGATGGCCTCTTACCTCGTGGGGGTGGCAGATCTGGTGCTGCGCACGGTGGCTGGGGCTCAGCCTGACCATGCCGGCACTGCCGAGGCGCGGCGGCGGCAGGCGTTCGAGGTGGTGAGCGCCCGACTCGGCGACCCGCATCTCGCGGCGTCGGTGGTGGCCGAGGCGATGGGCATCTCGGTGCGCCGACTGCACCAGGTCTTCGCCGGCGGCCCAACCGTTGCCGAGCAGATCCGGGAGGCGCGGGTCGAGTTGGCCAAGACCCTGTTACGCGACCCACTCTGGGCCGGGCAGCCCGTGTCTGCGGTCGCTCATCGATGTGGGTTTCTCGGCCACTCGCAGTTCTCCCGCTCGTTTCGTAGCGAGACGGGGACAACGCCCAGCGACTACCGCAGCGCCGCTGTGCAGCAACGGTAGTCGGCTAGGCACGGGTGCAGTCGACCCGGCAGAAATGGGGGTCGGAGTGCGAAGAACAGGCACGATCGTCTGGTTCGGTCACGATCGACCCCACTGCCGAGGGGACAGTGGGGCCGATCAGGTCGCAGCGTGGCTGGACTAGATGGAACACCTGGCGTCCGTCACGGGGTTGTGCAGGCCATGAGAGCCATCACGTACGCTACGACCGGAACTCCCGATGTGTTGCAACTGGTGGACCGCGAGGTGCCGCAACCGGTCGCTGGCGAGGTGCGCGTGCGCGTGGTGGTCAGCGGGGTGAACCCGACGGACTGGAAGTCCCGGCGTGGCGCGGGCCCCGGTCAGGGGTTGCCGTTCGCGGAGGTGGTACCCAACCAGGACGGTGCGGGCGTCGTCGATGCGCTCGGAGCGGGGGTGTCGGGTCTCGCGGTGGGCCAGCGGGTGTGGTTGCTGTTGGCCGTTCATCAGCGACCGACGGGCACCGCGCAGGAGTTCGTCGTCCTGCCCGCTGACCGGGTTGTGCCCCTGCCCGATGGTGCCTCCTTCGACCTGGGCGCCAGCCTGGGTGTGCCCGCGGTGACCGCGCACCGCTGCCTGACCGTCGCCGAGGACGGCCCGAACCGGTTACATCCCGGGGCGCTGCAGGGGCGAACGGTGCTGGTGGCCGGTGGGGCCGGCGCGGTGGGCCATGCGGCCATTCAGCTCGCTGGCTGGGCCGGTGCCCGAGTGATCACCACTGTCAGCGGGCCTGCGAAGGGTGTGCTGGCCGCTGCCGCCGGGGCACACCACGTCATCGACTACCGGCACACCGACGCCGCTACGCAGATCCGTGACCTGGCGCCGGACGGCGTGCACCTGGTGGTGGAGGTCGCGCCCGCCCAGAACGCCGCGCTGAACGCCGCGGTGGCGGCTCCGGGTGCGTCGATCGCGGTGTACGCCAACAACGGCGGTGACGAGGTGACCCTCGACGTCCGACCGCACATGGTGCTCAACACCCGGTATCAGTTCGTGTTGCTGTACACCGTCGGGGAGCAGGCGTTGGCGAGCGCCGTGGCCGACGTCAACGCCGCGGTGACCGCCGGTGCGCTGCCCGTCGGCGACGGTGCTGGGTTACCGGTGCACCGCTTTTCCCTGGAGCGCACCGCAGACGCGCACGCCGCGGTGGAATCTGGCGTGGTGGGCAAGGTGCTCGTGGACGTCGGCGCACAGCCCTGATGTCTGAGGGGCAGGTGTCCACGACCGACACGGTGGCGGGGCTGGAATCGCTGGTAAAATGGTGCGTTCCTGGGTTCGTGGAGGCGGCCACGGCGCGACGGCTGCCCGGCGCCTACCGGGGTGAGCGGTTCTGGCACGGACGAGCCACCGTCGAGCGGCACCGGCACTGGGTGGTGCGGATTCCGTGCCTACTGGACGGAATGGCCGCCGTCACGGTCGGATTCGACGGTGCGTGGGGGTGGGTCAGTCGACCCGATGGCGGCACGGTGGTACCGACCAGTCTGGACGACGTGCAATCGGCGTTCGACGCCGCACTGTTCGGTTGAGGGGGGCAGCCCTCCGCCTCGAGGATGACGCCAACCGAACTGGGGGCTGTACCGTGTCAGAGCGTGGTGAAGCCGATCTGGACTGCGGCTACCGGGAGTGGGGGGTCAGACCGGGGTGGTTGAGGGGTTCGGAGAACGCGGGGGACGGCGGGAGGGCGTCGGCGGCGGGGGGTGAACAGGGTGATGCAGGGTTGGCCGGTCAGCGCGGACAGGGAGAGTAGGCCCTCAAGCTGCGGCCAGGCGGTCACGAATGCCCTGGTCCAGTCCCAGGTGCGGAGCTCGTGTGCCGGTGGGGGGTCGGGCAGCTTCGCCATCACGGGGACAACGCGAGCCCGGTGGCCAGCTCGAGCACCGGGTGGGGTCGCGGCCACCAGTGAGCCAGTCCCGCGGGCTGGTGTGGTGCCCGCCCATGACGAGCTCGGGGCAGGGCAGGGTGAAGAACGCCTCCAGCTCCAGGGGTTGTACGTCCGCGGGCAGGCCCCCCGCTCAGGCGGCGATGTGGGGGGTGGGTGGTGCTGGTCCTTGGGTGTGGGCTGGTCGGGGGGTTTGGGTGGGGTCGGTCCAGGGTGGTGGGGTGAACCAGGGGTGTCCGTCGTCGCCGAGGTTGACCTGCCACCCGTGGTGGTGAACTGCCCGGTGGTGGTATCCGCAGAGGAGCACGAGGTTGGTGAGTGCGGTGGGTCCGCCGTCGGCCCAGTGCCGGATGTGGTGGGCGTGGCACCACGCGGGGGGTCTGCCGCAGCCGGGGAATGCGCACCCGTGGTCGCGGGTGGTCAACGCCCGTCGTAGCCCACCGGTGACGAGGTAGGTGGCGCGCCCGACGTCTAGGGGTACCAGGTGCTCGTCGAGGGTGATGGGGGTGATCTCGGCGTCGCAGGCCACCCGGCGGGCGGCGGCCGCGGACAGCGGGCCGAGCAGCGGTAACGCGGCGGCGGGGCCGTGGCCGGTGGTCAGGGTGGTGGCGTCGATGGTGAGGGTGAGATGGGGGCGGGTGTAGCCCTCCCCGGGCACACACTGGTGGTCGGCGGCACGTTGGCACAGCTCGGTGAACGCGTCAGCCAACCGGCGGGCGGGGGTGCGCAGGTCGCGGTCGGTGTCGGTGCGGGGGCGGGGTGCGGCCAGCGGGGACAGCACGGTGCGGGCCAGTTCAGCGGCTTCGGTGTCCAACCACCCGGCGATGGGCACCAACCCGTCCACGGGTGTGGTCCCGATCCGTAGTTCGCGGCGGGTCACTGCCCGCAGCTCCATGTCCGCCACGGAGTCGGGGTGTAAGCGGTGGGTGAGGTCGCTGCCCCGGCGGGCCAGCACCGTGGGGTCCTCCCCGGCGGCGGCCAGCAGCAGGTAGGACTCGCAGTCGGTGCGGCCCTGCTCGGGTAGGTCGCGGGGTAACCCGGCCAGGGTGCTCATGATGACCTGGGCGTGGGCGACGCTGATCTGCCCCGCGGCCAGGGCCGCGGCCACCGCTGGCGCATCCTGCAGGGCCACCGCGAGTTCCAGTGCCCGGTTCGCCGCCCCCGGGGTGATCCGGGTGGCCTGAGTCAACCACCGGGCGGTACCCGAGGCACCCACGGCGCGGGCTGACCCCCGGTGTTCCACCTCGGCCACCGCCCGCAACCGCAGCGCCTCCAGTTGGGTGCACAGGGTGGACAGCCCGGTCACCAACTCCAGCAACTCCGTCTCACCCAGGCGCCACAACTGCACCCCCACCGGGTCCGCGACCACCTCCACCATCTCCACGAACCGAACACTAGTTCGACCCACCGACAATTTCCGGGGATCAGCTG
>JAABUP010003174.1_pt1 | contig 29446 bp, 41 predicted proteins | sample 5559201 | NCBI WGS metagenome assembly JAABUP01 (sample SAMN10711887, study PRJNA513373) | rock metagenome | isolation source: Antarctica rocks | place: Antarctica | reverse complement strand
TCTGTGATCTAGTATCATTGCAAACAGCTTAGCAATCACAGAGCCTACTGTGATGCCTCGATAGTTGCTCATGTCACTTTTATCGCCTGATTTGTAGACAGCAGTGATCAAGCCAACAGACAACTGCTTGGGAAAGTGACTCACAAGCATCAAATTGAAAATGACTAAAAGACAGCTGTGCAAAACTTCACCGCCATCCTTGACCATTTCAGACAGTATACCATCAATACCAGCAGACTTATTACGCTTCAGTCGCTTGATGCAGTCATGCAGCTCATCTGATGTGACAGGTGCATTCAGGCAGGATGCGTCAGCAGCCCGTACGGAGGTACCTGACAAACTTTGAGCCCGTTTGCCAACTGGAAGAAGAAGAAGAAGAATACAAGCTTTGGCCAGCCAAACAGAAGTGCACAGCGTAATAAGTCTGCTGGTATTGATGGTATACTGTCTGAAATGGTCAAGGATGGCAGTGAAGTTTTGCACAGCTGTCACTGCATAGCCCGCCACCTTCCCTGCAGAGTCTGACATATTCTGTTCTTTGATTTTCACTATCCGCCTTTTGATTCAGGCAGATCAGTCAGAGGGGTCTTCTAGCTGACAAGAGACCAAGCTCTTTGCCTCCAAGATCTGGACTTCAAAGGTGCAGCTTCCCCTGCTGTTATGCAAAACCCTCTCCAAGATTGGCACACGATTGTCACACAGGTGGACTGAACAGTTCTCAGGCTTACCATTTTATGTTGCAGGTTTTCTCATAGTCGCAACCACAGAAAACACAATTCAGGCTGCTTCAACAACCATGTCAGCAACTCAGCTTTCAGACATCATTCAGCAAGTGCCCCAAATTCTTGGCCACATGACACACAAGTCCAGAAGCATGTCTGCGATGGCAGCTGGGGAGCGAGGCCTCATCAAGCCAGCCTCTCCTCAGAGCCGTGCTCCTGGAGCAGGCTCGACACTTGTCGGTCACAGAGGCACTGCTGACTTGCCGAGCGCAGGAAATGCTACCACCTCATGTGCCTGCTGTTCAGGGTCACCAATGTTCAGCTATCCCGGCTTCGAATTCTGACTCTGACTCTATTGTGTAGGCTTGCTACGCAAAGCAACATACTCCCATCTCATTCAGCACCTGTTTACAGTCAGCCAGCCAGAGCGCCTGAGACTTTACCACCTCAGTCACAAACTGCGGTATGCCACTTTGCTTTGTATAACTCTTTGATTTTGCCATCTTGGTCTGCCAGGACTGGAATGTGCTTGGACCTAAATTGAGCTGTGCATCACTTGCAGGCAGGATCTGCGCTTGAAAATGCTGCCTCTGGTCCTCTGCACTTGGATACCTCACCAGGTGTGGCAAGATTTGCCTGTCAGGCTTTACCAGTCATCTCTGGATTGCAGCAGTCTCACAATGCAATGACTTGCTGCTTACAACAGCAATGCTTGCAGATCTCCAGCAAGACAGTGCTGCAGGCATAGCTTGTCACACTGTCAGCAACAGTAGGCTGGCGCAGAGCAATGCAGCCATACCAGCAGCCACCAACACCCCCAGTGCTGTTTCTCCACCACAAGCCAGGGCAGCTGCCTTTTTTGCTTGCCCACTAGCCTGTCCAGCTTTCTGCTCAAACAGGCGCACTCCAGCCAGATCAACAGAGCAGTTGGCGAGACCCATGAATGGCAATGCGCCTAGGAATGCCAGCATCAGCAGGGACACGCCTGCAAACAGAATAGCCCTGTGGCCAGAAACAGCCCTGCCGCCCAGAGGAGGCTTGTTACTGATGTCGATTCTGTCTTGACGGGTCCAGTGCAGAGGCAAACACTCAATTGGTCCTCAATCATAACACGCCACCTGCAGCGCAGACGACGGCCCCAGAGCGCTGCACAGGCCACTGCTGTGCCTGTCATCACCCCACCTCTCATTCCTGTTGCTCACCACAGAGTTTCCACTGCAAGTGATGTCATGATCAGCATCACTGCTGACAGAGCTGCAGCTGGGATGCCCACTGATCCTGGCTTGATAGCTGAGCGCGAAAGAGTATCTCAAGAGCAGAGGCTGATAATGCAGCGCCCAGATTTGACAGGCAAACCACCTGCTGCTATCAGGGAAGACCCTGCTTTGACTGTACAGCCCCCTCCCATGACCATCACAGAGGAACTGGAGCCTGATCACCATGCTGACCCTCGCCCGGTCAGCATTGTTCATAACAGGAGCTCAGGTAACATGCATTGCTTGCAACAAATTTGGAGTTTCACTGTGTGGCTGTCGCATTTAATCAGGTTGGACATCGTGGCCTGCGCAAGCTTGACTGCCATGCAAGAGTGTATCTGCAGCCTTTTGCGTCTGTCGTCCTTGCAGAAACCAGCCACTCAAAGGCCAAACAGCGTTCAAGCACTTCTGTATACCTGGATGTTGGAGTAGTACCACCAGCATGAGCTTAGCAAGCTGCTGCATTTTCTATGTGAGCATGCCAGTCACACCAGATGCATCAATTTATTGTGCAAGGCAGTGATCTGATAATTTAACCTTGCTCCCTGATTGAGCATTCAAGCAGATGAGACTGAAGCGTGCTGCGTTATCAATCAGCAAGCTTCATGACACATTACATCAGATCAGCATTGCACAGTTTGCTTGAGGCAGCACTATTTCCTGGATGGACGTTAATTCATTGCTCAGCTGGCGTAGTGGCAGTGCATTGTGACTTTTGTGACCAGTCTTGCTGTCTTGTGATGCAGGTCAATACGCTGCTGAGAGTGGAGCTGCAAACCAAGCTGTGACTCAGGGTTTGCTGTCTAATCCAGACAGGATTTTTTGCATCATTTTAGTTGGATGCTACCTTTTCGGTCTTTTCGGATGGTTTCTTCTCATCTGGTATGTGTGGGTAAATTGCTCACTGTTAGCTCAGTGGCAACGCAACGCCCACCAGAATCAGAGGCCACATCCTGCACAGCAGAATCAGAGGTCACAGCATGCACAGCAGGGTCAGCAGGCACAGCAGCATACCTCACCTGCACAGCATGCACGCCGGGCAAGCATTTCACAGCAGCCTGGAGGTCATAGGTTTGTACGACTTAGAGGCAATTTGCGTATGACTGAATTCGGGATTAGGATCGCGTAATAATCTGCTCACGCTGATCCATCGTTGATCAGGGCCATGAAACTTGTGCTGAGACGCTTAAGGTTTCTTCGCATCCCCTGGGCATGCGCCCTCCGCTATTCCTTCCTACTTGTGTCGGGTGCAATTAAGTCCTCTGGCACTGCTTGAGTCTTTGAGACGCTGACGCAAGAAATTGTGACAGGCTACAGCGGCCTACTTCGTGCATGCTTTCACCGGAAGCTGGTTCTCAATGCAGAAGCATCGCAAAGCCACCTCGCACAGAGGCGTGTTGTATTGCGTCGGCGCAGCAGCTTTGCTTGGAGCCCTATGGCTCATCAGCGGTATCTTTCGGCCAAGTGGGCCGCGAGAGGTACACCTTTGCCGTCGTATCCTCAGCGCACTGCGTGACAGCTGTCTTTGATCGCACCTGCTTGCTGCATCTCAGCCGATCAAAAACACATGTATAGTAGGCTTGTTGGTGGCAAACACCGTTCACGGTCATGCTGTAAGATCTGTCTGCCTGCGTGCTTTACGAACTTGCTCGGGGTGCAGGCCCCCAACGACATGGCTCACAGTCAGTCTATCGGTCATGAAGCTCTTCGGCAGTATGCTGACTATCACCTGGATCACCTTGGTTCATACTTTCCTTCAGTAGCTGGCAAACCTGCTGTTATCCCAGAAGCAAAGAGCTTCAAGGAATTTGTCAATGAGCTAAAGAGAGTGCTGGACAGGCAACAGCTTCCCGAAAGGGCTTTTGACTGGATCTTTAGTCCGCATCAGATACTCAACAAACCACGTCCAAATTGTGGAGGTGCGCAGATCTAGGTCTACAGTACCAGGCTTACACATACATGCTGTCATTTGCATGCTGCATTGGTGACTATTCAAAGCTGGTTGTTGTAACCTGGAATCTTCCATCTCACACTTGACAAAGTCGTAATGAGCCAACAGCCAGATGTGCAGCTTGAACTTGTCTGCTGTCATGCAGGGTCCTGGTTTGAGTTTGGTGTGTGGGAAGGAGCGACGCTCAACGGTGTAGCAGAATATAGAAGAGTCAATTGTGATGATCGTCCTGCATCCAATTTTGTTTATGGCTTTGACACCTTCACTGGTCTCCCAGAAGCCTGGGGCGAATTCAGACCGTCAGTAAGTCACAGCTGGCATTCTCATCTACATATCTTACAGGCTCATTGTTCTGTGTTGTACCAATATTAGTAACAATTTGTTGGCGTGAACTTGTCATGTGCTCATGCAATGTCTCTACCTGACAGTAAAGCCAAAACAGAGCGTCCAGTCCTGCACATGGTCGGACATCACCGGGGTCTGAGACTCCTGTCATGGTGTGCAGGGAGAGTTCAGCTTGGAAGGTAGATTTCCAGAAGTACGCAGCAATGTCAAGCTAGTCCAAGGGCTTTTCAATGAGAGTCTGCCCAAGTTTATCAAGAGCTACTACAAAGTCAGGAACCCTGTAGATATCACCTACCTTCACATAGACTGTGATTTGTATCAAGGTCAGCTATTGTCACATCACATGCCCAATGCAAAGCGTCACAGAATGTGCTTGCATCAACACAACCATCAGATCATTAGCCAAAGCGATGTCCCTATGCCTATGATGACAGCTATGTTTGATTGCATGCACAGACAATACTTGCACTGCACGCACCTGATGCCTGTTGGAGTGTCACAGGCATTATCATCATTACAGACAATACTGTGATGCGGCAGGCGCTATCGAAGCATTGACACTCCTGGACAAGTACATAGCCCCTGGTTGCATTCTGCTGTTTGATGACCTCATCAACTACCCGGGCTATCGAGAACATGAAATTTTAGCTCTCTGGGAGTGGCTAGAAGAAACTGGCCGTAAACTCGAGGTCAGACACTTTGCTCTGTATGTGTGCTTTGCGTGTGTGCACAGTGTACATAGTCTCAGCCCAGCAGCTCTGTGCGCATATAGACAAGTGTTGAATCAGACTGTGTTGAGCACCTTGCATGCACTGGCAGGTGTTTTGCAAACAGTATGTATCCAGCTTGAAGACAGCATGATGTATTTTGTTTGCCCATCCCCCCGAACACACTGCATTGGTCTCATCAGGAAATGGCATTTGCTGACTGACAAATTTACAGGAGCAGTGGGACATGTCCCTCCATTGTTTATAGACATAGTATAAGAAGCCCAGGAAAGCAGTAAGCGGCTGATAACACTGGTACCATTGACGCTTGGCAAGCTACAGCGACAGCAGGCTGCAGATTACGATCGGCATAACAAGTGCCCGGCAGCAGTTACTGCACCGTTTTGAGAACCCTGTTTCTGCATACTTGACCACCAGTCCAATGCCAGTTCTGACCAGCGACCCAATGAATAGAGGGGCGCCCAAGAGAGCCCACAGGAGAGCCTGCTGCATCAGAGAGAGAAGCTTTGCCTTAAGGCTTTGCGCCTCAGTGCGCAATATTACATGGGCAAAACATGCCCTGGTACAACAAAGCGGTCAAAAGGCCAAAGGAAAAGACATGAATGGCTGTTTTGCTCAATCCAGCCACACATACTTAACATGTTGCCCGTGTGTACACAAGGGCACATTTCAGAGGCCTAGGCCAAATGTCACAAGGCAGAATACACTTTGTACCCTGAACGTTGTGCACCCTTGGCCAAACACTATAGCAGCAGGCTTGAACGGCCAAGTGTGACACAGGCCCTGAGGAGAGCAACGCTTGAGAAAGCTCTACTTGCAACGAAAATTTACTGAAGGCATGCTCACTGAAAGACATTCGATCATCACTTACGACTGTATGGCGTAAGAGCGTCTGAGGATCAGCTACCTTTGTGGAGGCCACAGATTCGACTTGGCTTCGACGACGAGGCGACCTTCAGCGATAGACGAAGTTGAGCAGCGCGCCACTGAGTCGCATACAAAAGTCGATTCTCGCAATTGCTTACATTCACCGTTAGCTAACTGCAAGCTTGTGTCTCTGCTCTTTGCCCAACTTCGTTGCCATGGACAAGATCAAAAGCAAGATTCAGGACTTCAAGGACCCTCAGGGGTAAGCATACAAGCTGAAGGAATTGGTTTTCCTGGTGTATTGTGTCCAAAACGCTTTGCGGGTCTGCTCTTCGATGCGGCTCGATGGCAGTCAATCGTCTTCGTTAGGTCATCATACGTTGCTTTCGCAAGCACCGTCTGATGTGGTATAATTTGCTGCAGCCAAGCTGGTGACAAGGCCCTTATGCAAGAGGGCAAGACGGCAGAGCAGAACTACAAAAAGGATCAGGGCAACAACGCACAGTTTGGCAAGGACGAAATGGCAGCTTTCAAAGGGGTGAGATGCGCTTTCCTGTTTCAGGCGGCAATCAGTATGCTTTTACTTTCTGCCCTCATTGTGACGCTGCGTGTGTGGTCATGCAGTCCAGCGACACCGCTACCCAGTAAGATATCTGACATGGACACCAGTAGGAGCCTTTGGAAGTTGCAAGCTCAGCTTTGACTTTGCTGTAAAATATCAAGAATGATGGGCCAGATTGTGCATGATGTTGAGTAGCAATTGCTATCAGTACTGCTAGACAATATCATGTTCAGTCCAGATGTTTGCTTGCTGGCAGCTTTGTGTGTCAAACTACCCAGGAGCTGCAACAGTAAGCAGCGAACTGTAAAAGCTTTGAAAGATGCAGTTGGTTTCGATCAGTGATGTTGTGTATGCATTGGCACAGTCAGCTGGTGTTGAGTCTTGCCTTTTCCATTAGCACTGTAAATGTAATTTTGGGACTTGAAACCGCCAGTCTGCATTGCCAATCTTATCATGTTGTACCACTGGACTTTTGCACTGCCTGCTGGTCAGATGGCCATGGTTGAGTTGGCCAAACAAAGTACATGTCATCATACCTTGAGTCATGTCTATAAGGCAAGTGAGCCATTCAGGGCCAGGAAAACAGCTGCAAACCCTGTTATCACTGGGACAAGTGAGGTTGGATTGCAGCTGCTCATAAGTCTGACTCGGCACTGTTGCTCAATGAAGTATCATTGCAGTGTGCCGAGCCAAGCACGTCTGGCTTGGCTCATCCTCGTGGGCTCTCGATGTGGCGACAGACAGTACTCGACAAATGCTTTGAGGCAATTGCAGCTGGCCACGAAGCTGGTCAACAACTCAACTGAGCGTGAGTAGTCCTTTCATGTGTACCACATTGCTTGCCTGCACATGATGTGCTCCACATCCAGCACTTACTGTAGACCAGTGTGAAATATCGCTGACCATCTCGACAAGGTAGTACAAGACTGCAGTTCAAATCTGCGCACCTGTGCTTACGTAGCGTTAGTTGATAGGGCCATGCAGTGCATGCCAACAAGCCGTTGTGCGTCAGTCGCAACTACAGGGCGCCCCGTCTCGACCTCAGTGTTTTTGAAACAAACCCACAAGCTGCATCGTTGCAGCTGTCGATCACAGAATGCTCCCAAAGTTAAAGCCGAAAGCCAAATAGAGCAAGATCAGGTCAGCATGCACATTGTCATCACGGTGTGAACTGAACCGTATCTTCTTGCCACAACAAGAAAGTGTCATATGCAGTCATCACAACCTGGGAAGCGAGCTCTGCTGGCCAGTCTAGCTGCGTTGACAATTCTGCCTCTTCAGAGCATGCCGGTCCTTGCATTTGGAGGGAGCAAGACAGTAAGGCTATTCTGACTGTCACAGCTGTGCTATGATACCAACATTCAAACAAGGCTGCGCCAGCCAAATGCAGAATCCAGCAGCTCGCTTAATTGTGCAGGTTTTTGTGGCTGGAGCTACTGGCAATACTGGTAAAAGAGTGGTGCAGCAACTGTCTGCTAAAGGCATACAAGTTTTAGCTGGCACTAGAGTAAGCCCCACTCACTTGCACGTATATTCAATCATTCAGTCACGAAGCTGCATTCAGCATGCAGATTGCTCAAGTCAATTCGAATCTCGTTTCCCACTGCTAACCGACGAATCGCAGTCAAGACTATTTGTGACTTTGACTGCGCATCTTCACCTGGCTGCATGGCACAGTGAAAGTGCACAGGTTGCTACAGCATAAACAGCAAGCTGGACTGGGTGTGCAGGCTGCATCAACCAACAGTTACACTTGAGTGGATGTGAGCACATGTCATGTTGTGCAAAACGCTGGTGCTGGTCTGCTCCCTTGGTAACCGTTGACATATCACAGCCACCGCTTATCACATAGGGTCTTGAAAAGCAAATACCTCAGCTGTATTGTTTGAGCGCAAGAAACCAGCCTTAACCTCTCCTGAACTGACTGCGCTGTGCTGCAAAACATAACAGCATATTGCCGATGCAACCATTGTTGAAATGCAGGATCCCAAGAAAGCCGAGGGCCTTGGCTGGAACAAGAGCGTGAAGCTTGTCAGCGCTGATGTCACATCTAGCGCAACGTCAGTACCCATGCCATCAGCATTTGTTCCTTTCACTCTGCCAGCTCTCATGCAACATGCACAGGCAAAGCAGGCGGTGCCGGGCTGCCTTCCAGCCATGTCAACTCTGTACATGCAGCAACAGCCAATGCCTGTAAGCTGCATGGTCAGGCCAGACTGCTGACTTTCTTGTCGAGCAAGTATGGGTTGCTATAGCACCATTCAGTGCATCAGCTGCTTCCACATGGATGCCAATGCATACCTGCTCCGTCAGCATGACATGTGTTATCCACATGCTTACCCATTCCCAAGTTTTTGACTGCTCCGCCCTGCTGTCTTGTACAAAGCACATCAGGTGTCAAAGTGGGCTCATTGCAAACCATGGGTCCCTTTTCCCTGTTGCTGGAGTGTTGAATGGTGTCACAGGGGAGAGACAAGACTCACCCTGCATGTATCTAGCTCATTACAAGCCAGAAACTGTGAACAATATTATTGTTGTTACAGGGAGCTATCTGCTGCCATGAAAGGGGCTGATGCCGTCATCTGTGCCATTGGTTCCAGTGGCTTCAACCCCAAAGGCCCCAAGACTGTGGACTATGAGGTGGGCAGGTGTCAATTTGTTGCTGCTATGATGGTTTGCCTGCTATGCTTTTTAATGCATTGGCTTCCTGATGTAAATCAGCCACACATCCTTTGCGCTCAGTCATGCTGTCATTTGGCATGCAATAACACATATCGCATGTAAGTTTATTACAACAAATATGATAACATATAAGTGTATCATAAGTGTCTTATAACAATTATCTTTTTACAGGGCACGCTCCACCTTGTAGATGCAGCAAAGAAGGCAGGAGTGAAGAAGTTCGTGCTCATGTCCAGCCTGCTCACTAATGGCAGAGATGCCGGTCAGGGCACCAACCCCAACTTCATTGTGCTCAATCTGTTTGGCGGTGTTCTAGATCAGAAGCTCAAGGTATTTTTCAGTGCGCCGTGTAATAGCAGTTGCAGTTGGACATGGCTGGAGAAGGCAGCTCTTGAATGTTCTCTGTTAGTTTTTGAGAAATACTTCCAGTAGAACAAACAAATCATAAACAAAGTTGAAACACACAGCAAGACTTGGCCAGGGAAGTGCTTTGCCACAAACACTCTCTGTTTCTGCTTCTAATTTGTCCTGAGTTGCGCTTTGTCCAACATTGCTTTCCCATAGAACCATATCTTTCTTTGGCAAAGCGCTTCCCCAGCCAAGTCTTGCTGTATTCAAGATAGTTGTGTCACAATGGTCTCATGTCATGTCCTCATTGCATTCTACGCATGCACGTACACTCAGGGAGTTGATCATTTGCCAAGACATGGTTTCTCTGGTCAACAATGGTAGTGCTGTGTTTGTATGTGCAGGCAGAAAAATACCTGCGAGGCTCAGGCCTAGATTGGACCATTGTCAGGTGAAGCTGCGTCTGAGCATGTGTCACATGCTTGCATCTTGTACCAGCATGTTGCTTGGCTTGTTCCAGCCTGTTGGCAAGCATTGACTACTGCTTATGCCTTGTACCAGATCATGCATGGAGTGTCAAAGGATGTCTGTCCTTGGTGCTGCAGCAAACGCTTAGTGATCTTCTTGTGTAAGCTTTGACGAAACTGGTACCAGTTCCCAGGCATTTCTCAGTTCACATTTACACTATGAAACAGGCATTGCTCTCAAAACAGTGACGCTTCTGTATCTCCAATGGTAGAAGACAGGAGCCTGAATCCTTTTTTTGTGGTTCATGCAGGCCTGGTGGGCTGAGCAATGCCCCTCCACAGGAGGTGGGCAATTTGTTTGTGGGCAAAGAAGACACCTTGTTTGCCGGCAAGGAAAGCCCTGGGCGATCAGTCTCACGAGAAACGGTACGTACAGCATCACACTTGTGCATGGTGTAGCAGTGCTGTATAGTCAAACAACAACATCTTGGCAAAGCGTAAAACATGCATGGAACTGTTCTTAAGGTTGTAGTGCAAACAGCTGCAAAGAACGTTCTTTGTATCTGCAGCAAATAGCAAAACACAGTACAGTGTCTGCTGGTCTTGGTGACTGCTATGACGGTGGCTTGCAGTTGATGACAAGAATGCAGCTGCTGCCATCGGTGGAATTGTTGTCCACCATCGCAGCCTTTTTCATGCCTGCTCAACTTGCAGTATGCCTTTGCACTGCACAGCATCTGTGATGTGTGATCATGACAACTGTGAGGCAAGTCTCTGTCTGCTGCAGGTTGCGCAAGTGTTAGTTGAGTCAGTGCTCCAGTCAAGTGCCAGCAACAAGGTGGTGGAGATTGTGGCTGGAAAGCAAGTTGAACAGACATCTCCTGACAAGTGGTTTGCAAACTTGTAGGGACAATCTGTGGACTCCAATCTTTATGTGATGCTGCATGCATAAAACTGCATTTGAGCCGGCTATAATACGACTTAGTTGCCCATCTAATACCTGGATCAGATCGGTGCATTAGATGGCTAATTTCGAACCTTACACAATGCTTCCTTTCGCAGCTGTAATGATGCATCACGCATGCACAGACGGCTCTTGACATGGTTTCGTTGTTGCACTTTCTCTTGTCAGACATAAAGTTGGCAACTAATTTACCACAACACCTTGCATTGATGGCAAGTTATGTGGCTTACAAACATCAACTGCAAGTGGCCAACGTCATCAGGACAAATGCTTCTGTCATTGGGAAAATGACCAGCTGTCTAACAATGTGCAGCGCCTCTAACAGTGTGCGTGGAAGGCACATGTCTGAAAACACCAGTTGACAATCGCCAGGGTTCTGCCTAAACGCCCTCACTGGAAACGAGGGTTAGATCCCTTTCCAGCATTAGCAGATCTGGAGCCACTTGTGCTCCTTTGCATACGTGAGTTCTCGTCTGCAAGGTCGTTGTCTGGCAGACCTCCCTTCTCTGCAGCTCCAGATGTAGCTACTGCGCCAGCTCCAGCCTCTCCAGCAGGCTTCCGCTGGCTGGGCTGCAACACAGTACAACAATTTGTTAGCCAACAGTGGGCACAACCAGCCTTCCGCAGAAGACTGTAATTGATCTACCTGACCAGTCTTCTGACCCTTCTGGTCTGACGTCTGAGGTCGGGCGTACATGTCCGTCTGGGTTGCAATGGCCTCTGCACCAAGCTTCAAGATGTAGCACAGATCGATGCCAGCTGTGTCGGCTACCTGTGGCAGTGCCGATTTTTACCTGCAGCTGGGGTGGCGAACATGTGCAGGCCTGCAGCCGCGCCTAGAACTGCAGCAGCGATGCCAGCCAAGGGCCTGACGGGCGTCGCAACCTGGCATAATCAGGAAGGGCACGGTCAGCAGCATGCACAAATTTTGTTCCAAAGGTGGTAGGAGGTGACAAGGAGCGATGTTAAACCTGGTCATTTGATGCCCTACAAAGGTGTCTGCAATTGCTTCGGACAGGCTTCCTGGTTGTGAAAGCCTGTGCATGCATACGAGCGGGCTGGCTGACTGTCAGCGGACCCATCGCCATAGCTGCCATAGCAATTTGCATTGTCTGAAACGAAGAAAGTCCGCTCAGTGATCCTACTTGAGCAAGTCTGTACACCCTGTCGCGCTACTACGTTTGAGTTGCAACCACGCAAAGGTGCATGCCCTATCCCCTTAATGCCAGGCATCTAAAGTCTGGCGGGCAAACTTGGAATCTGCCTTTATGCTGACTGTACAATAGGGGCCTGCCGGGGATTTGTTTCTCGCTCCTGGCTCTGATCCTCACATCAAGCTTATCATGTCATTGGATTGCAGATGTCTCTAGCGTCCCAGCGATGCAACAAAAAAAATGGTGGTGAGCAAGTCAAGGGAAACAGCTGAATCTGTCGGCAGATGCTCACTAGTTTCTGCCTGTCCCAGCGCCTGGTGTTCATATGAAGCTCAGCATTGTCTGCGCAAAATCCTGCTTGAGATGCTATTTATGATCATCATGCAGGGCGCAGTGTTTGATATGCATTGCATATGTGACAAGTTGAGGGCAGCAAGTACAACCAGCGAATCTGTCATATACAAGCCAGGTGACGCATTTAAGCGCATGCAAAATTATGCAAGTTACAGCGGCACAGCTGTACAGTGTTTTACCAAACATCAGACATCAGTGCATCAAGTACCAAAAGCTGTTGCCCACAGCGCGGAGGATGGCATCACGTCTGACTCATGTCCTACAGGTACACGCCCAACAGCCTGCGGCATTGCCTTTTCTAGGGCGCATGTGCACGTCCAATGAGCTACAATCGTGGCCTCCCTAGGGCCTCGACCAATGCTCTACAGCATCATTGGACGCGGTCACCAAGCTGTCAAGTGGGTAGGCATTGGTACGTTTGGCCATAATAATAATAATAATAATTAAAACGCTTTCCAGCTCATGATGAGCTAGGTACGTTTGGCCATGTGCCATAAATTCAAGGGACACCAGATCTGCGAAGGCGGCTGCAGTCTGTGGCTGCGATCTTTGACATTTGCTTGCTCAAAGTTAAATGCAGTCAAGGTGTAAATTTGCCACTGCAGGAACCTGCTAGTTGCTGGGCATTAGTACTGGCATAAGAAACAAAAGCCAGAGGGTGATTTTTGTGAGATGTCAGATGCTGTTGAGCAAGTGTTGCTTGCACATAATCTGCTGCGGTCAACAAATGGCTGGACAAAAGTTACCAATCTGGGGACGGTCAAGGAGTGTCCACAGGTTTGCGCCGCAGGGTTGAAGGTCTGTGAGGGTATGGAACTGCTAAGTTCCAAACTACCTGAACTTCAGGGATTTGCTGGCCACGGAAACGAAGGCTGATCACCTGTTGGTGGCTTGTCGTTCTTTGTCGAGATAGACACGCTTTGATGTGCTGATATCAAGTTGCATACACCAACCTTAAAGATAAGCCAAATTGATGTCAAAGTAATACATGCAATTATGCGTGCAGCGACACAGACCACAACAGGGCAATCTATGGTGGAATGCAGCAAACAGTCTTGTATCTTTGACAAAACGAGTTGTTTGTGTATCATGCTGGCAAAGGCTGAAACAGGTCTGGCTGACAAAAGCCATGATCATGAGCCACGCTGTACAGATGTGCACATGTGCTGTACAGCTAGTTGGCAATCAAGAGAGTGTAAACACATGCTGACGAGACAAAACTTGTTGTCTTGAAGAGTGTACATAAGTTATGTAGATTTTGGTGTTGACAAAGAAAGCACTTGGTCAGGTTGGTCTCTCTAGCATGCATGAAAATATCTGCACACTGCTTCAACATCAAGCGTCATACTGTTTCAGTATGTAGCTCTCCACCTGCACCACCACACAAGCACATGCCGTTAGGCTTTGGTCCTGCAAAGATGAGGTACATTATAAGTACAAACAACTCACGCAACAACGCCTCATCAATCAATTGCGAATCTGAGCATGACTGCAGACAGAAGGTGCCGCAAACTATACACAGCCAGCAATGAAACCTTTTAGTCAGGACGTTACCTCTGTGCGGCAAATAGGGCAGAGGCAGTCCCTTCCCTGCTTCCTTGCAGACATCAGCTCCTTTGTGCAGCCCCTGCACATAAGACGCTGCACTGTCGCTGCACCCTTTGACATCCTATACCCACATGCAAGGTGACTGTGCAATTGTGCACTGACATAGTCATGACTGATGGGGAGGACAAACGACATCATGCCGGCAGCGTGGGTTTAGGTTTAGGTAGGTGTAAATATCAACGTGACATTGCGTACAGACTGAGGCGGCCATGCATCTCAAGCGCATCATGGCCAGTGGCTTCCAGCAATGCGATGATAAGGGATTTCTACCTGCAAAGCACTCTGTGCCCACAGGGAGCCAGTGTGGTTTCTCGCTTCATGACCCAGCACACAATGCACATGTTCTGCTGCTCAGCATCATCATCATTGTCACCAAAGACAATCTGCTCCAAGCTCCTGGGCTCCTCGCCTTGCACTGAAGCTGTAACAACACAGAGCTACCAAAACTTGCCATGATCATGAGTCACAAGTCGACTCACAGAGCTCTCAAAATTGCCTGGTTACATTGAATAGCGAAAGAAGCGACTGTACAGACAGAGGACAGACAGAGGTTCAAACTTAGGCGTCACCACACAGACAATCAGACATGTGGACGGACAATCCTCTGGAAAGACAGGTCAACTGGCAGGCAGGCAGGCAGCGCCTTGTAATTTGAGGTGACACAAGTAGCATATCTTGTTCATACAACACTCACTAGCTTGACGTGGAGGTTCTGGGCGAGTGAAGACACATGCAGAAACTTACCTTGAGCAGGCTGTGATGACTCTGGTGGAGACGTCGGCAGAGCCTGGGCTGGCATTTGGGGTTCAGCTGGTTCACCCTGGGGCGATGCTGCTGAGTCCTTCAAAGGCTTGGGGTCGGCTAAAGTTGCAACCCTTTTTGGCTTGGGGTTCACGGTGGGCACAGCTGCCTTTGGCTTGTGGACTGCTTGCGTGCGCTTTCTGGGCTTTGGAGGTGCTGGCAGCTGCCCTGCTTCCTGGGGCTCTGGGAACTGCCCCTTTGGCTGAAACCCTGCCTTGCCATGCACTTCACTAACAGAAGTTGCGTTCTGGTGGCTTGGGTCACTGCTGGGCAAGACTGAAGTTGACTTGGGTGCTGCCTTGGCGCTGCCCTTACCTGACATGCGATTGACAGCCTGAATGGTCTCCAGCTTGGCAGTCTCAGTTTTGGCGGGAGAAACCACGGTCTTGGCAGGAGGTACGCTGGGAGATGTAGCAGTGATGTCAGGGTCATCCTGGGACTGGGAGGGTGTGGCAGCATTTGATCTGGCGGCAGTAGCCCTGGAGGGAAGAGTGGCAGGCTTGGTGGGAACACTGCTGTCAGGCTTGCCAGGGCTGCTGCTGACAGCCCTGACTGAAGCCACATCACCTTGAGAAGAATCACTCTTGTGCACCTCTACATCTGGATTGCTGCCAGCTTCAGACTGAGCATCCACATCAGATGATGCATCGTCGCTGGTTGCGTCAACAGCAAACTTGGTCTTGACAGGGCTGTTGGAAGCAGGCTTGGCTGGAAGGCCAGCTGCCCTTTTGGCGCCAATGACAGGACTGGCACTATCTGAGTCATCAAAAGGAGCTGCAGCATCTGGGAATGCTGATGTAGGCTCAGACTGTGCATCTGCACTGACAGACAGCCTGGGGCTGGACACCCCAACTCCTTTGCTGGGGCCTGTTGCAGGGGAGGGCAAGAATGTAGGTCCTGCCTTACGCTGTGGCTGCTGCTTTTGCTTTTGCTGCTGTTTGCCCTTGGGGGCTTTCCTGGACTTGCCCTTCTTGCTGTGAGGATCTTGTTTCAGGCCCGCCAAAAGCTCTGTGTCCTGCTGCTGCTGCCACCGATGCTTCTTTGGAAGAAGTTTTGAGAAAAGACGCTTTGTCCAATGGCCTGCTGAACTAGAAGCCTGCCCTAAATAGCCTACAACTTGATTGAAACCTTTTGCTACTGGTTGATAAGAAGTCCCTATGCCTGCTATGCATGTTTCAAAGACTGACCCAACAAGTTTGCCTGAAAAGCTGAAATAGGTGCAGAAAATTTTGGCCAGCAAAGCGACGCCTGAGCACAAAGCTTCAACTGTAAACCTGACAACATGGAAAGTCGTCATGACAACAAACTTGATGCTGCCAACAAGCGCTTTGAAGCAAAAAATGATACACTGGCATAAAAACTGCCGGGATGCTGCACTTGCTGCATCCATCATGCTCACAAAGGCATTGCAGGCAAGTCCTATTCCATTGCTTATCATTGCAACTCTTGCCTCCCTGTCCATGCTGGCCCAAAGCTTCAGCCAATCCAAGGCAATTATCACCAGGTGAAGTATCATGAATGGAAACATTGACAATGCCAACAGGCCCTTCAGAGCCGGTCTTCCGGCCTTGGACCAAACTGTTGATAAGCATGCAGTCAGCGCTGACTCGCAGGCCAGAAGTATAGACTGCGCTTTGTCCCAGATTGTGCAGAGACCGTCCCAGAGGTGATCATACCATTCTTTTATTGGCACAGGTTCTGGTTGCTGTTGTCGTATGGCTGTTCGCACCCATCGACGCCTGGCTTTATGCCGATAGATGCGATACAACACTGCATTGTAGCAAGGATAGATCTCAGGACCAATTGCGATCTGCATGCAATCCCAATTGCCAGCATGCTTATGTACCAGGGTTGATATAGCGTCATTGAGCTTGATGTCATGTGGGTCAGATATGGCAAGATTGCCTCAAGGTGAGCGCAACAAACATGTCTTATAGAGCACACATGCATCACATGCTGTGGTCTTCTGACACTAGTTCTGCAATTGTGCACATTTGACGCTTTCATCATCATAGCAGAAAGGCATAAGAATCTGCATTGCTACGCATGACAGCACTGACACCACTGCCCCTACGCTGTTTGAGGCAAAAATTGGCACAACAACAGAAAAGCAGCAGCACAAACAGGCATTGTGATAGCAGCGTCACACTACAGAGCTGCATGTGTCAGCAAAGCTGAGAGCCCAAAGATGTGTGGCAGTACAGTAGCCAATCAGTGATGAAAACTAGTCTCAAGGTAGCTTGGCATACCTAATAAGGCATAAGAACTGATCACGCCGTACATCATGATTATGACCAAATCCCAATGCTCCAGAGCCCACTCCTGGGCATCATATGTGTGGGGACCTCTTCTTACTGGAGGCGTGTACACGTAGGGCGCCATGTTGTAGACCTTTCTAGGCAATCACACCTGCATAGACAGACGATACTGACCCAACACAAAGGTAGCTTTGCTGATCATGGCGCCTTGCTCAATAGTGAGAGTTGTTGCAGCATGTGCTGTTGTAAAGAGATGTCACTGGAGAAATGTGTTCTCTTTGCTGCGATGCGCAGACACTGATGTTTGCAGGGACTACAATGCAAAGACATTGTTGGCCAAAGTTGAGACTGTAGGCCTGCTACATTGCAACTACTTCTTAGGTCTGCATCAACGTGTCTGCATCAAGGTGTTCATGCGCATGCATATCGAATAGTTACCGTGCGATTTGAAAGGGTCCTTGTGCTCTGAAATGAAGCGCGCCTTGGGCTAGCACAGGGCTGCTGCAGTGCACAGCCTGTCTCAGCAGATAGCATGTAGCGAAGTCACAAATATAAGTCGGACATGACGCAACAGCACATGCATTCGAATCACGCACTCGCTGTCATAGTAAGACATCAGGCAATCAAGTGACATACTGCAGTGGGTACGTACCTAAGAGGTACACCGTGCTGCAGGCTGATGTGGGTTGCGAAAAGTGAAATGGTCAGAGCCAAGGACTTCAGCACGTCTCTCGATTTGGGAAAGCCTAGGTAGGACAAGTGCTTGGTCCGGGCCTACACTGAGCCTGCTCAAACGTCAAGTCGAGACGTTCACAGTGACCAGTTCTTTGCGTGATCAAAGGCTTGTTGGCGTCAACTACATCCCGTGCAAGGAATCTTCGATCGCTAAAGTGACGCTGTATTGACCAAGCCTTTCTTGCGCGCTCACCCCCAGTAAGCTCTGGGAATCTCACAGCAGAACCTGCGCAGGGCGTATCATGCTCAGCACAGGGCAATTTGCATGGCATCTGATGTGCTCAGTGATGTCCGAATGTGCTGATGTCCGAATGTGCTCATAGGGCGAATTCATTCATTCATTCATTCATTCATTCATTCATCCATTCATTCATTCATTCATCCATCCATTCATCCATTCATCCATCCATTCATCCATTCATCCATCCATCCATCCATTCATCCATCCATCCATCCATCCATTCATCCATCCATTCATCCATCCATTCATCCATCCATTCATCCATCCACCCATCCATCCATGCATTCATCCATCCATCCATCCATCCATCCATCCATCAATCAGATATTAAGGGTCGTTGGGGCCAACCATGACCATTGGACCAGTAGACTGAAAATGTCAAACATACCAAAATGTTCTGAAGCACTTATGGCAACACCAATGTTCACGGCTGACGCACTCTAAGCTAAACTAAAGGGCATAAAGGGTATGTCCAGATTGTGCTGCCACCAGGGTGTTCCTATGTTCAAAACATTCCCTCAAAAAGCTAGCTATGACTTTGGGATCATATAGAGTAAATAAGGAAGACAGTGTAGGGCCTGGCCAGCCCATGGGCCCCAAAATATGTTTGTGAATCTGTTCCTGGTGGTACAATATGCAGGGCAATCAGACACAATGATGTTTATCCTCTGCTGAACCAGAAGCGCAGAAAACACAATGGCGATGCTCCCTAGGCACCTGCTGTGCCAAGGCAAAAGCCTACCAGTATCTTCATGAAGACCACGACATCCACATCTAAATCTGCTGACGAGTTTTCGGCAGGTTGCTTGGCAAGTCTTCTGTTCCTCTTCTTCTGTGCGTCTTCTCAGGCATCATCCTGCCCAAGTGTATAGATTGTTTGCGACATCAAGCACTCGAAACCTCTTGGGTGTGTCTGTGCATTGTTTCAGCACCGTGCTCGCGCGAAAAACCACGGGTACTTTGCTTGCCAAGGTCCGCACCCTTGTGCCAGCATGGGAGATGCTGTGCACAGATACACACAGCCTCCTTCCAAGGTACCTGAAATGCCGGGTGCACCCAGCAGGCAGGACGCTCTGTCCCTTCAGTGAGCTGCATTTTCCTGTCTCAAACTCTATCAAGCAGACAAGCCGTGGTCGCAGGTGCTGCATATCAGAAACTTGCCGTATGAAACCACAGAGGAGGAGCTGAGAGAACTTTGCGCGCCTTTTGGCAGATTAGTACAGAGCAAACTCAATGTTGGAGCTAACAAGAACCAGGCATTTGTCGAATTTCCAGATCAGGCGTCTGCGATCAACATGGTGTCTTATTTTGCAAGCAGCGCAGACCCCGCCAAGGTACGTAGATGTTACCCTAGACTTTTGTCGTGTGCGCTCAATGAAAAGTACATGTATAAGCACTTTTGCTCAAGCTTCTGGCAGTATTTCTTCAATGACAGTGAGCACAGCAATGAGGCTTCTGTGTCAATTTCTGACTGCAGAGGTGGCTGAATGTAGTGTCGTCCAGCCTCTGACTCTGTATTGACTGTTCTTAACGTTTGAGCAGGCTATATGATGCAGGTGCGAGGAAAGACTGTATATCTACAATACTCCACCAGGCAAGAGATTGTCCATTCCAAGCAGCCACTTGATGGGCCTAGCAATGTGCTACTGGTCACCATGGACAACCTGGATGTAAGTACTGCCTAGTCAAATTATCTGATAAAACCAAGGTCAGGACACACATGTGTCAAATGTATCTGTAAACACAAAATAGATACTGGTTCATCTTGTAATTCCAGTACAAAGTTGCATCAAGCAGCTTGCACTGTGCCCAGACTGTCATTGTCCCAGAAGGTTGATTCTTGTCTGCCGTCTGCAGCCAAGCATTCAGATCACCATTGAGGTGCTACATTTAGTCTTCAGCGCCTTTGGCTTTGTTCACAAGCTGGCCACCTTTGAAAAAGCTGCTGGCTTTCAAGCTCTTGTCCAGTATGGCGACTCTGAGACAGCGGATCAAGTACGGCAAGCCTTGGATGGGCGGCACATCCCAAAACATGTCTTGAATGATCACCCCAATCCGCCAATGCTCAAGCTGTCTTTCTCTCAGCATACGGACCTCAATGTCAAGTTCCAGAGTCATAGGTCTAGGTGAGTTTGACACAGGCCGACACAAAAACTGAGATGAGAGGCAGGGTCATACCTGACAGCCGTGACGCACAACTGCAAATTAGAGTGCATCAGCATACACAGAGTACGCTGTTGCTGGTGTCCTGACTTCTCATTGTTTTTTTACAAGGCCTGTTACTGTGAATACAGTGTGCTGTACCTGCACATTCAGCATGCTGAAAAGCTTCATTCCTGTCTGCACACATCTGGTTGAAGGGAGGGGCAGCAATCCTGCATTAGCGCAATGGCCTGGCTTGCGCATGACATGGTGTCTGTTGTGATCTCAGGGATTATGTGAACCCCTACATACCTGTAGCTCCCCACGGCATAGATCCCAGCCTGGCAGTAGGCATAACCAATCCTGGAGGGCCCAACCCCCTGGAAGGAAATGTCCTGCTTTGTTCGGTGAGGTCACCACTGCTCACCATGTCTACAACACATCAGAGTTACAAGCTGCAGACTGCAACAGTAGCACGTTGTGATCTCAGCGCGGCAGCCTTGGCTGTACAGAGCTTGATATCATGCATCTTGAGGAATCTGCAGAATTCTTGAGTTATGGCTGCACTGGATGCTGTGTTAAAAAAAACCCCATTGTGATTGCTGTGCTTGGTGTGCAGATAGAGAATCAGGCGTATCCTGTAAATGTGGAGGCACTGCATACAGTTTTCACCCCCTATGGCTTTGTACAGAAGATTGCCTGCTTTGAGAAGAACAACACATGGCAGGTAAAGTCCAAGTTGATTGTTGTTGGCAATTATGCGACAAACAAATGCAGGTATTGATGCTGCTGGTCTTGACTGCTGTACATGGTGCAATGAAACAAATGAGGGAACAGGGCCATGAGCAAGAATGCGTGCTCTTTCACTGCAACACATGTTGTTGCAAATCATAGCCTGAGTGTGATTGTGGGTCCTCATTGTACATGACGCCCTGCTGCAGTCTTGCTTGTAATCTGCGGGAGTAGGCGCTTCAGGCAACATCACTTCATAACTCACTTTGTATCACTTCGTAACTCACTTCGTAACTCACTTCGTAACTCACTTTGTAACTCACTTCGTATCACTTTGTAACCCACTCCATAACTCACTTTGTATCTCTCTGCTGTGCAGGCGCTCATACAGTATCCAGACCCTGTGGCTGCCAACAATGCCAAGACTGCTCTTGAGGGTCATGCTATCTATGATGGTGGATACAACAGGGTGAGCTTGCTGTTCTGCTGGTTGAGCCTGTGAGGGTGCCTTGATGCACTGGCCAGCCACACTGGAGAACCCAACTTTGAGCTGTGGCCATGCAACAGTTCTGAAGGGCACAGATGCAACAGTTCTGAAGGGCACAGATGCCGCAGCAAAAACATCTAACCTCCACAAGCTCGTTGCTGCTGCATCTGTGCTTTTCAGAACTGTTGCACGGCTCGAGGGCTTCTTGCATATCTGGAACATATCTGCTATCTGCATCTTCATTGTAAAGCTGTCTGATACATCTTTACTAGGGAGCCCATCTGACAATTGTGTCACATGAAATGCAGTTGAAAATCTCATTTTCTGTTCATCGAGACCTGAATGTCAAGGGGCAGAATGACAAGAGCATGGACTACACCCTAGCACAGCAAGCTGTAGGAGCCCCACCCATGGCTTTTCCCCCTGGACCTGCAGCACCCCCCATGGTAGGGACGCCACCTGCTCGCCCTCCAGCTCCTGCTAATGGAGCCCCATTTGGTATGTACCCAATCATCCTCTGCAAGATGTTGACATCAGACGTTGATTGTGTACCGTGATGCCCACAATCATCCTCAATTTGCAGTGCGCCATGTCATCATGTATGTGCATGCCTGTGAGCAAGCTTCCTGGTTAATGCTTTGCAGACACATGCATAAGCAAAGTTGCAATTCAGCCGAGTACAGTGCCAAAGCCCAAGGCTTGGTGCATGTCAGAGTTGCATTGCAATTGTTATATCTGCCTTTCCTCATTGCCCTATGCACAATGGAGTGACAAGCTGCGGTTGTCATGATGTGCAGATGCATACTCAATAGGGCCAAGTCCCTCTGGACTAGGGCCGCCCCCCACTGGGGCACCTGCAGCGACCCCTGGAACAGGACCTGGTTCAGCCCCTCCTCAAGCTGCAAATGCCAGCCAAGATGCCTATGTCACAGGTACATTTTTGCCACCCATTAGGACCTCTGGTCATGTCATGTTGCCGTGCTCGTGACTGTTATGCTTATGAGGTCTTACCATCATCCAATCGATGCATAGCCACACCGCACAATGTCAACATACCTGACCAGCAAAGCCTGACTGCTCGCCTCTGCAGCAATCATGTCTGTCAGGTGCAGCTCTCACGATGACTGCAGGACACAATTGGCACCAGCAGACTAAGCTTTGTCTGATGCAGGTGCTGACTATGAGGCAGCTCATGATGCAGTAGCTCGCCAAGCAGAGACTGCCATGAGTAGTAGAGCAGCACCAGCAGCCACTCAGCCGAGTCCTAGCATGGCATCCCCACAGAGACCCCCAGGGCCTGCCCCTCCTGGCATGGGTCCTCCCCCCGGGAGCTATGGACCTGTCAGACCTGGTATGGGGGCCCCACCGCAGTCTGGGCCACCCCCCTCATATCCCTCGTTTCCAGGTGAGGATTTTGTCATGCAAACACATTAGGATGTCAGCAAGGTGTGAGTTCAGCAGACCAACTTGTATGTGCTGATGTGCCAGACGGGGCTGGCCAGCGGCAACATTGTGGTTTGTCAGACATCATGTTATCAATCAGCATACACGGTGTTGCTGAGACCTTACAACGTCCATGGCATTGCTCATCTGTCAGCATTCTGGCAGTGTCCCCGTACTTGCAGCATTTAGCAGCAATGAAGAGGCTAGAAATAACAGAAATGACAAAATGTTGCTTCAGGACCAGGTTCCAGGGGCCCTCCTCCAAGGGGTCCACCTGGGACAGCCCCTGCAGCTTTCCCAGGGCCCCCTAACTCAGCAGCATATCGGCCCTACTGAGCATGGCTGTGTTCAGTATACATTGCTTCCTGAGTCAGCATAAGTCCAATCCTGAATTAGCTACAGTGAGTGTAGGGCATTAGCTGAGTTGTCCAGCGAAGTTGAATCCAGCATAGTTGCTTGGCTGATATCAGGGATATAGATGTCTAAAAACAAGCAAGGGCACTAGCGAGTACTCATAAATGTGTGAGTCCATCATGCATGCTGCCTGTCCTTCAGCATGTTTGTGCTGGCAAAATTATGAGCACTGTATTAGCATAAGGTACAGTGATGGGGCAATGTCACTCTTGAAATATAACAATTACAACAATGCCATGAGTATGCTTGTCGACAGCCCAGCTACTATGTACATTGCTCGGCAGCGAGCTGCGGTCAAACGGCGGCGATGCAGCTATGCAAAGCATGTGAGACGCATGCTGCGCGTTTGAGTCAGTGATTACCGCTGTTGAGTTCTGGAGTGTTTCACAAGATGCTTCCAGGATAAGCCTTGCAAGGCCGTCAGCCTGCGCCTACAAGACAATAGAACAATGATGCTGTGGCTTGCTTGCATGACGGTCAGCTTGCTGCTATGGGGCCGTCAAGCAACTTTTGCGCAACCGATGGTGGTGCCGGCCGCCCTGGAAGTGTACTCTGACGCTGCAGCACCACGATGCGGAGTTTCATACCTGGTCCTGCGAGCAGCGATGGACGCGTCATGTGAGCAGCAGTGCCAGCTGACTCTGGCCGAAACACATACACCCAGTACAGCCCTGCATAGTGCTGAAGATGCCGTTCGTCGTTCAGCGAGCCCTGAGTCGCAACTGCTGTCAAACAACGTTATCAGCCTGCCACGTTCAGTCAAGTCCCAGGCGCCATATCTGCTGCAAGCGCTGTGTTACACAGGCAGCAACTGCAGGGCGAATCCCTCTAGCTGGGACATCATACAGACACCTTCAAGGTTACATGTTACTCCACTGTACGACCAGGAGGATCCCGTATACAACGCGCAACAAGAGGCTGTATCAACAGGCTGCATCTATGAGCTGAACGCAACAGTCATCAAGACAACGCCATTAAGATCAGCTGAAGATGACGTGTTTGATACAGCAGGCAGCAGCTTGCTCAATACCTGGTCAACGCGCATTGCTGTTTTGCTGTGCTTAATTATCTTGCAGCAAATAGCGTCACGATTGTAGACTATTTTTCACTCAGTCATGCGAGTGGTTTGTCACAGTCACGGTCAGCTCTAGCCTTATTTAGCCCGCTTCTTTCTTGTTTCAAGATGCTCACCAACATTTGTGCGCTGATTAAGCTAAGTGCATCAAAGATTTCAACAAGCTCCTGAGTCTTGATGCTGGACAACGATGTACAGCCATACACCATAGTCTGCTGCACCTTCATGTGCTGTGACTTCTCCCTCAAATCTTCGCAGCTGGCTGAATAAATCCAGTGCGTAGTGCACTGATGCTGACATGTCCTGCTTTGACTGCTGCCACATCTCCTCCAGCTGTGGGCGCTGGCAGGTCAAATGGTTTTAACCCCTTGGGACCCCATTCATACCCCCCCCTCCTGATTGTCAATTGCCTCTGCATAATATGCATAATTCACCATCTGTCCATTGTAGTTGATCTGATAATGTGAACACAAGCACAGCGTCCTAAGCTATAATTGCAAATTCATGATACCAAGTGCAACAGACGTGAAGCCTGCAATAGGGTTTATGTAAGCAAGGGAGCATTCTTTGATGACTGGGGTGGCGCTAGCGACTGAAGGCTGTGCCTCATTTACACAAATTCTGTCATCAACGGATGCTTTCTTGCTCAGATATACTCTATTACAGGCTTCGCATCTGTCACACCCAGCATGCACATGCCCTCAGATAAACTGCATGGTGTGCCTTGTGCATGCATGCATGATAGCTTGAATTGCCGTCAGATGCAACATACTATTCAAGTTGTGCTCATGTTGTTGCACAGCCATGTCACTTTCAGGTTGGCAAACACAAATTTGATGCAGTTGACTCATCCAGAGAGGGATAATGCAAGCAGGAAAGCAATTCAGGACGCTGCCAGGATGAATGTAACCAACAAGCTTACTGTACAGTGAGCTGTACTGAGACTGCATGTCTACAGTTGTATGCAGCACTTCAGGCTTGACAGGGGTGCCATCCACTGTCTTGAAACCTAGAGGCACGTTCACATTGAACACATCAGCCTGGACATCATCAGACTGCCACTCTTCCCACAGCTGTGTAGCCACATGGCCTGCCATCTGTGCCACAAAGCAGCATTGGCTCAATGCATAGCCACATATTGGAAACTCTGTGCAGCAGCATGCTGACACCGTGCTCTGTGGCAGCTGCAGTCTCATGTGCGACTGAAGCTTTGTGCACTGGGTTTCTGTCACAGCTGAATGACAGCACATGCGTTGAAAACATGCTGATAGGCAATACAAACACAGATACCAAGCCCACATAGCTGCAGTGTTGTTGAAGCTGCCAATTTTTCATCGGGCAGCCCATTAATACAAGGAGCATCTCAACAAGCTAGTCATGTACAAGTTATATTGAGTCGTATGCATGCGCACATGAAGGCGCTCATTTGTCATGAGTGATAGAAGTCCGGGCGCACTCTCCTGTACAGTATGCTTTAGCGTGTAATTGCTCAATTTTGAGATTAGCACAGATTTTTGACAAATATGGCGATTTTCTCAAGTGGAAAAAATTGTCAGATATTCATGATCTGCAAGACAGCTAAAGTTTGCAAAGCTACCTGCACAGCTGTGGCGATGTCATCATCTGTCCAGGATCCCCAGCCATTGAAGGGGAAGGAGATTGCAATGGCCTTCTTGTGTGCTAAGCTAGCTTCCATTGCTGCTCCTAGGGTCCCAGATGACAATACAGATGCCCTGGCACAGAACTCATCAACTCAATATTTGATGCATTTAATGCAAAATCCAACAGACCCAACTACACAATCTGTGATAATCAGAAGCCTTTACCTACATGATGTCATGATCAATAAGCAATGGGTTGATTGATCCTGATGCTGCATGTCAGGCCGTCTGCAGTCATGAAAACTGACCTGCCAACATTATGGCCAACATTGGGTCCACTGACGACGAAGTCAACATCTGGCACCAAGGAATGTATTGCTAGGTTGGAGCAGGTTGCTGGTGAGCCATTGACATGCATTGTCCTGCTGTCAATGTGTGTGACCTGCAGCAATGCACATGTTTGCTGTGCGCACACCTCAGAGCAGCTGAAGGTTGCAAGCTATATGCACAGGATGAGCCAATACAGCAAATGCGCATGCAGCAGCATCTCATGTCGCATTGAGCATCATCATTGCCTGGTGGTGAATGGGCACACTATTGTATACCTGTGCAGGTTACCTGCAGAGGACCATGGCTGATGCACTTGGACACAAAGCTTTGCTGCTGGCCTGGTATGCAGACAACATAATTCCATCTGCACAGGAATCAAGGCTTGTCGACTATTTCACAATCAGGACCTCTAAAAGTCAGCTGTGTACGTAGCGCAGCTCGCTCACTTCAGCACATCTTTTACGTGTTGGACCCAAGCCTGAAAGAAAGTGCTTTCTGGCCCGTCATCGTTTGTCAATAGCACCCGGGCAGGCGGTCGCATGCGTCCTCCTTGGCTCTGCAGTGCACGAGACTTCTCTGCAGCAGCGTCAATCAGGTAATGTACGATGCGCACTGAACTTGCCTTGTCAATAGTAACGTTTTGTGCGGCTCGAGCGTGAATTGAGTCTCTACGAAAGCAGCGGTACAGCTTCGGCTGGAACACCAGGTCAGTTAAAACTGGACTTGACGTCGCTCGGGTGCTAAGACAGTTGCCTGAAACCCGCAGCTGGTAGCAACGTCCACTAATTGCACTGAGTTGCATTACAAATCCACGGCCGTGAACGCTCGCCGGGCTCTCACACTGTCGCAGCGTCAATTTATATTGTTCGTTCGTGCCAAATCGTAACGCCGCTGGTTTCGGAGCGGAGCATTGTAAAGCAACGTGCACCATGCAAACCCAATGCACCGACACCTCTCACAAGACAAACCTCGAGGCACGGACAACTGTCTGCAAGGCATTAAATCGGTGCATGCCTGCACCTCCTGACTAGTTGCCTAGCAAACAGCTGATGTGCTGTGCAGCGAAATGCTTGCCTCGCTCCGCAATTGTGACTGGCCTCCATTCCTTGGTGAAATCACCCTTGCTAATCTAATCATGCGCAGCGAGCTCTCCGCGCGGGGCAACTTTACAATGAAGTTTGGATGTTCAGTTTGTGTTCAGATGTCCTGTCCGTGCGTACGTGCTGCAACCTCGTCAATTGCAATGTTCTGCAGGCTGAGCAGAGCGCAACATTTCAGGTCCTTACCTACGTCGCTCGACCTTGTCAAGGTCCTCGATCCAATTGCGGGGGGCAAAAGATGACGATGATAGGTATGCCAATCGGGAAAAAGACCCCAAAAAGCGAGCTACATGAGTTCTATCAGCTGCATCCCGGGAATCCCACCTTCGCAATCAAATCCATGAGCAACCCTCCTGCTGAACCTCTGTTCTTATGCACACTGACTTGTCCTGGAATCGGTGGACCGCAAGGTTTGCCAGAACAAAGTTTTACGGGACAAGGCCGAAACAAGAAGACCGCTGAGCAGTACGCAGCAGAGAAAGCACTGGGCTGCCTGAGGCAACGCGGCTTGATGGCACCAGCTTTGGTCGAGATGGCAGCTCAGCAGCTGCCGCCAGACCTGCAAAGGCAGCTTGCAGGGACCTGCACCCAGACAACCACAGTAAGCTCCACCTTTCCAGAGTGCCTGTATCAAAATCTGCCGCATGCTTGATCATGATTGATCATGCGGTCACTGCGCATGCCGTGCTCTGCAGTCCTTGTAGAGCGATGCAGCCTGGGGTGCATGTGTGATCACAGGGACTTTTCTTTGCAGCTTCAGGAGCTTCAAGCCAGTGCTCTTCGGAAGCCCATTGACAAAGAACCCACATCCTCTCAAGACCCCCAGGCCTTGCAGCTAGCACCCACAACCAATGGTGAGCTGAATGCCACAGCTCACAGCCTGCTGTGCCGGATGCATCCGATGGTGGCAGACTCCAAAGAAAGAAGCACATGCAGAGTGTGCAGCTGGCATTACACATGTTCCATGGGCAAACAAAGCCTTGTCAAGCCATGAGTGCACTGACCTGTATACCAATCCTGCATTGCAGCTTCATTCATGGTCTCAAGGCTGGACCAGTTGTGTTGCCACAGGCGATGCTGAGCCCAGTAGCACAACCGTTGCTGAGGACTTGGAAAGCTTGGACAAGGATGCTCTCATACTCAAGCTCAAACAGGTGGGTGTTGCTCTGTATTAACCATGCAAAGTCATCCGGTCAAGTTTGATTGCACTTCAGCTGTTGCATCGCATTACTCACCTTGACATGAACAGCCTGGCCATTGTGTCCAAAGCTGGTGGGTCTGGTGTGTGATTGGATATACTGCCAAGCCTGTCTGCGCTATGGTATATGCTGGACCGACAAGGGTGCAGGGCAATTGTGCAGCTGGAGAGCGTGGGCATCTAATAGCAATGTGTGTGTCACAAGTATGCATGTAAGGCACTCTATTGCCGCGCAGGCGTTGAAGGAGAATCAGCGCTTGAAGGAAGAGGTGGCTGAAGAGCACCAGCGCAAGCAAGTGGCAGTGGATTACTTGCTGGGTGTTACCGAAACACACTGATGCAGTGTATGTTGAGTGAAATCACAACCCAGCCTTGATGTGACATGTACTACACGGACAAAAGTACTGCAGCTTCTCAATCCTTAGCTGCAGGTCAGAAGCGTGGAGCAAGCAGCGTTTTGCAATATGACCATGACTGTCAAGAATTTCCTTACAATACCATGCTGGAACCTGTCCCCCAGGGCAAAAGTACAATTGGTTTTTCCTTTTGCTCAGCCACAGTTCATTGCCTGCATAGAGTTGTTGAGCATGCAACACAACATTCAATGATGATGGTTTTTGCATCCAAAGTAGAACAGAAGACATTAGCAACACCGTATTAGGTAGTACCACTTTCATTGTAGCATGATTGTGCACCTTGTTGTAGCTTGACTGTAAGTACAATTGGCCCACACCTGTGGCAGTAGCTGAGCATTGGCAAACACACATGCTGGTCATGCTGCATTCGGACAGCGTCAGCAATTGGCAGCTGGTTTGACACGCACTGCGTTGTCTCACGCCAACAGCAGTCTTTACCTACCAGTACCGGTGATTTTGTCGGCC
>JAABUP010003172.1_pt1 | contig 29484 bp, 31 predicted proteins | sample 5559201 | NCBI WGS metagenome assembly JAABUP01 (sample SAMN10711887, study PRJNA513373) | rock metagenome | isolation source: Antarctica rocks | place: Antarctica | reverse complement strand
GCCATATATTTAAATATTTATGGTAATCAATAGCTTAGTTAGTGCCTCACTTCTAAACATGAGGAGCCCGATGCATGCAAAAAAGGGGGTTTGATGCAGGAAGCAAAAGTGATAGAAGCACAGAACCACGTGCAGGACTAACAGTATCCCCACTGTGGACCCGCCGGTGCCCTAAACAGACAAACGACCACTCGTTTGCATCTCGAGATGATGTAGTTCCATTAGGCTGTTAGGCCCTTCTTTGCTTCTGCAAAGGAAATCTGGGGATTCGTGAAATTCCTAGACGACGATTGGTGCAGAGGTATTAGCGGTCTCTGGGCCTGCAGGTCGTGCTATAGTGTGTCAGGCCTGCAAGGTAGATTCATGATTTGATGTTAGCCTATTCATGGCCACCCACAAGGAGGTCCGAGGTAGAGATGCCCATTGGAGTTGAGCATTGAACGATAACTATAATCGAAATGACAAAGTTGCTGAATTTCTAGTCATTCACAGCATGCCAAAGTAAGATTCCAAGAAAGGTTGATTTATAAGGTTTGTATTATGTTTGTCTAACGTGTATGGGAAGACAAAGACTCGTGGTGTAACATACAAAAGCACAAAGCAATATGGAACATGAAACAGCACACAACTCCGAAGGGTAAAACACATCTGTGAGCTCATGCTGCTTTTGGTCTACCTTAAAGTGGACTAGGACTGCCAGAGTGCATTTAGCTGCCAGAGAGAATCGCCATCGTTTCATATATCAGTGTACCGTGCACCAACAAAGCACCGCTAAGTGCTTAGTAGTAGACCGTGCCATTCTGGCAACACATGGTATACAACTGACATCTAACTCAAAGTCTGGACAGGTTGCACTGGTGCACGAGATTGGCGGATGATGCTGAAAACTTGCCGTGCAGAAGGAAACAGCCACAATCAGGTCTGTCCTAAAGGAAGAGATGCAGGAGCCCCGCAACGAAAGAGCTTGCGCCAATCACTGCTGGGAGGTTCATTTCGTATCGACCAGCTGAGCTAGTGGCTGATGCTGACGAACTGCTGCTGGTACCTGAACTTGAGCTTCCGGCGGTTCCAGGCTTGGTTTGGCTGCCTGCACAATTGTAGTGTCCTTTGATGACTTTGTTGTCATGGTCCTTCGCGAAAGCCGAACAGTCGAATTGACCAGAGGTCTGAATGTTGAAAGCACCCTGAATCTGGGTCAAACCCGGTAGCTCAACGCTGTGGGAAGTTAGCAGATACATTTGTGGTAGTCGCTCTATTCAGGGCAGATCAGACATACTCGGTGAAATTCCCGCTGAAATCCAATGCACCCGTGACGATAGACAATTTCGTGAAGCCGTTAATCTGCTTCAATTGAGTGTTGTTGGCAATCTGGTACGTCCCGTTGATCGAGGTGAGTTGAGGTATAGAGATATTGGTTAGCTGAGTGTTGTCAACGAAGACAAGACCACCAGCAGTCGTAAGATTGGGTGCGGCAAAAGATGTAAACGCGTTGCCATAAAAGCCGAGGTCTAAGGTGACATTGGCAAGAGCTGGAAGTTGAACGTCGCTGCAATTCCGGAAAGTCATATTTTGCGCAGTTTGAAGCATGGGGAAAGAGGTCGATAGTCCCGAGATAAAACCATCATTAGCCTCGATATCCAAGGACTTCTTGATGCTGGTGACCTGTAAACTGATATTTGTCAAGGCTTGGTTGTTGTTGACATTGAAGGTGTCAACCTGTTGTAGGGTGCTGATACCCGACAAAGAACTAAGACCCGTGTTGGTGATGAGCACACTAGTGGACTTGGTAAGCCCAGTTGTGAAACCAAGTTGCTGAAGCGCTGGCAGAGCCGTAAAGTTCAGCGTGTCAACTTGTGTCAATTGCGGTGCACTGAGAGTGGACAAGACTGTTAGGTCGCCAAGTTCGAAGCCACCCAGCTGGACAAGGGAGCCAAGTGTAAGACTCGACAGGTTGATAACATTGGTAACGGTGAGATTGCCAGTAATTTTCTTGACACCATCGATGGAAAGAGATTCATGGCCGTCAGGACCTGCGGGAACCGAAAAGCTTGACGGGATAGAGACGGAACCGCTGTATGTGGTGCAGGAAGCCAAAGCAGAGGCATCAGCCGTGCCAGTGACAGTCAGGGTCCCGGAAGTGCTGCATTGAGCTGCGCCCAGAGATATTAGCGCTATGATCTGGGCTGTCTGCATGTTTCATGGTGCCTTGTGGGTAGTACGAATAAGCTCGACGATGGAAGATTTCCTACTTACCTAGAGCAGTGGTTGTAAAGGCAAGAGCCGGAAGAAGGTACTTGGTAGGTGCCATTGCTGATAATGTTGTTTGGATACGATAACTGGTGATGGAGAGAATTAGCTCTCGAGTCAATGGATGAGAGGGTGGCAAGGTGAGGGGTTGGTAATGCGGTGCGATAGCAAACGTGTCCGCGTCGATGATTGCTCAGTATCTGAACTGGTGGATGTGAAAGACTTACTCGAAGCAACTGGTTAAGACGTGTAGAGCCAAGGACAAAGATAATGTATCGCCGATGCAATAGTATCGGTAGAAGGAAAAATTGTCGGGGGGTGTGTTGTCGGAATGGATCGAGTGAATGTAAAGAAACAGAGGAGGGAAGAAGACCGAAGTGACTTGAATTAATTACGAGCTAGCCTACGTGAAGTTGCGAAACTCCAGAGGAAGGCGTGGCCGTGGATGAAAGTGAGTTGATTAAGGTAATGATGAAAACGACAGGAAGGGTTGGGGAGTGTGAAGTAGAAGGTGTTGGTGGTTGGTGTTGATGGGGGGATTAAAGAATTAAAGAATTTTTCGGGAAGGAAAGGAAAGGAGGAGATGGGCGGCGGGCAGTTGGAAACCCTTTGCAGGACCCTTGCACTTGCCCCCGGACGCGCATCTCTTTGCTGTCGACTTAACGAACCTTTAGTTGTTTTCTATTTTGTGATTATCATCACTACCTACCTGCCTAGTACCTACCTTGGGTATTATCATTTGCTTTGGCCTACTTTCTATGGGGGGAGCCATTGGCTCTAACTACAATCAGAGATTGATCCTGTTATTCTTCGATTCTTGCAACCCCCAAGCTCCGGCACCATTTCATCCATTTCTCCATTTCTCCTATCAAGCATGTCTGATTGGCTCGATAAAGTCGAAGCCATTCCAGATCAACACAAGTACTCCGTACCGTACGCGTACGGTATCCTCCAGGGACCATGAGTCCATCCTCCTTTCTCGTCGGTGCCAGCTCTTTCCTCCATTTGTTTACAATTTACAACGCTCTGTAACTGATATGGGGTTATGCGCGTGCTCGTGTCTGTGAGTCCAACATCAAGTGACTGGTATATGCGGCAAGCCTGTATCATCCTAATACGTTGATCGATTTAGAGTAACAAGAACCCCTGCGAATCGAATCTGCCTGTAACATTGCATGAACCATATTTCACCTTGGCGGTTTCGATGCTACCAACCATGGATAACAGCAGCTGCTACCGTTGAACCGCCGAAGATAACGATCCAGTACCGTGTACTCCGTACCTTTGAGTATTTGGGCTTGTAGGGAGCAAACGGTCGAGGCTTCAGCATAGAGGTCAATATACCTTAGTAATGCGCATTGTTGTCAGTCATATCCTAGGGGAATGAAATCCTAGACATTACAGCACTATTGTTATTTCCGTTAAGCTGCTGTCGATCATTATACGGTACGTGTAAGAACCGTCTGCTAGTTTAGTAGTTACAAGCCTCAACCGTGCAAAGATAATCAATACCTTAAGTAAACCATTCCTGTGGCGAAGCTTGCCGATCACCGACACTGTGATCCCAGTTCTATCAGCAACTCGGTAATTCGGTATATAACAACGTTTCATTAGCTCTGCTTAGGGAGGCGTGGAAGGATTACGTGGTTCCATACCGTGCATACGTACCAAAGGTACCTACTGCCAGCCCTGAGACATGTATGGATGACTCGTAAGTTCGTGAAACACAGGGTGACCCAAAATGGCTTTATGAATCCAATACATAGGTACTTTTCCAGCTCCATCTGGGCTGAGAATTGAAAGTGTCCCCCGTCTATGAGGAAGCTGAAGTATCTAGACTCTGTTACCAGCCACAAGTCCCGCTGACAGCAGTTTTCTGGTTTGACGTCTCGAGAACCTCTGAAACTTTTGGCATCTCAAACGCTGACGCCGCTTCTTGATCACCGCAATCTGTAATTGAAGAACAATGTCCTTGAGGCGGGCTCTGCGGAGCAGCATGAATGCTGTCCCCGAAAGCTCCAAATCTCAAATAATAGGCAGCAGCAGCAATCAGGTTAGCAAGAATTCGAGGAAACAGAAAAAGCGGATCATAGCACTTGACGAAAAGAACGAACACGTGGTTTCAGAACCCGAAGTCCATGCGTCTGATGAACCGTGCTCTCCACCTCCCAAGAGGATAAAGCTTCGTTCGCCGAGGACGCCGCGGAAGACGAGCACGCAAGTACAGACTGGATTCGAAAAGGCTGTGTCTCAAATTGGAGTTGAAAAGACTGATCTTGTACCATTCGACCGACCGGCAGGGCCACACAGGACGAATGCCCCATTAAAGACTCCACGAGGATCTCGCCTTATAACATATCCCAAGGAAACTACCGATTTATCTCCGTCTAAGACAGGTCTCCCACGACCGACAACTACGACTGGACATATCTTGGAAGAAGGATGTGCTCACCTCATTAGAGCAGATGCAAGATTGAAACCGCTTATTGAGAAACATCATTGCCGCACCTTCTCTTCTGAAGGCTTGGCAGAAGAGATTGACCCATTTCACAGCCTGTGCAGTGGGATCATGGCCCAGCAAGTTTCTGGAGCAGCGGCCAAAGCAATCAAGAACAGATTCATAGGGCTTTTTCAGCAAGCGCAAGCGCAAGTAGAAGGCGAAGGGCGCGAGGAAGGGCCATTCCCCACGCCAGCCCAAGTAGCGGCATGCGAGGTCCCCTTCTTACGCCAAGCTGGACTCTCAGGGCGAAAATCCGAATACATCAAAGGACTTGCTGAGAAATTCGCCAGTGGCGAGCTGAGCGCAGCAATGTTGATCAAAGCCAGTGATGAAGAGGTCCTAGAAAAGTTGACTGCCGTAAGAGGGTTGGGAAGATGGTCCGTGGAAATGTTCGCTTGTTTCGGATTGAAAAGGATGGACGTTCTTTCAACTGGCGACCTTGGAGTGCAGTAAGGGGTCTATCCCTTCACTATCGCCGGGTTAACCTTCTCTAGACGGGGCATCGCTGCCTTCATGGGCAAAGACGTGAAGAAGTTGAAAGCTAAGGGAGGAGGTAAATGGAAGTACATGTCCGAGCAGGAAATGCTAGACCACTCGGCGAAATTTTCTCCCTATCGGTAAGCTTTCAGCATGGTCGTCTATTCGTTGACTTCGAGTCCTAACCTGTTACAGGAGTCTCTTTATGTGGTACATGTGGAGGATCGGAGATGTTGATACAGATGCCGTAGAGAATGGTTGAACTAACCGATTGAATTGATGTCGGAAGCACAAGAGCCAATTGCCCGATTTCCGGATGATGGTCATAGAGTTAGCACTATGTAAGAAGCTCGTCATGTAGTAGAACAAAAGTCCGCAATCAATTGCCAAAGAAGACCTCCAAGAGGCTGGCTATTGACACAAAAGTTTCACATATTGCTTTGCTTCTATAGGATCTCCCGAGGATCCAGCGGAAGGATCTATGACAGATCCAGGACCCTGAGTCAAAGTAGAGATATGCTGTTCTATGTACAGTAGAGTACAGTTTACCATGCCATGAACTACGCCTTCGGCCTACACAAGAAGGCAATAGTAGATTGATCTTGGCCCACATCACTCCTACAGGTTCTTTCTCTTCTCGACGACCATAGCTTCTAAGTCACCGCGTTCCCTCGACTCTGCCTCAATTTCCTGGATGATGGGCGACAGATACGGATAGTCCTGTTGAATCCTTTAGCTACTGATCTTAAGACCGTCATTATAAGACCATAGGGGGGCTATACTTCGTTTGGCTTTGTCTGTTGGTCTTTAGGAAGTAATTGATGGGCAAGGGAACACTGAGGTATGTCAGCTGACTTTTCTTGCCTTGATAAGGTAGGAACCTCGTTTGGCAGTTGAACGAACTTGAAAGGCTCTCCTCAGTCGAAAGACTCTGTCATATGCCTCCTTCGGTGGTAAACGCTTCAGAGCCAAAAGGACAGTATTGGACTCTTCTGGGATCAGATCATCGGCTCTACGTTGGGTCAAGTATAAGCAAAACATTTGTCAAGATGTACCTCCGGTCCTTCGATTAAGTGTTACAGCAGTATACACTACTTATCTACCAGCTCCATGGGTGGGAGCTCGAGGATTATGTACCTTAACCCAAGCTTTCTATACCCAGCGGCGTCTGCGTACCACTTCGCCAATGGTGTCATCCATCTCTTTAACCAGGGCCGCTTGATGATGAACTTCGTAATAGAAGGTGCCGACATGATTGCACGCCGGCAACGAGAGACCAGGTCTGATCAAAGATTAATCCTCCAAGGTAGGTTATGTTGAGATAGTGCGCTCTCAATCGAACGGACAAACATCACTACCTGGTATTCAGTACGGAATACTGTACCTCATCACTGGTAATTACAGAAGCGAATACCACTAGCGGCTTACATGAGAAGCTAGCTGCTGTACGCTTTCATCCGATTGTGCGAAGGCCCGAAGTGTTTGGAACACACTCTCATAACCATTATCCCTTAACAGTAACATCAGCGGCTAAGTTGGGTATTAGACACCGTTTTGAGACGTCCTATGGTCCTCCTCTGCTTTTGATAGGATGAAGATGCTCAATCGTTGACAAGACTTTCCTCAGAAGTGCTGCGGGGTACTTCTTAGCACACTGGGGACACCGGTGAAGACACCAATCCAGCTCCAACGAGCTTTCTGCAGTTAAGCTCATTGCAAATGATATTGTAGCAAAGAGCCGTAGTCTCGATCGGAACAGAAATGTCCTTCGACCGAAAGCCAACATCTCCAATCCCCCCCAAAAACGCCGCTGTCTCTCGGATTGACCAGGATGGAAGATTAATTCCCCCAATCTCTCAAGTCGAACTCTGGGCTGTCAGAGTCCCTGAAGTGTATGTGGTGCCGGTGTCTGGAGGTATTGCGGGAGCTGTTTCCGGCCTGATAAGCTGTCCGCTTGATGTCATAAAGACGAAGCTCCAAGCTCAAGGAGGATTCAAAATACCAAAAGACGCTGTCAAGCTCAGCACCGCGGCATATCGAGGCGTTCTAGGTACTGCTGAAACAATATGGAGGGAAGAGGGCGTGAGGGGGATGTATAGGGGCCTAGGGCCAATGCTGCTAGGCTACGTCCCTACATGGGCAGTTTACCTGACTGTATACAACAAAGCTCAGGCCTATTTTAGAACTAGGACAGGTAAGTCAATAGATCTGTCTAACTCGACATGATATGGCTAAAGAAATTCATATAGACAACTGGTTCCTTGCAAACGTATACGCCTCGCTCGCTGGAGGAGCTTGCTCGACTATGGCAACGAACCCTATCTGGGTTATAAAGACAAGGTTAATGTCGCAGTCCAGCTCACGATTTAAAGTCAATCATTCACGGCCTCCATGGCACTACCGCAACACTCTCGATGCAGCCCGGAAGATGTACCGAACCGAGGGGATGCTCTCGTTTTATTCCGGCCTTACCCCGGCATTGCTAGGCCTCACCCACGTGGCCATACAGTTCCCCCTATATGAGGTCTTTAAACAAAAGTTCACCGGCATCGATACCGGAAGAAAAGAGACCGACGAGGATAGGAACCACCATTTCTATGGTCTGTCGCTGGCTGTGTTTTTAAGCAAAGTCTGTGCAAGCACGGCCACTTACCCCCACGAGGTTGTGCGGACTCGCTTGCAAACACAGCAACGATCGGCATATCACCAGTCCTCTGAAGGAATTGCGTTCAGAGGGGAGCTAGGGAACCCAGGGAACAACGCCCGAGCTCCTGGTGGTGCATCGTCTGATGGCATGGTCAATACATTACGTTATAGAGGTACGGTGCAGACCTGCAAGACAATTTTGCTAGAGGAAGGATGGCGTGGCTTCTACGCCGGCCTTGGCACAAACCTTATAAGAGCAGTCCCGTCCGCCATGACTACAATACTTACTTTTGAATACTTGAAGAAAACAATGTTTCAGCTACGACGCGAAGGAGAGGCCAAGCTTGATCTTGCAGGGCCATCTGCAGTATAATCGTTGTGTGATAAGCATAAGCAGCATTTAGCGTTTCCTATTCCTACCTCTCATCTATTTCCGAAGTCGGTGGCCTTTATTTGTTGGCGTGTGCTTTGGTTATTCTGGAAGGTATATGTTGGGGTTTTGGAGGTATTCGGTGTTACCAGGGCATTGCTTGCGGTGCTTGGCGTTGACATCCAGAGGATTTTTCTAAGATCTGGAAACCAATGCTCGCTTCTACGAGGATGTTGGAAGGCTTCTCTACACGTCTGAAACCAGTAGCTTATCAGACCTGTCAGGTCAGCTGTATTCTGACGTACTTGCTAACAACGGCGCTAAAACCTCCTATGTCCCCATTGTCTTCCACGTAGCAGTGACCCTCACATCTTTAACATGGGCGTGTATGTCTCGTTCGACTTATCCTTCCCTTTATGGTGTGTTTGGGATGTGGTTCCAGACACTGGTCGCTCCATTGCTTGCTCAAACCGCTGGCACTCGTTGCTCTTACGTACCGTCCCCAGGATCCGTTAAAGATGTCGTAGGAGTTCGGCTTGCCCATGTAGGCTTTCTCAGTTGTGAAATTGTGATTCGCACTTTTCCCCATTTTCCGCTCACTACCCCATCACTTTTTCTCTCTCCAAGTCGCCTTCATTGCCCTGAGACTCTCTTCCTCCTCGGACCTGCTTTCAATTTTTCCACCCTGCTTCTCCGCCTTGCTTTTCGCACCTGCCACCAATTGTTTGAGCGTGTCTTGTTCTTCGGGCCTCTCCAACACGCCATGCCGCCTCAGGCTTTCGTTGCGCCAACTGATCTGGCCCCCATCGGCCGTCCGAGTGCGCTCAGCATTCCTTTTGGCAGCTCTGATAGATGAGCGGCTGTACACATAGAGCAGCCCTGCCATGGTGATGGCCGCAATCGGCGCAACAATGGTGTTGGAGTTGATGTTGAAATTCCTTGCCATATTGTCTGTAGGACCAGAGACACGATTCGCTCGAAGTACTTTCGAGAATTTGACAGCGGCCTCACTAGCTCACTGATCTCATGACTATCAGCGAGCTTCGGGGACTCAGAAAATTGAAGTTCTGGGTCGAAAAGTTGGTTTATAGTTGAGCTCACTGGCAAATTTGACAGTTGACCTCCTGAAGATTCCACGGCACGGGCACAGCCGGCACTAAGGTAGAACTAAAGCACCTAGTGTTTGCTTAGCATAATCTTGCGTTCATCATTTATATGGAAGTGCGATGAGGTCAAGCAGAACAGAAGAGGATGAGAAATTTTGGAGTGGTGGCTGCAGTCGCTCCGAAAGCTTCGTGGATATGCTCGAAACGCGTACGGGGCCAACGACTATCTACTCTCCTGCTTGCCAACTACGCAGCAAAGGCCAGGAAAGTGCGGACTCGAAAGGGCCCAAGGCGCACTCTTCTACTGGCGACAGCAGGTGGAACGCTGGGAGTAGGGACCCTATTGGCGTTTTCAGATGACATCAAACATGGATATGGTGCGGCCCAAAGAACAGGACGAGTCGTTACTACGCTGCTGCTCTGTATGAACGAGTGGGTACTGAAATCTGGGAACTACACCACATGAACCAGTCGCTGACCTGTGCCGTGTATAGCTACCGCAAGACACTGAATAACAAAGAAAAAAGCGAAGAAAAACATTCCTCCATGCTCAAGGCTTGTCACAAACGCTGCGCTGAACGTACGCTTCGTGTCCTCGAACAAAATGGGTCCATATTCATCAAACTTGGCCAGCACCTGAGCAGCATGAATTACTTGTTGCCTCTTGAGTGGACAACGACGTTTATCCCACTGCAAGACAAATGCCCAGTATCCTCATACGAATCAATAGAGCAAATGTTCATCAAAGATACTGGGTTTTCCATTGCCAGTCACTTCGATCAGTTTGAAAAAGATCCAATTGGGGCAGCTTCGCTTGCCCAAGTCCATTTGGCAAAATTGAAAGGCAGTGACAACGATGTAGCTGTCAAGGTGCAGCATCCAGCTTTAGAAGAATGGGTACCGCTCGACCTCGCTCTGACACGATTCACGTTCTCGACGCTGAAGAGATTTTTCCCGGAGTATGATCTGGAATGGCTATCCAAAGAGATGGAATCGTCGCTCCCCCAAGAACTAGACTTTGCTCTTGAGGCGCAAAATGCAATGCGCACCAAGAGGCATTTCCAGAGAATACCTGGCTCGCCGTTAGTTGTACCAAACGTAGAGTGGGGCCTGAAACGGATACTGGTAATGGAATACATTTCCGGTCATCGAACCGATGATCTAAACTATATCGACACTAATGGCATAGATCGTGACGAGGTTTCCGCGGCCTTGGCTCATATCTTCAATGAGATGATCTTTGGAGATACCCCTCTTCACTGCGATCCTCATGGTGGTAATATTGCTATAAGAAAGAATCCATTGAGGCGAAAGCCCAATTTTGACATCGTTCTGTACGATCATGGGCTCTACAGAGATATATCGAAGCGATTACGGCGAGACTACGCAAAGCTGTGGCTTGCGGTCATCGATGCTGACGAGCAGAGGATGCGCAAAAGTGCCTTTGACGTTGCAGGAATCACAGATGATCAATTTCCTCTTTTTGCGAGTGCCATCACAGGAAGGGATTACATGGCAGCAACGAAATCGGTGGTCTCGACCAGAACGGATAAGGAGAAGGAAGTGATTTCCGACGCTCTGGCCGACGGCATGCTCACCCAGCTGGTCCAGCTTCTTGGAAAGGTGCCTAGTATTATCTTGTTAATCTTGAAGACCAACGATCTAAGTATGTTCCCTGCCATCCAATCTATTCGAAAGTCACTGACCGTACACAGCCCGCAGCTTGGACGAGAACCTCCACACTCGAGAAGGTCCGGTCCGAAATTTCCTTATCCTTGCTCGTTATTGCAGCAGGATAGTCTTCCAAGAGCAAATGGAGCTGACTGGCCTTCGGGGGAGCATATTGTGGCCAAAAAACATCTTACGACTCCTCAGCGCTTGGGGATCATACATGAGGGTCGAGCTAAAGCTCTCCTTGTATGAATACTATATGTCCTTTCGGCGTCTGGCACGACTTTCTCCGATATCTCCGATCTAGCATGGCGTACCTGGCTGAGATGTGGCATGAACGGCGGATAGAGCATAGACACTATTGACGCATATAGATCTTGCTGGGAGACCCTTAGGAGTCTGTTACTCCCCTTTTCTACAGTTCGGATTCTATGATATTCGACCCTGCTCTAGAAAGAAGGGCTTTTTGTTTAGTTGTTCACATGCGGTCAAATTTTTACATGATCCCAACAGTTCGCTCGGCATGGGATATCTCTGAATTCTTAATTTCTTTTCAATCATCCGAGATCACATGCGAACAAGCTAGAACTGTTCCTACTATAGCTATTTCTTTGGTTTCTATACTTCTATGGATTGTATTGCGATGGGAGTTTTTCAGATCCTATTACAGATCTGAGTCCTCACTCTGTATGGCCTCGAGCTGTAATTGATTAGTGGTAACTACTCAAATCTCAGTAAATGTCTCTTCAATCTACATCGCAGCGCGTTGTCAATGCCCTCGAACCTTTCTATGCCCAACGTTAAAAGTTGGATTCTGGAAGGAGCTGGCATTAAGGTACTTTGCTTTTGCAAGGATCATCGACGGTCCGATTGCGGGGCCTCGATCTTGAAGACAAGCTTGCAACTTTAGTAAACATACCAGCGCAGCACTTCCAGCGCAGCAGATAGTTCGAACCATGGAGGAACAGGTGAATAGACTGACCAACAAGGTCTGGGGTGAGCACAGCATCAATGGGTTTATTGAAGCTCTTTCGTGACTTCTCAGAAGACAAGTACCAGCAGACGCCTGCCTCTCAGCGTATCCTGATAGCCGTATCTGGCATCCCAGGCTCAGGTACCCCCTTCCACATATCGCACAGGATTCCCACTTACAGTTTCCTAGGCAAAACCACTCTGGCCTCACTCATCTCCCAACGCCTCAACTCCCTCCACAACCTCCACTGCCCTGCCCAAACCTCCTCCCTGGTCACCGCTTTCGTCCCAATGGACGGTTACCACCTCTCCCGCGCCCAACTTTCTGCCCTCCCCGACCCCACCACTGCGCACGCCCGCCGGGGGGCCGCCTTCACCTTCGACTCCACATCATTTCTAACACTGGCACAAAAGTTGCGTGAACCGTTGTTGCCGGAGAGCAAAACGATATACGCCCCGAGTTTTGATCATGCAGTGAAGGATCCGGTGGAGGACGATATTACGATACCGCCTACAGCGCGCATCGTTATCCTCGAGGGCAACTACCTCAGCCTGAACAAAGGACTATGGAAAGAGGCGGCGGGGCTGATGGATGAGTTGTGGTTTGTTGAGGTGGGGTGGGAGATTGCGAGAAGACGGTTGGTTGGGAGGCATGTGGCTGCGGGGATTGCGAGGGATGAGGAAGAGGCACGGAGGAGGGTGGAAGAAAACGATTTCCTGAACGGAAAGGAGATTGTGGAGGATAGACTTGCGGTGCAGGAAGTTATTGTTAGCAGGGAGGATGAGGGGTGGATGGGGATGGGTGGTGCATGATTTAGAAAAGAGGGTGGAGGCGCTCTGGGATACTCTGCCACATCTTTACTGTGCTGGTTAGATCAGCGTTACAATCAAGTCCATGGTAATTGAAGATCCAATGGTGCTTTGGCATCTAACCGGCAGCTCTACTGAAACTAATTACAATTCTGGAAAGATTTCTATTCCACAAAACCGCCTCTAGACATGATGCTCGGTACTGGACTCATACCAAGCGCCTGCGGTTGAATCTTAGAGGGTATATGAACCTATGGAGAAGCTTTATAGTGGTGGATTCGCCATATAATATAATTACAGAGCATGCAGTTGCCACTTAGATCGTCTTATAAGTAAATCTTTCCTTGCGATAGCAGCAGCATGGCGAAAGCGAAGCATGCGAAGGGAAAATTGTGGAGCGCCCAAGCTATAATCGACCTTCGCAGTCGTAAGCGTGTAACTCATACCATGAGCCTTGAGCTTATGGCGTGTCGGCTCCAAGCTCATAGCCTTTCCCTCCCCGGACGTGCCCCAGTCGCTCGCTCCCAGCCAGCGGTAGCCCACCAATCCTCCGGACCCTGTCTCTGCAATCGATCTAGATTAGCTTGGGTCTGACGGAGTTCCTCCTCACGCTCTAGTATCCGTCTCTGTCTCACAAGTTGCTCAGCGCGATCGAATTCCAGGGCCCTCATGCGGACGCGATGACGAAGGTTGGCAGCGACGCTGATATCGTCTTCTGAGGGATCTAGGAATCGGCGTTCCGTTGCTACGTAATCCACATCGTCCGAGTCAGAATCGTCAGAATCACTGTTGTCGCAAATGGTTGGGTAGGCGTCTAGAGTTTCGGCGGATGAAGGGACGGTAGCAAGGGTGCCGTAGGAGGATGCAGAGTCTAACGATAGCGAAGAGGCGGAGGCTGTCGCAGAGGTGAATGATGAATTAACACTCGGCAGACGGTCATCTGGGGTGATGGTTGTTAGAAGAGTCTCCCAAGAATCGTCCTCGGGGCTGAAGCTTCGACGTCGGTCTCCAAGGCCGTCTACAGCATATCGGTGGGGAGAAATGCGTTGGCCGCTATAACGAGGGCGATCTCGGTTGGCCATACGGCGCAATGGAGGGAGGCCGTCTAAGTCTTGGTCTGTTGGCACGTCTAGATTATGCCGAGCGACGTATTCGCGGAAGGCAGCTTCGGCTGTTTCGGTGTACCTATGCGCAGGAGCAAATCGTGGCGTGAACGATGCAGTTCCTAGGGTCGGCGTGGTATTGGATGTAGTTGACTGGTTCGATGCGTTTCCAGATGTGTATGGTGGGGTTGGCATATACTCCGGTGGTGGGGATCTCACTTCCGTGGCGACAGGTTGAGGTGATGAGCCATCAATATTCGCAATCGTAGACCCAGATCTGGAATCTGAATAATAAGGGAGACCTTGAACAGTAAAACCAAGATGACGAGAGTTCGCGGATGCTTGCATAGGGGGGCGATGGTGGTGGTGAGGATGGTGATGGTGATGGTGATGGTGGTTATGCGGCCGTATGCGCCGACCCGGACGCTCGTAGCTGAGGGCATCGCGAAGAAGTGCTCGTCCGCTCTCGAGTCGCCTCCGCTGACTTGCCTCAGCGTGCGCAAGATCGGCCTCCATCTCCACATCAACAAGTTCATCCTCATTGGCGCGAGTTGAAGCAACAGCCGAGTCTCCACGTCTAATTGCCTCGAGTAGAGAGTGCCGATCTACATCTCGCGTATTACTGATGGATTGCGTACGTGACGAAGCTGGGCGATTGCGAATATGCGGGCTGTATCTGACGGTGCGCTGACGACGAATGGCCGATCGTGCGGGCGCCGAAGGGTCTGCTTTGGCGGTGACCTTGGACTCGGTAACCTCAGGCTCAACAAACATTCTGCATTATCATCCATCAGCATCAGATCGTCGCCTGAGGATTGTGATTGCATAGCGAGCATAATAAGGCTGCCAGAAACGCGAACGAGCGGCGGGCGCATACTAGATCACAACAAACACCCAAGAGCTGAACTTACGGTAAACCCATCTTTGATGGTGTGAAGTTTGGTGGTTAGGAGTCGAAAAGGTATGGGTACGCGTTGGTATCGTTTTCCAAATCCAGACAAGAATATATTGTAATAGTGTGAGGCTGGGACAATCTGAGGCAGGTGAGTTTTGCGACAAACACCTCATGCAGGGGGGTTTTCTAGGCGAGTTCTAGTACTGTACCTAGTAGGTTGCCGACGGCGAATCGTAGGGCTGGCGCTTAATAGTAAGCGATTCCTCTTCGGATCTAGCGTTACTCAGAGAAGAAAACATGATCTTCTATTCTCTTCTGCATGAGGTGTGTACCTGATCGATTTCCACTCCATCCCCAAGACCATGTCGCCTTCAAAGCTGAAGCCAGTGGTCCTCTTGACTGATCCCAAGGGCATTATTTCTATATGGAGATCTCTTTGTCAGATTGTCTGCGAAAGCTAAAAATTGTGTCAATGTTGCCATGATCCAGCTGGGTCTGGGGCGAATTGCCCGTCTCTTGGAGCACAATCTTCTACCATGGCGTGCAGTTCATGTTGCAGGAACCAATGGCAAAGGTTCGGTATGCGCGTATGCTTCTGCGATGTTGAATGCTGCTAGGATCAAGTGTGGTCGGTTTACCTCTCCGTATTTGGTGGATCGGTGGGATTGTATACAAGTTGGCGGGAAGACAATTGACGAGTCACTCTTCCGTGAAGCGGAAGCAAAAGTGAAAGCCAAAGACAAGGTCGGAGATATTAGAGCCTCAGAGTTTGAACTGCTAACCGCTACAGCATTCGAAATTTTTGCAAAGGAAAAAGTAGAAGTTGGCGTTATTGAGGTTGGCATGGGAGGAAAGCTTGATGCCACCAACATTATCAAGGATCCTTTGGTCACCGTGATTACAAAGATCGGGCTGGATCATCAGGCATTCCTAGGGAATACTCTGGAGACTATTGCGCACCAAAAGGCAGGCATTATGAAGCCTGGTGCGCCTTGCATTGTGGATGGGACAAATGCCGGGGAGGTAGTTGAGATTCTGAGAGCTAGCGCCGAGGGAATTGGGGCAATGCCCTTTATCTGCAATCCCCAGGATATGTGCGATGAGGACAGCTTGTTATGGAGCACATTACGGAAGGAAGATTTTGAAATCCACCAACAGAACAACATCAACCTTGCCTTTGAAGCCGTCAAACAAGTTGTCTCTCGATTGCGTCCTTCAGTGGAGCCACAACGTCTTCTGTACACAATTCTAGACACGGCGCTGCCCGGTCGACTGCAAATGTTAAGCATGGAACCTATCACTGGTCGTCAAGAGAAGGTCTTACTCGATGGAGCTCACAATATCCAGTCTGCCGAGGTTCTTTACTCCTATGTCAGCCACAAAATACGCAGGGAAAGATTCCCCGTGACCTGGGTTGTGGCCTTCTCAGAAGGGAAAGATGTGCAGCAGATATTATCCTCGATGGTCAAATCACACGATAATATGGTTGCTGTTGAATTCGGTGCTGTCGATGGGATGCCATGGGTGCAGGCAGCAGCCGTGGATGAGATTCTACGAGTGGCAAGAAGCATTGGTGTACATGGTCAAATTCACAATGCATTAAACGATTTGGAACTTGCTCTCCGATTGGCTACGGGGGAATCTATGGGTGGTCCATTGGTGGTCGCGGGAAGTCTTTATTTAGTTTCAGATTTTCTACGTATGCTGAGAAGGTATTCAAAGTCTTAGATTTAAAGCTCCCATCGACTTACTGCCAGAGCCAAATAGATTCCTTAGAAGAAATAAATACGATTGGTTGGACTGCCCTTGTAATTTGGATTATCGGTTCCCAATGTTGCAGTGAACTGTACACAGATTTCCAAGCATTTTCATACAACTCGGTCAGCCCTATCAAACCAGGTATAACTCTCCACTGTGTTGACAAAAACTGCGCTAGCAGGGCCGGGCAACAAATACATAAAGGTATGAGACAGGATTTCAATTGGCGATATGGAATGTCTGACCATGAAAAGGCCGCAGAAAGCATCGAATGTGTGCCGAGGAAGAATACCGAACAGCAGCTGAGTCCTTGTGGATTGTGGGGAGTACCGGGCCTGGATGCGCCCCTTGAGAGTTATATACAAGTACCCAATGAGTGATCTCGCCCTGCCATGAATACCGTTACGGGCTGGCAGGACACGAACCCTACGAATTCCATCCAACCTGAGGGTTTGCACCATGGGTTCCAGAACCCTTCAACATGGGGAGGCTGTTGGAGATTCACGCCATGGCAATGGGATGCATATACAAAGCAAGACAGTGCTGAGGGAGGTCCAAAATGGAACACAGGGAACCGCAAGTCCGCGGCAGCCCAAGAAAGAGGGAAATTCCCAATTAGCAGCTCAGGATGTTGCAGAGCTCAAAGACTACGTAGGCATTCCTTTGAGTCCTCGAGATAGTGTGTCATTCGCTCCGAGTCTAACATGGTGCTAGCAACTCGGAGACTGCCTTGGGAAAGGTGCCTTCGGCTCGGTTTTCAGAGCACTTAACATGGGCACTGGGGAAACTGTCGCTGTCAAACAAGTCAAGCTAGCGGACTTGCCAAAGAGCGAGCTGAGGGTCATTACTGTAGGAGATTTGTCTGGCAGATGAAGAAGTATGAGTGCTAAGGTTGGCCGTCTAGCTCGAAATTGATCTTCTCAAAAACCTAGATGTAAGGCATGGACTAGAAGCTTTAAAGATTTCTGTATACTAACCGCACCTAGCATCCCAATATCGTCAAATATCGCGGTTTCGTCAAATCCGCAGAGTCACTGAATATCATCCTAGAGTGTGTGAAATCCTAGACTTCGCCTACCCTTGTTATGGCTAACGGTGATCAGGTACTGCGAGAACGGGTCCCTCCACTCAATCTCGAAAAACTTCGGCAAATTCCCCGAGAATCTAGTCGGCCTTTACATGTCGCAAGTGCTACACGGACTACTCTATCTCCATGAGCAGGGTGTTATACACAGGGATATTAAAGGTGCCAATATACTCACGACCAAGCAAGGACTCGTCAAGCTTGCCGATTTCGGTGTTGCAACTCGAACTACGACACTCCATGAGTCTAGCGTGGTGGGGACTCCCTATTGGATGGCCCCGGAAGTAATTGAGCTGTCCGGTGCTACTACAGCCTCGGATATCTGGAGCTTAGGCTGTACGGTAATCGAACTTTTGGATGGAAAACCCCCGTATCATAAGTTGCAGCCTATGCATGCCCTTTTCCGAATTGTTAACGATGACCATCCTCCGCTCCCAGAGGGAGCTTCTCCGGTTGGTCCTCTGGGGGGCACAAGGGTTGTCGAAGGAAGCTGACCAATACCCAGATTGTTCGAGACTTCTTAATGCAGTGCTTTCAGAAAGATCCTAATTTGAGAGTCTCTGCACGTAAGTTGTTGAAACATCCTTGGATTGTCAATGCCCGCAGATCAGATTCTGTGGTGCCGAAGAAGCCCACAGAGTACGACGAGGCGGTTAAAAGTGTACAACAATGGAACGAGGCCCTTAAATCGCCCAACGCAGGATCTTTGCGAAGGATATCACGGCCTATGTCTTCTAGCCCAATTCCCGGACGGCGCGACCAAACCCCTGTGCTTGCAATCCCAGCCAAGGGCCCTTTGAATCTAGCAAAGCCTCGTATCCAAGCCGAGCAGTTCAGATCTCCCCAGAGTACGGCCGACGACAATTGGGATGACGATTTCGCATCGGCTATATCACCCAGCGCACTGAAACTCCCCCACCTTAGGCCTCAAGACAACTTTGGTGGCTTGTTGTCATCCGAAAAGCTCAAAGCTTATGCATCCTTTGAGACTGTGACCGAGGAGACCAATTGGGATGATAATTTTGAGGGAGATCTTACTGTGAGAAGTCCGTTGCAGTTGACAGAGTCAGACCCTTTACAGACTATTCGACCTTATTATCCGAAGCGTGCAAACACAAGTCAGATCAAATACACAGCACCCACCAAGTCTCCAGATCCGAAGTCAATTCGCGCCGCAGGTCGTCGGAATGCAACTCCACCGACCTTACATCAGAGACACTCATCGTCCAAGCCATGCGCAGCATTACCGTCAGCCCGATCCTACGGAGAGGACTCGGCGGAAGATTTTTCAGATTCGGTGGTAGGGCATGATTCAGCTTTTGATGGAAAGCTATTCCTAGAAAAGGTAGGTCTTGCTGGCATTAAAAAGTTAGGATGGTGTAGCTCATTGTACTTCAGAAGAACGATGAGCAATCTCCACGAATCCTCCACCCTTCTGACCTGAAAAGCTTGGCACAATCGATGCAACCGTCGAAAACAGGGGGAAGCCTGCGACGCCAGCCCATCCAATCAATACAGCCTTTGATGCGAAGAACAAGGTCGTCCGTTGAAATCCAAAGATATGCGGAGGATGAGCATGACGAAGATTTCTCAGATATCTTTGGAAAAGCTAATGCTATGCTCAACAAGCCCGAAAGCGAACAAGGATCCGAAAATGGGACCCTCATGCTGAACTCGAAGCTGTCGAACAATTCATGGCTGGGCGATGACGACGACGACGATGACCCTTTCGCCCAGTTGGAAGAGGGTTTTGACGAAATGGACCTTGAAGCAAACGTTGCTCGGGATAAATATGCAAGGTTGTGTACGCAGGTCGAAGGTCTGGTTGGCTCGCTCAAAATTTCTCAAGAAGATGACATGCTTGCGGACCTTTCTGAGCAGCTGCTCGACGTTCTGTCCGACTCACCTGAAACCAAGAGCGTAATTATCAGTGCTCATGGCATGCTTCCCATTTTGGAAATTCTAGAAACATGTCGGCATCGCGACGTTATTTACCATCTTCTCAAAATCGTTAACATGATAATATTCAACGACGTTGACGTCCAAGAGAATCTCTGCTTCGTGGGAGGCATACCCATGATCACGAAATATGCCTCTAAGAAATACTCGAGTGAGATACGACTTGAGGCGGCAGCTTTCGTTCGTCAAATGTTCCAGACATCGACCTTGACCTTGCAGATGTTTGTCAGCGCAGGTGGCCTTAAGGTTCTTGTCGAGTTTCTTGAGGAAGACTACGAAGAGGAGCGTGATCTTGTCCTCGTTGGCGTCAATGGGGTGTGGAGTGTGTTTGAATTGCAGGGCCCGACACCAAAGAACGACTTCTGTCGCATACTCTCGCGAAACTCTGTCCTTGATCCTCTGTCGTTGGTCCTAAGTAGGGTCCTCGACGAAGAAGGAGAGCTGGCGGAGCTGTGCGAAGGCCGCATTGCAAACATTTTCTTTCTCTTCTCGCAAGCCGAAAACCATGTGAAGGAGCTAGTTGCAGATCGTACGGTACTGCATCGTAAGCAAAACCCACCTCGTCCTGGTTATTTCAATGCTGACCTCCAAAAACAGGGGTTCTCAAAGAGTTGAAGAGGATGTCACCCAATCATCAGATTACCATGTTGAAGTTCATCAAGAACCTGTCCATGCTCTCCACCACACTTGACTCGTTGCAGAATTCGAACGCGATTGATGTGCTTACAGAATTGCTGCGCAATAGCTCTAAAGAAGCACACTTCAGAGAGATATCAAATCAGGTCTTGAATACAATTTACAATCTATGCCGTCTGAACAAGTCTAGGCAGGAGGACGCTGCATTGAATGGTATAATACCGGTGTTGCAACGCATAATCAAGACCGAGAGACCACTGAAGGAATTCGCACTTCCAATCCTGTGCGATATGGCGCATTCAGGTAAGGTTGGACGACGTGAGTTATGGCGGAACAAGGGGCTCCAATTCTACATCTCGCTTCTTGCGGATCCCTACTGGCAGGTGACAGCTTTAGATGCTGTTTTCATTTGGTAAGTAGCCCTTTCGACAGTACACGGAAAAACCGCTAAGTTTTCAAGGCTCCAGGAAGAAACGGCTAAAGTGGAGGAGCATCTGCTCGACGGGTCATTTACCAAAGCCATCATCAAATGCTTCACAACTTCGAAGGCAAATGCATTTGAGAATCTACTTGAACCCTTACAGAAACTGTTACGCCTAAGCCCACCCATAGCGCTGAGCTTGGCTCATCCGGACCTCTTCTCGCGCATATTGCAGAAACTGCAATCTAACAAAGCTGTGGTTCGGCTTAATCTCCTTCGAATAGTTCGCAGTATCTGCGATGCAAGTGACGAGCAAGGAGGCCTTATCAACCGATACGGCCTTGTTGATACCATCCAACGGCTTGCGGAAGTCGATGGGGCTGTCCTGGTTCGGAACATGGCTGGCGAATTGGTCAAATCGAGCGAGAGCAATGATAGATTAGGGATGAGTGGCGGTAAGCGCAGGCCAGGGCGACGCTCAAGCTCATCAACTACACCACCCGGCTTATCAGCAAGCCGTTCAATGCCACCCACACCAACCGGCAATCGATCGATGCATTCAGGCGCTTACTTCCTTGATCGAGACATCAGACAGAAGAGCAGCATCAACGGACCCATTGCGTTCCGACCCGCTAGTAGAGATGGGAGTGGCATGACTAGCGTGGTCAATGGGTCTGGAGCAGCCGCCAAGAGCCGACTACCACGAACGACGTCGACTCGATCTGGAAGGCAATCGGCTTTATCGTCGCCGAAGAAGGACGAGAACATGATGCCGGCTACGTCAGCGCACGAAGCAAGTCCAATGCCAGCACCCAACTCTCGACGACGGAGGCAAGTCAGTGGCGAGGGGCGATGGTCATGAGCTAAACCGGGAAGTCAGGTCATCAGTCACGGTGTACGGGTACATGACAATACGCAAGCATGTTGAACGGATTTGGCATGGGGGATAAAAACGGACATTGGCTGGAGATTATGACGACAGCTTACGAGGCTCCAGGCATTGTGTATGTCAACGCTGAAGGGCACAACGCTGACGATCGTCTTACGTTCTGGTTTCTGTATTGCTTGCAAAGGGGAGCATGGACTATAATGTAGTGACTGTAGAGTACAGTGTTTTATTCCCCACAATATCTCAACGCGGAAGGTTTGATAGGGGAATTGTGGGATCTATAAGAGTGGTAGGCTCAAGACCCTCACAGGTGCTACGAGATCTCGCATCGAAACATCCGTATCACGACTTCTGCACGGGAAATCGCCAAAGTACAAGGTACCTTAACAGTTGAAGATGTAGTAGTAGGTATAATTGTCCACCCAAAGCCATCAGTCCCGTGATCCCGCTCCTCGACCGGGGCGATTGATAAGGTACGGAGGTATCGTTGTATGCGAAACCTTGTTCGTTTTTTTGGAATTTGCCGAGAGCCCATGAAAATTAGCGAATCTTCGAAAAGTGCAAAATAAGAAATCAGATTTGTAGAATCAACCCCACTGCCCCCCCAGTGCTTCATATGGAGTATATTCAATGATTTATATGTAGTATATTCAGTGCTCTATATGTGGCCCATCCAGTGCCCCATATTTGACCCGTCCAGTGCCTCATATGTGGCCCGTTCAGTGCCTCATATGTGACCTACCCAGTGACCCATATGTGATTCATCCAGTGCTTCATATGTAGTATATCTGACGCTTCATATGTACTATATCCAATGCTCCATATGTAGTATATCCGATGCTCCATATATGGTCTATCCAGTGCCCCATATGTGATCTATCCAGTGCGTCATACGTAGTATATTCAATGCGATCTACCCAGTGCTCCATATGTAGTATTTCCAGTGCTTCATATGTAGTATATCCGATGCTCCATATGTGGCCTACCCAGTTCTTCATATGCGACCTATTCAGTGCTTCATATGTAGTATATCCGATGCTTCGTATGTGACCTACCCAGTGCTTCATATGTAGTATATTCAATGCTTCATACGTGACCTATTCAGTGCTTCATATTTAGTATATTCAGAGCTTCATATGTAGTATATTCAATGCTTCATACGTGATCTATTCAGTGCTTCATATGTGACCTATCTAGTGCCTCTTATGCGACTTACTGAATAGATCGTATATACTACATATGAAGCACTGAATGTACTACATATGAAGCATTGGGTAGATGACATAAGAGACACTGAATAGATCACATATGAGACACTGAACGGGTCACATATGAAGCACTGAATATACTACATATGAAGCACTGAATAGAGCGCATATGAAGCACTGAATAGAGCGCATATGAAGCACTGAATAGAGCGCATATGAAGCACTGAATAGATCACATATGAGGCACTGAATGAATCACATATGGAGAACTGAATAGGCCACATATGAAGCATCGGATATACTACATATGAAGCACTGGGTAGGCCACATACGAAGCATCGGATATACTACATATGAAGCACTGAATAGGTCAGCACTGGGTAGGCCACATATGGGGCACTGAATATACTACATATGAAGCACTGGATAGGTCGCATATGGAGCACTGGGTAGGCCACATATGGGGCACTGGATATACTACATATGAAGCGCTGAATATACTACATATGGAGCACTGAATAGGGCACATATGAAGCACTGAATGGGTCACATATGAAGCACTGAATATACTACATATCAAGCATTGAATATACTACATATGAAGCACTGGGGGGGCAGTGGGATTGATTCGTTCTTATTTTGCACTTTTTGAAAATTTTGATGGGGCTCTCGGCAAATTCCAAAAAAACGAACAAGGTTTCGCATACAACGATACATGGTACTTGCCTTGCCCGTTCCTTGGTTTTTTCCGTGCGGAATAAAATTACCACGCTAACTGTCTGTAATTGCGGGATGCTGTCATAATGTCATTGACCAAACAGAATCCGGCTCTAGCGCCAAAATCTCAAAACCAACATTATTGCTCTTACTCGTACTCATCTTCTCTAAATATTTTCACACTACCAGAATCACTCATCACAAACCTGCAAAACCCAACCACCCACATTGAATCCATCTATCACAATGGCAACTCTCAGCTGTAAGTCACCTTGTGTCTCCTTCTGTTAGTGATGGTTCACGAGGGAACTGGTGGTCTCCGGGTGGAAGGTGACGACATTGGCGTTCGCGTTCAACCACAATTCACCATTAGCATCAAACACCACAGCTCTTGACTATGCTCATCGGGAGTCTGAATGTTCACGTATTCGAACAGATGATGGAGCTCCCAAGCCGCTAACAATATACATTTTGCGAGATCGGTGCTAACTTGAGCTCCTCACAGACCTCCCCCCTGTCAAGCCCTCGGCGATCGCCCTCGGCACAATCTTCAACCACGCCGCCTCGCTCGCCATCCTCGCCCCTGTCTTCGGTGACACTTACAACCGCGCTCAGGCGGCCAACTCCAAGGAGGAGTTCTTCAAATCCAAGGAGGCTGCCAGTGCCGCCGCCGCTTGGGGCTCTTCTTTGATCGGAAGTGCCGTTCAATCCTATGGAGTTGGAGCGTTAATCAATGCCACGGGCACTTTGAGTTACAAGGGTGCAGCCTACTTGGGAAGTCTGATTTTCATGGCTAGCTCGGCACCAAGTGTAAGATTCTCTTGCTATTGGATCATGTTTCGAAATACTGACTTGATCCCAGTTCATCTCTCAAGTCTTCACCGAGAAGCGTCCTCTCGACACCGTTGCCGTCGGAGCCCTTGCCCGCGTCTTTGAGACAGTTGGCCTCAGCATGTTCCTTACATACTGGGGAACCCGCACCAACCCTTTCGACTAAGTATCTCGCTTGTGTAGGCTCAGATTGGCAATTCAGCAGATGGAGAGGTGGAAATCGGCGGTGGTACCAGTGCTAGATGGGTTTGTAGTGGTAGTGCAACAGCTTTGATGTATCAATAGTAATTTGACTTTTGATTGACAACTCGAATTCATTGAAGCTAGTCCAGTCCACTTGAAAAAAACAACGCTTGATCGATCATTGCCAAAGACATTTGGTTAGTTTCCTCATCCATCGACCAACTTTCCACCTAGACAAATAAGAAAAGGCCCCCTGATATTTGAATGAACTGGCCGACGAACAAACGAAAATACCACAAGGAAAACCCTCCTAACGACGAGCAGCTCGCCGGTTGGACGCAGGCCGAAGAAAGCTAGGGATAAAAGAGTAGGCGTTGGAAAACGCCGGCCTCGTCGAGGGTAGCCGAAGATTAGATTCCACATAGGTAGGTGGATGCTCCGCCGGCTGATGCGGCCAGCTCGCGTAGACGGGGGGTGTCCTAGCGGTATATAGAGGTAGAGTGTCCACTGACGTTGAGGCGGCGAAGTAGGGGCTGACGGCGCCGTTGCGGCTTGGCGACCTGGAGCTACCGAGTGGGACACGGTGGCGATTCGCTATGGGAGTCCGGCGGCGGTTGGCGCTGCTGCGAATGTTGCTGGAGATGCCAGTGGTGCGACGAACAGGCGAACGACCCCTGGCTGGGGTGCGCGGAGGAGGTAGGCTGATTCTTGGTGGCCGGCTTGGTGAGATATCCGCAGTGCTTGATGAGCGAGACAGAGAAAGGCGCTGCGCTCGTAGTTCATCCAATTCACCGTCCGTATGTACTACGTGAGGTTCTCGGCGAGATGGCAAGCGAGTAATTTGCGGGGACTCGTAGTTTGGCAATACGAAGCGATGGAGGAAGTTCTCGGTATCTAGTGGTTGAGAAGGAGCGCTCTCGTTGTGATGTTGGTGGCCAAGATGGTTGCTCGGGTTTCGACGTGCAGGACTGGTGTTGCTGTGTGAGGCTCTCCCACCTGTATGTATTGCATTTTGCTGTTCCAAGATCGTAGAGGACGGCCTATTGCTGCTACGTAATCGAGTTGAATCTTGTGTCCTGAAAGGTTGCTCCAAGCGGGATGGCTGTGCTCCAGGCTCAGAACGTTCGACAGGCCATCGGAAGCTATGGCCTAAACCGTGTTCAAGTGCTTGGTGTTCAGAGTCGAGTCGAGCCTGTCCGCTCAACTTGTTGAAAGAGGACCATGCGCCCAAGCGATCAGGAGTATCTATGGTTGCAGCGCTGACCGTACGCTCTGCTGGAGTGTTCACAGGCCGAGTACTGGACGTTGAAGTCGTTAAATGTGTCGCTCTGAAAGAAAAATCTTGCATCCCATGTGAAGGATTGGTGAGAAGCGGCGGCATAGCAGTTGAAGGGGCTGGTTGTGACGTTGTCCAAGAGCCATTCAAAGAAGACGTTCCTTGCTCTTCAGATCCATGTATTTCAGGAGCTCGTGCGTTCGAGACTGGTGGTATACTTGAGATGGATTCTGGTGACTCTAGCACGTTGTTGAAGTCGCTCATTGGTCTGGACTGAAAACGGCTGTTGGATACGCCTGTAGCCGCAGAGCGAATGATTCCTGTGGTTCGCCGAGGCCTAATTGGTGGTGGTGGCATTAAGTCTCTACTGTGTGCTCGCTGTATCTGTACGTCGTTATGCTCGTATCCTTGCTGCACTTCCTCGCCGCTGGTTGAGAGGATTCGTCTTCGCTTTGGGGGCGATTCATCAGGCTCGATTGGCGCTCTTGCCGGCTGAGGATAGAATCCCTGACCCTGAGCCTCTGGGGTTTGGAAACTACGTCTCGGCCTTCCTAAGTCAATGGCTGTATCTTGAGCCAAGCAAGATGCGCCTGTCGTGCCGTGATGAGACTGTGTGAACATCCTGTCATTGGGATTCCAACGCAACTGCTGGTTTGGCATTGCTTCGTCTGCCTCACTAGGATGTGCAGGCTCCAACACAGCATCGATGAAAGCCACGTCTCTGCCTAAGCTTAATAGCTGCTCTCTTGCTCTTCTGAGTGCCCTAGAGGTACGGACAATGTGTTAAGTAAAGTTGGAGTTCGATATGTCGTTAAGAGTTGCTTACTCCGTAGTCGATTCAAGGATCTCCATATGTCGATCAAGGTGAAGCCTACGACTTTCCTGAACGCGGTGTGTGATCCCACGAGCCATCGGCTTGTCTTGCTCACTCATGATGTAGCGTATGGGCTTGCTATATCTGAACTACGATTCGTTGGACTCTTGAACGAGGCAGCGAAAGGAGGTTGTGGCTTACTTGCGTTGCCGCGTCTCGTTCGCCTGACGCATCATAAAGATCGGGACAAATCTCGAAATAGGGTTTCGGAATTTGCTTGCTGTACTCGCCTTCTGAATAGCCATGAACCCAATATAGGGTCTTTTCAGTCATGTCTGCGTAACGGTGTTTACAGAACGGACAGACAGCTCGCGGCAGCCTACCCTGAGGATGAAATGGAGCGCCTGTTTGATTGTAAGCCAGAATCATATCTGCACCATAAGAAGCTACTTCATGCTTACCTCCTCCCTCAAGATGCTTACTACAAACGAAGTGTCTACACTCGGTAAACCACAGCTTCGTGATCTTCCAATCTTCTTCATCCCCACCTTGCCGGAGACCTCGGCAGTCATCGTTGCTATCTCGATATATTTCCGCCAGTGTAGAACCACAACAGGAACACTTCGCGAAAGTGCTTACTTCTGATGTGCGGGGGATCAAAGTTTCAGCCATGAGAGCGGCCGTTTCTGACGCAGATGTTCACCAGCTCGAACAAAGAGTTTACCTCAGACCAGCGAGCCGACTACCTGGTTTAGCGAGAGCATCTAGGATTTCAAGAGAGGAAGTCATCCACGTGACCTAATTTCAGCAGCGGGGACGACAAACGGATGAACTTCGAAGGGGAGTTCACAAAGAGAAGCCGGTAAAGTTGCTTCAGTCTTTATTGAGACCGCTGTACGGACAGTTGCCAAATTGCAATACATCGGAAGAGATTTCAATTGCACGGAAAGGAGGAGCTGCATTACCTAGTGCTTGATTGCCGGTATTATTCAGACTGAATATCAAGTACTGGGAGGAAAAGGAGAATGGAGAATGGGAATAAGTACGTCAGAAAATTTTGCTAAACCTTCTCGATTAGCTGGTTACCGTCTCTGCCACATAAGCAGCCTTCAATACCAATATTCATGGTTTAGCTATACGAAAGTTCGGCAAGGATACCTGAATGGAAGAAAGCGTTAGCAGCCTAACAGTCGGTTGGCAGCAATGAGACGTACTCTTCGGGATAACCCTCTTCTCCGTCAGCGCCCATGACGTACTTCCTTCCTCCTTCCGGGGATACTCTACTCATTCCGGTAGGAAATGGCGGCAGGCCATTAGGCCCAAAGATAGTCGCCGTGGTTTTCTTTTCCCTCTCAAATAACGCTGCAAGTCCTTTCTCTTCTCCATCCTGCTTCAACTGCACCAATTGCTTCGTACCTGCATCTCCAATTTGAAGTATGTCCTCCTTTGGCTTTGCTCTGCTTCCCACTGTCAACAAGCCAACTACGTCCGACTGCTTGACCACACTAAGGCGAGGATAGCTGCGGCGTATGTCTCGTTTGTAATAGGGATTCTCTGCAATGTCTCCAGCTGGCAAAGTTATTGGATCGTCATAGGCTTCCGGCGGATTAGATCCAGGGGGCGGATTGCGATATAGAGGATTTAACGGTATCCCAGTGGAGCGATCTGGATCAACTGCGAGGGCTCTTCTTATACGATCCCATATGCCGGTAGACTGGACTGTGTATTTCTTCTCGAACTCAGCACTGGCGTGAGATATAAATATCTTATCACCCTTACCTTCCACACTGCTGTGGCTCCCCTGGCAGACTTCAGCTGACGGGCAGCTCCCGCTTTGGCGTTGGTTGCCATGCGTGCAATGGACTATAGCGTTTTAGGAGTCGGACGACCAGGAACGATAGACACGAAACATCCAAGTATGTGATGAATGCAGACAGACTAGGTATTCACTAGATGGTCTGTCTTCCCTTGGATTAAAGAGCGCGTGTGTAGGTTCTTAAGGTAAGGCACGTCACCTTCGGTTACCATTCATCCAGCTTAACCACAGAATACGATACCGGAAGGGCGAAACGTATCTCCGATCGGTATGAGAAGCAGGGGTGAAGATTATTGGCATTCATGCCACGAAGACTGATTTAATTACTACGATTATCTATCTGTATAGTCGGCAGCTGCGACGAAAGATTGTCAAGCAAATGACAACTCGAAAGATTTCGATTTGAGAAGTTCTGATAGAGACCAGGAGCGATCTCAAGACAGCTTCAATGCGCAACATGGCGGATCAGTACAAAATGAACTTGTGCTTTTAATACGGGACTGGAGATTATTTCTCCAGGAAGCCAGCGCCACTCTCTAGAAAGTTGAAAAAGTGCACCAAGCCTTGAATAATCCGAGCTCCACGCATTACAGCAAATAGTCAACTTATGCTTCGACGCCCGCATCAAGCTTCTGGGCAGAGTCGGCAACCTCAGCTGCAACATTAGCCTTGGCTTCATCTCCGTTTGCTGCTGCAGCTTCCTCGGTCTTCTGAACATTGGCCTTGTCGTCATCAACTTCAAGATCCATCTTTGCGGCACCATCGTTTCTATTCGCAGCAGCATTCTCACCCCGAACAAGTTTACGGACAATTTCAACAGTAGCTGCAGGACCCTAATTGCTGAATCAGTGTCTGACTGGAAATTTGGTTGGTGGTAGACCTACGCCAGCTTCAGCAGCCAATACTTTACCGTCCTTACTGACGACGAATACACCACGGGTGGTACCTTTTGGAGCTTTCTTCATGCCAATCGCAGCAATGAGAGTTGCTGAAGGATCGCAAAGCAGTGTATATGGGAGATGCTGCTTCGTCTTGAAGGTTGTGTTGGATTTCGGCGAGTCAGTGGACAGCCCATAGATAGAGAACCCCGTCCCG
>JAABUP010003171.1_pt1 | contig 29484 bp, 23 predicted proteins | sample 5559201 | NCBI WGS metagenome assembly JAABUP01 (sample SAMN10711887, study PRJNA513373) | rock metagenome | isolation source: Antarctica rocks | place: Antarctica | reverse complement strand
GGCCCGGACGCGCCGCACCTGCTGTTCTACGGCCACTACGACGTGCAGCCCGCCGAGCCGCTGGAGCTTTGGACCAGTCCGCCGTTCGACCCGGTGCTGGCCCAGGGTCCGCACGGCCCCCGCGTCGTCGCCCGCGGCGCGGTGGACGACAAGGGACAGGTCATGATGTGGCTCGAAGCCCTCCGCGCCTGGCACGCGGTGCATGGCACCCTGCCCGTTCGCGTCACCGTGCTGGTGGAGGGCGAGGAAGAAACGAGCAGCGTGAACCTGGAGCCGTTCCTGGCCAAGCACCGCGACGCGCTGCGGGCCGACGTGGCGGTCATCAGCGACACCAACATGTGGGACATCGACACCCCTGCCATCACGATGCGCCTCCGCGGCATCGCCTATCTCGAGCTCGTGGTGAAGGCGGCGCAGCGCGACCTGCACTCCGGCCAGTTCGGCGGCTCCGCGCTGAACCCGGTCAACCTGCTGGCCCGCATCCTCGGCGACCTCGCCGACAGCGGGGGCCGGGTCCAGTTGCCGGGGTTCTACGACGGGGTTGCCGACGTTTCGGAGGCGCTCGCCGCCGAGTGGGCCGGCCTGGGCTTCGACGAGGCCGCGTTCCTGGGCGGCATCGGCCTGTCGGAGCCGGTTGGGGAGCGCGGTCGGACCGGGCTGGAGCGGCTTTGGGCACGCCCGACCGCCGACGTGAACGGCATATGGGGCGGCTACCAGGGGCCCGGCAGCAAGACCGTCATCGCCTCCGAGGCCGGCGCAAAAATCTCCTTCCGCCTTGTCCCCGGCCAGGACCCGGAGGCCGTCGTCGCGTCGTTCCGCGCCTTCGTGGACGCCCGCCTGCCACCCGACGCGCAGGCGTCGATAGAGGTGTTCGGCACGGCGCCCGGCATCGAGATCGCCTCCGACAGCCGCTTCATCCAGGCGGCGCGGGACGTGCTGGCCGACGAGTACGGGCGCCCCGCCGTGCTGATCGGCTGCGGCGGCAGCATCCCGGTGGTGGAGAGCATGCGCCGCCTGCTAGGCATGGACAGCCTGCTGCTGGGCTTCGGCCTCGACAGCGACCAGGTCCACAGCCCGAACGAGAAGTTCGAGTGGCGCTGCTTCCACAAGGGCTTGCGCTCCCATGCCCGCCTGCTGGGCCGGCTAGCGGGCCGCTAGGGCGCCGTGCCATCCATGCCCGAGCTGGTCATCGCCCTCGACCAAGGGACGACCAGCACCCGCGCCATCGCCTTCCGCGGCCCGCATTTGCATCCCCTGGCCACGGCCCGGCGCGTCCTGCCGCAGCATTTCCCGGCGCCGGGCTGGGTGGAGCACGACCCCGAGGACATCGCCGCCGACTCGGTCGCGGTGCTGCGCGAGGTCCTGGCGCTGATCGGCGCCAAGCCGCACGACATAGCGGGCATCGGCATCACCAACCAGCGTGAGACGACGCTGGTGTGGGACCGCGCCACCGGGCGGCCGATCCACCGGGCCATCGTCTGGCAGGACCGCCGCACCGCCGACGCCTGCGCGGCGCTGCGCCCGCACGAAACGCTGGTGACGAAGCGCACCGGGCTGCTGATCGACCCGTATTTCTGCGCGACCAAGATCGCCTGGATACTGGACGAGGTCCCCGGCGCCCGCGCCCGCGCCGACCGCGGCGAGCTGGCGTTCGGCACCGTCGACAGCTTCCTGCTCTGGCGTCTGACTGCGGGCCGCGTCCACGCGACCGACGCCACCAACGCCAGCCGCACCCTGCTGTTCGACATCCACCGCGGCGTCTGGGACCCGGAACTGCTGGCGCTGTTCCGGGTGCCGGCGTCCATGCTGCCGGCGGTGCGGGACTGCGCGGGACCGTTCGGCACCACGGACGTGCTGGGCGGCCCAGGGAGCGGTCCAGTGCCGGTCCTTGGCATGGCCGGCGACCAGCAGGCCGCCACCATCGGGCAGGCGTGCTTCCGCCCCGGCATGATCAAGGCGACCTTCGGCACCGGCTGCTTCGTGCTGCTGAACACCGGGCCGAACCCCGTCGCCTCGTCGCACCGGCTGCTGACGACGCTGGCCTACCAACTGAAGGGCCAGCGGACCTATGCGCTGGAGGGTTCCATCTTCATCGCCGGGGCAGCGGTGCAGTGGCTGCGGGATGGGCTGGGGGTCCTGCCCGACGCCGCGGGTTCCGGCGCGCTGGCGGCGCAGGCGGACCCGCAGCAGGACGTCTACCTGGTGCCGGCCTTCACCGGGCTGGGCGCGCCGCACTGGGAGCCGAACGCGCGCGGCGCCTTGTTCGGCCTGACCCGCGGCACCGGGCCGGCCGAGTTCGCCCGCGCCGCGCTGGAGAGCGTCGCCTACCAAACCCGCGACCTGGTCGAGGCCATGCAGGCGGATTGGCAGGGCGGCGGCCAAACGGTGCTGCGGGTGGACGGCGGCATGGCGCAGTCGGATTGGACGATGCAGTTCCTGGCCGACATGCTCGGCGCACCGGTCGACCGGCCGGAGGTGACGGAGACGACGGCGCTGGGCGCCGCCTACCTGGCCGGGCTGTCCGCCGGGCTGTGCCCGCCGCCGGGGCAGTTCGCGGACGACTGGCGGCTGGAGCGGCGGTTCACGCCGGGGATGGACGAGGGCAGCCGCAGCCGCCGCTACGCCGGATGGCAGCGCGCGATCCGCCAGACGCTCACTGGCTGAGCAGCGCGGCGGCGATCGCGCGCCACTCGTCGTTGAGCGGCGCGGTGGCGACGGGCTTGCCGGCTAGGGCGTACCAGTATTTGGCGTTCTCCAGGTCGCCCTCCACGCGGTGCAGGTAGGCGTGGACCCAGGCCGCCGGAACGCCTTGGTCGGACTGTGCGGCCTCGTGCGCGTGGGTCCAGTCGTTGTGCGCCGCCCACCACAGCGCCTCGATGGCCGCGCCTTTGTTGGGGACTTCCGGTGCGGTGCGTAGTTCCTCAGGGGTCATGCGGTCTCCACAGCTTGGGCCAGGATTGTCGTGTGCCAGTGCCAAACGGATGTGACCATGAGAGCGGCCAGCCTCAAGCCTCTTGCACGAAGCCTGTGGCTGGACTACTTAAGGGTAATAATAAAGACTTCCGTCGACTTCGGGGGTGGCCTTAGCGGGCCGCCTTTTTTGTTTTTGGACCCTTCGATGACGCGCCCAACCGCCGGCGACGAGCCGAACCACTCCGGACTGGAAGCCAAGATCGCCGGCATGATCGCGCCGCAACTGGTCAATCTCGGCTATGACCTGGTGCGAGTGGCCGTGCTGGGCCGTGAACGGCCGACGGTGCAGGTGATGGCCGACCGCGCCGACGGCTCGCAGATCAGCGTGGGCGACTGCGAGCGCATCACCCACGCCGTCAGCGCCGTGCTGGACGTCGAGGACCCGCTGCCCGGCGCGTGGACGCTTGAGGTCAGCTCGGCCGGGATCGACCGGCCCCTGACCCGGTTGAAGGACTGGATGCGGTTCGCCGGCCACCAGGCGCGGGTCGAGATGCTGATGCCGCATGAGGGCCGTCGGCGCTTCACCGGAATCATCCTGGGCGCGGACGAAACCCACGCGACGCTGCGCCTCGACGACGGAACCGATGCATCCCTGCCAATGAATGATATACGACGTGCCAAGCTGCTGCTGACGGACGCGCTGATCGCGGCAACCACTCCGACCCAGCCTGAAACGGCTGACCCGAAACTGGCGAACTAGGAGAGCACCTATGGACACCTCCGTCTCCCGCCCCGAACTCCTGCTGGTGGCCGACGCGGTTGCGCGGGAAAAGATGATCGAGCGCGACGAGGTGCTGGAAGCGATGGAGCAGGCCATCCAAAAGGCCGGCCGCGCCAAGTACGGCCACGAGAAGGACATCCGCGCCACCATCGACAAAAAGACCGGCGACGTGCGGCTGTCGCGCTGGACCGAGGCGGTCGAGGTCGTGGAGAACGAGGAAACCCAGATCCCTATCCACATTGCCCGCAAGTTCCAGCCTGACATCCAGCTCGGCCAGCACCTGATCGACCCTCTGCCGCCGATCGATTTCGGCCGCATCGCCGCGCAGACCGCCAAGCAGGTGATCGTGCAGCGCGTGCGCGAGTACGAGCGCAAGAAGCAGTACGACGAGTTCAAGGACCGCATCGGCGAGATCATCAACGGCGTCGTGAAGCGCACCGAGTACGGCAACATGATGGTCGAACTCGGCCGCGCCGAGGCCTTGCTGCGCCGCGACGAGCTGATCCCGCGCGAGAGCTTCCGCAACGGCGACCGCGTGCGGGCCTATATCTACGACGTGCGCGAAGAGCCGCGCGGGCCGCAAATCTTCCTGTCCCGCACCCATCCGGCGTTCCTCGCCAAGCTGTTTGCCCAGGAGGTGCCGGAAATCTACGACGGGATCATCGAGATCAAGGCCGTGGCGCGCGATCCCGGCAGCCGTGCCAAAATGGCGGTGGTCAGCCGAGACCAGAGCATCGACCCCGTCGGCGCCTGCGTCGGCATGCGCGGCAGCCGGGTGCAGGCCGTCGTGCAGGAGCTGCAGGGCGAAAAGATCGACATCATCCCGTGGTCGTCGCAGCACGCGACCTTCGTCGTGAACGCGCTGGCGCCGGCCGAGGTGACGAAGGTCGTGATGGACGAGGAGGCCGGCCGAGTCGAGGTGGTGGTGCCGGACGAGCAGCTTTCGCTCGCCATCGGCCGCCGCGGCCAGAACGTGCGGCTCGCGAGCCAACTGACCCGCTGGGACATCGACATCCTGACCGAAGCGGAGGAAAGCGAGCGCCGCCAGGAGGAGTACCGCCGCCGCACCGGCCTGTTCGTGGAGGCGCTGGACGTCGACGACGTGATTGCCGGGCTGCTGGTAACGGAGGGCTTCAACACCATCGAGGAATTGGCCTATGTTCCGCTGGAGGAGCTGGCCGAGATCGAGGGCTTCGACGAGAGCGTGGCGGACGAGCTGATCCGCCGCGGCCAGGCGTTCCTGAACCGGCGGGACGATGAGCTGACCGAAAAGCGCGTGGCACTCGGCGTGACGGACGACGTGGCCTCGATCGACGTCTTGACCCCGGCCATGCTGGTGGCGCTGGGCGAGAAGGGCGTGAAGACGCTCGACGACCTGGCGGACCTGGCATCGGACGAGCTGGTCGAGATCGTCGGCGCGACGATGGACGAGGGCACCGCCAACGAGGTCATCATGGCCGCCCGCGCCCATTGGTTCGACGGCGAGGACGCTCCGGCCGCCCCGGCCGCCACTGTGGACATAACCGAGGAGGAGGCGTCCCACGCCTAGCGACCCCGAACTTACCCAAGAAGACGTCGAGCATGAGCCAGACAACCCCGTTGCCGACCCTGCTGCTGACGACGAGCCGGAAACCGGGCCGCTGCGCCGCTGCGCAGTAACCAAGGAGCGGGACTACCGCGCCCGCATGATCCGCTTCGTCGTCTCGCCCGACCGGCTTTTGGTCCCCGACCTGGTTGCAAAGCTGCCAGGCCGGGGAATTTGGTTGAGCGCACGCCGGGATGTGTTAGAAACCGCCCGCACCCGAGGCGCGTTCGCCCGGGCCACGCGTGGACCTGTCACCGTGCCGGCCGATTTGGTCGAGCTTGTGCAGGCCGGCTTGGCCCGGCGGATCACCGAACTCTTGGGCCTGACCCGGCGCGCGGGCCAGGCGGTATGCGGGTTCCAGAAGGCGCGCGAGTGGCTGTTGGCCGGACGGGCCGGTTTGATCGTCCAGGCGATGGACGGCAGCCGGGACGAGCGGACGCGCTTCCTGAGCGGCGCCAGGGACGCGCCGGTGGCGGCGCCGCTGTCCGGGGCAGCCCTGGGCGCGGTGTTCGGCCGCGACCACGTAGTGCATGTGGCGATCGCGCACGGCCGTTTGGCCGAGGCGCTGAGCATTGAGACACACCGCCTGTCCGGCATCGTCGGGCAGGATGGATTGATTGAACGGGCGGAAGCATGAGCGACACCAACGATCAGGACGCGGCCAAGGGCCGGCTTTCTCTGCGGCCCGCGGGCCGGCTGGAGCTAGGCCGGACTGTGGATGCCGGGTCCGTAAGACAGAGTTTCAGCCACGGCCGGTCGAAGGTTGTCCAGGTCGAGGTGCGCAAGAAACGCGCCACGCTGACGCCGCCGCTCCCCGCGACCGCGACGCCCATCGCCCCGGTAGTGCCGGGAGCGCCGCCAAAGCCGCCGGTTGCCGCGCGTCCGCCCGCCGGGGCCGGCCGGGCGCTGACCGCGACCGAGGTCGCCGTACGCCAGCGCGTGCTGCAGGAGCAGGCGCGCGAGACCGCCCGGCGCGAAGCCGAACGCCGTGAACAGGAGAAGATCTCGATCCTCTCCGCCGCCGAGGAGGCACGCCGCCGCGAGGAGGAGGCCCGCAAGGCGGCCGAGGAGGAGGCCCGCGCCGCCGCCGAGGAGGCCGTCCGCGCCAAGGCCGAGGAGGCCGCCCGCGCCGCCGCCGAAGCTGTCAGCCCGGAGGCGCAGCCCGTCGCCGCCAAGGCGGCAACGGCGGAGGAGGCCCGCCGCCCGGTGCGCCCGGCCGTGCCCGCCACGCCCGCGACCCCGGTCGAGACGCTGCGCTTGAAGGCCGCGCGCCCCGGCGAGGAGGACGAGGCGCCACGCCGCCGCCCCGGCATGGTGCTGCCCGGCCGCAAGCCGGTGCTCCCCGTGGTCAAGAAGGTGGTGGACGACCGCCGCCGCCCCGGCCGCATCGACGTGCAGGCCGCGATCGAGGGCGATGACGACAAGTCGCGCAGCCTCGCCTCCGTGCGCCGCCAGCGCGAGCGCGAGCGCCGGCAAGCCGAGCTTGAGTTGCTGCGCAGCGACCAGGTCAAGGTCGTGCGCGACGTGATCTTGCCCGAGGCGATCACGGTGCAGGAACTCGCGAACCGCATGGCGGCGCGGGTGCCCGAGGTGATCAAGTCGTTGATGCGCATGGGTGTCATGGCGACCGTGACGCAGGTGTTGGACGCCGACACGGCCGAGCTGGTCGTCGAGGAGTTCGGGCACCGCTCGCGCCGGGTCAGCGAGAGCGACGTGGAGCTTGGCATCGACGGCGAGGTCGACGTCGACACCGAATTGCAGCACCGCGCCCCGGTGGTCACGATCATGGGCCACGTCGACCATGGCAAGACGAGCCTGCTCGACGCGCTGCGCAGCACGGACGTGGCAGCGGGCGAGGCCGGCGGCATCACCCAGCACATCGGTGCCTACCAGGTGCAGTTGGTCGGGCACGAGGACAAAATCGGCGGCGACAAGAACGGCCCGCGCATCACCTTCATCGACACGCCGGGCCACGAGGCGTTTACCGCCATGCGCAGCCGCGGCGCGTCGGTGACGGACATCGTCGTGCTGGTGGTCGCGGCCGACGACGGTGTGATGCCGCAGACCATCGAGGCGATCCGCCACGCCAAGGCGGCCAACGCACCGCTGATCGTCGCGATCAACAAGATGGACCGGCCCGATGCCAACCCATCCCGCGTGCGGCAGGAGCTATTGAGCTACGAGGTTGTGGTCGAGGAGATGGGCGGCGACACGCAGGACGTGGAGGTTTCGGCCACCCAGCGGACGGGCCTCGACAAGCTTGAGGAGGCGATCCTGCTCCAGGCCGAAATCCTGGACTTGCGCGCCAACCCGGACCGCGCGGCCGAGGGTTCGGTGATCGAAAGCCGGCTTGATCGCGGCCGTGGCCCGGTGGCGACGGTGCTCGTGCAAAAGGGCACGCTCAACCAGGGCGACATCGTGGTGGCCGGCGCCGAGTGGGGCCGCGTGCGGGCGATGCTCGACGACAAGGGCAAGCAGATCAAGGTCGCGGGGCCGTCCACGCCGGTCGAAATCCTGGGCCTGAGCAGCGTTCCCACCGCTGGCGAGCCGTTCGTCGCCGTGGAGAACGAGGCGCGTGCCCGCGAGATCAGCGAGTTCCGCCAGCGCAAGCTGAAGGACCGCTCGGCCGCTGGCGCGACGGCGGCGCGTGGCACGCTGGAGGAGATGCTGGCCCGCGCCGTGGCAGGCGAGCTGAAAGAGGTCGCCATCCTGGTGAAAGCCGACGTGCAGGGCAGCGCCGAGGCGATCCAGGGCGCCGTGATGAAGCTCGCGCATGAGGAAGTTAAGGTCCGCGTGCTGCTGTCGGCCGTGGGGCAGATCACCGAGAGCGACGTGCAGTTGGCCCGCGCCAGCGACGCCGTGATCGTCGCCTTCAACGTCCGCGCCACCAGCCAGGCGCGCGAGCTGGCGCAGCGGGACGGCGTCGACATCCGCTACTACTCGATCATCTACGACGTGTCGGACGACATCGAGAAGATGGTCAAGGGCAAGGTCGCCCCGAAGGCGCGGGAGAACTTCCTGGGCTACGCCGAGATACGCAAGGTGTTCGACATCACCAAGACCGGCAAGGTCGCCGGCTGCATGGTGACGGAGGGCCTGGTGAAGCGCGGCGCCGGCGTGCGGCTGCTGCGCGAGGGCGTGGTGATCCACAACGGCGAACTGAGCCAGTTGAAGCGGTTCAAGGACGATGTGCGCGAGGTGGCGCGCGGCTACGAGTGCGGGCTGAGCTTCGCCGGCTACAACGACCTGCGCGAGGGCGACATGGTCGAGTGCTTCGAAATCGAGATGGTTCCGGGTTGAGCAAGCAGCCTCTTCCCAAGTCGGGGCCCAAGCCCGGCGCCAGGCCGGAGCAGGCCAAGCGCAAGGCCATGAGCAAGCCGCGCGGCAAGCCGTCTGCCAAGGCGCCGACCCAGCGGCAACTGCGCGTGTCGGAGGAAATCCGCCACGTGCTGTCGACGCTGTTCTTCCGTGGCGAGTTCCGCGACCCGGACCTGACCGACGCCAAGATCACGGTGACGGAGGTCCGGATCAGCCCGGACCTGAAGAACGCGACCGCCTTCGTCGCCCGGCTGGGCCGCAGCGACATCGACGCGCTGCTGCCGGCGTTGAAGCGCGCAGCACCGTACTTTCGTGTGCAGCTCGCGCATGAGATGCGGCTGCGCGTGGCGCCCCAGGTCTCGTTCCAGCCGGATACGACGCTCGACTATGCGATGCACGTGGACAGCCTGCTGCGGGCGCCGGAGGTGGCGCGCGACTTGGCGGCCCCTGCCCCGCCGCCGGGCGACACCGACCGCTAACCTCGGTCAACCAAACTCAAGGACCCCAGATGCGACGCAAGCATGGCCGCCCGCTCAACGGGTGGCTGGTTGTCGACAAGCCGCCGGGCATGACCAGCACGGATGTGGTGAACCGCGTCCGCCGCGGCTTCGACGCGCAAAAGGCCGGGCATGGCGGCACGCTCGACCCGCTGGCGACGGGGGTGTTGCCGGTGGCATTCGGCAATGCCACCAAGACCGTGCCCTACGTCATGGACGGCACGAAGCTCTACCGCTTCACCCTGCGCCTGGGTGACGCGCGGGACACCGACGACGCGGACGGCCAGACCGTTGCCACCTCCGACGCGCGCCCGACCGATGCGCAGATCAACGCCGCCCTGCCGGCGTTCATCGGCGACATCATGCAGGTGCCCCCGGCCTACTCCGCCATCAAGGTCGCGGGCGAGCGCGCCTACGACATGGCGCGCGAGGGCCGGGCGCCCGTGCTGGAACCGCGTCCGGCCCGCGTGGACCGCTTCGTCCTGGTTGAGCGCACCAACGCCGACACCGCGGTTTTTGAAGTGCAGTCGGGCAAGGGCGTCTACATGCGCAGCCTCGCCCGCGACCTGGCCCAGGCGTGCGGCGCGCTGGGCCACGTCGCGGCCTTGCGCCGGCTGCGCGTGGGTCCGTTCACGGCGGCGCAAGCGATTTCCCTGGACAAATGCGTTGCGCAGGCGGACAACGCGCCAGCTTCCCCGGACCTGTTGCTTCCGGTCGCGACCGCGCTGGCCGACATCCCGGCGCTGGCCCTGACTGAGAGCGAGGTCTTCGGCCTGTCGAACGGCCAGGCGATCAACCTGGTGGACTTGATGGGGCGCATTCCACAGACGGCCGACCCCAATGGCGGGTTGGCCCGTGCCATGGCGGGGACGCGCGTGATCGGTTTGTGCCGGCTGAGCGATGGCTGGCTGAAACCGGAACGCCTCCTGTAACCCCCTCACGGAGCAAATCCGATGTCGATCACCGCGGAGCGTCGCACGACGCTCGTTGCTGAATATGCCACCGGCGCCGCCGACACCGGCAGCCCCGAGGTCCAGGTTGCGCTCGCGACCGAGCGAATCGTGAACCTGACCGAACACCTGAAGACCCACTCCAAGGACTTCCATAGCCGCCGCGGCCTGCTGATGCTGGTTGGCCGCCGCCGTCGCTTGCTCGACTACCTCAGCAAGAAGGACCACGCCCGCTACCAGGCGCTGATCGGCCGGCTCGGCCTGCGCCGCTAGAACGCCACCCCGGCGCCATGGTGGCGCCGGGCGACCGCCGCGCGATGCGGCACGAGCAGCCGAACCCGTCCGCGACGGCGCCTCCGGCCACATGGAACCCACGGGCTGCGCCTTATCAGTCCGCCGCGGCTGCACCGCTCGCAGTCCGCTCCCATGTCGCCCGAGTCGCCGCCCCACCGGACCCAGGCATCGTCCACTCGTCGCCCGTCCCGCGCTTCCAAGGACACGACATCCATGTTCAACTATTTCCGCAAGGAACTCGACTGGGGCGGCCGTAAGCTAATCCTGGAAACCGGCAAGATCGCCCGCCAGGCTGACGGCGCGGTGCTGGCCCGCTACGGCGACACTATCGTTTTATGCACCGCCGTCGGCGTGCGCTCGGCCAAGCCCGGCCAGGACTTCTTCCCGCTCACCGTCAACTACCAAGAAAAAGCCTTCGCCGCGGGCAAGATCCCCGGCGGCTTCTTCAAGCGCGAGGGCCGCCCCTCCGAAAAAGAGGTGCTGACCAGCCGCCTGATCGACCGCCCGATCCGCCCATTGTTCCCCCAAGGCTTCCGTAATGAGGTCCAGGTCGTCGCGACCGTGTTGAGCCACGACATGGAGAACGACCCGGACATCGTTGCATTGATTGGCTGTTCGGCCGCACTGACGCTGTCCGGTATCCCGTTTTTCGGCCCCGTGGGTGCCGCCCGCGTCGGGTTCGCCAATGGCGAGTACCTGCTGAACCCGACCGCCGAGCAGCTTGCGACCAGCAAGCTCGACCTCGTGCTCGCCGGCACGGTCGAGGGCGTGCTGATGGTTGAGAGCGAGGCGCAGGAGCTGTCCGAGGATGTGATGCTCGGCGCCGTCACCTTCGGACACGCGCATTTCCAGCCGGTGATCCAGGCGATCATCGAACTGGCGGAGCACGCGGCCAAGGAGCCATGGACCATCGCCGAGCCGGCGCCGGAGACGGCCACGCTGGCCGCCCGCCTCGACGAGCTGGCCCGCGCGAGCCTCGGCGAGGCCTACCAGGAACGTCAGAAGCAGGTTCGGCAAGAGAAAGTTGGCGCTGCCAAGAAAGCTGCGCTTGAAGTCCTCGCGAGCGAGGGCCAGGACGCTGAGAAGGCCAAGTCGCTGTTCAAGAAGCTTGAGGCCGACGTGGTGCGCAATGCCGTCCTGGACACTGGTCTGCGCATCGACGGCCGCGACCTCAAGACCGTGCGGCAGATCATTGGCGAGGTTGGCGTGTTGCCTCGCGCGCACGGCAGCAGCCTGTTCACCCGTGGCGAGACGCAGGCGCTGTGTGTGGCCACCCTTGGCACCGGCCAGGACGAGCAGGTCATCGACGCGCTGGAAGGCGAGCGTCGCGAACACTTCATGCTGCACTACAATTTCCCTCCCTACAGCGTTGGCGAGGCAGGGCGCATGGGCAGCCCCGGCCGCCGCGAGATCGGCCATGGCAAGCTCGCCTACCGCGCCGTCCGCCCGGTGCTACCCGGCAAGGACGTGTTCCCCTACACGATGCGGGTCGTGAGCGAGATCACCGAGAGCAACGGTAGCTCGTCGATGGCGACCGTCTGCGGCACCAGCCTCGCGCTCATGGACGCCGGCGTGCCGTTGACGCGCCCGGTGGCCGGCATCGCTATGGGCTTGATCAAGGAGGACCGTGGCTTCGCCGTGCTGTCCGACATCCTGGGCGACGAGGACCACCTCGGCGACATGGACTTCAAGGTGGCCGGCAGCGAGCAGGGCGTCACCAGCTTGCAAATGGACATCAAGATCACCTCCATCACGCCTGATATCATGAAGGTCGCGTTGGAGCAGGCGCGCGACGGGCGGCTGCACGTCCTGGGCGAGATGGCCCGCGCCATCCAGGGCGCGCGTTCGGACGTGGCGGCGACGGCGCCGCGCATCACGATCATCACCGTGCCGAAGGAGAAGATTCGGGAGGTGATCGGCACCGGCGGCAAGGTGATCCGCGACATCGTGGAGCAGAGCGGCGCCAAGGTCGACATTGAGGACGACGGCACGATCAAGATCGCCGCCACGACCGAGACGGCGAGCCAGAAGGCGATCGACATGATCCGCGGCATCGTGGCGGAGCCGGAGGTCGGCCAGATCTACAACGGCAAAGTGGTCAAGACGGCCGACTTCGGCGCGTTCGTGAACTTCCTGGGCGCCAAGGACGGGCTGGTTCACATCAGCGAGTTGCAGCAGGGCCGGGTCAACAAGACGACGGACGTGGTGAACCAGGGCGATGCCGTGAAGGTGAAGGTCCTGGGCTTCGACGACCGCGGCAAGGTCAAGCTGTCGATGCGCGTCGTGGACCAGGCGACGGGTGCCGATATCACCGAGCAGGTCGGCAGCAAGGCTGGCGGCGGGCGCGAGAACGGCGGCCGTGAGGGCGGACGCGAGGGTGGCCGCCGCGAGCGGTCCGAGTCGGACGCTGCCGAGTAACCCGCAAGCTCAATAATTAGCGGCCGGGGCTAGCAAAAGGTCGCCCTGGCCGCTAATGTTTCTAATTGTTTCAACAAGGGTCTGGTGGGGATGAAAGCAGTCAACGCGATACGCATGGGCGGTGTCGACGTGCTCCCGCTTATCGAGGGCGGCAAGGGCATCGGCGTGTCCACCGGCGTAAGCTCAGGCCACTGGGCGGGCACGGGCGGCGCCGGCACCTTCAGCGCTGTCAACGCCGACTTCTACGACGAGGTCGGCAACCCGCTCGACCAGGTTTACCTCGGCCGCACCCGGCGGGAGCGGCACGAGGAGCTGATCCAGTTCGGCATCCAGGGTGGCATCGCGCAGGCCCAGCGCGCCCACGACATCTCCGGCGGGCGTGGACGCCTGCATGCCAACATCCTCTGGGAGATGGGCGGCGCCGAGCGGGTGATCACCGGCGTGCTCGAAGGCGCGAGGGGCCTGATCCACGGCCTGACCTGCGGCGCTGGGATGCCATACCGTCTGTCTGACATCGCCGCGCGGTTCGGCGTCCACTACTACCCCATCGTCTCCTCTTCCCGCGCCTTCAGCGCCCTGTGGAAGCGCGCCTACTCCAAGGCCGCCTCCCTGCTTGGCGGCGTCGTCTACGAGGATCCCTGGCTCGCCGGCGGGCACAACGGCCTGTCAAACGGCGAGGACCCGGCCAAACCCGAGGACCCCTTCCCCCGCGTGCTCGCGCTGCGCAAGCTGATGCGGACCTTTGGCCTGGACCAGACCCCTATCATCATGGCCGGCGGCGTTTGGTGGCTTGAGGAGTGGGAGCACTGGATCGACAACCCGGAGCTGGGCCCGATCGCCTTCCAGTTCGGCACTCGGCCGCTGCTGACCAAGGAAAGCCCGATCAGCGACGCCTGGAAGCAGCGGCTGCTGAGCCTCAAGGAGGGTGACGTTTTTTTAAACAAGTTCAGTCCAACCGGCTTCTATTCCAGCGCCGTCAACAACGGCTTCATCGCCAAGCTGCGCGAGCGCGGCGAGCACCAGGTCGCCTATTCGACCGAGCCGATGGGCGAACACGTCGCCGTGCTTGGCATCGGCCCGCGTAAGCGGCCGGTGTACCTGACGCCTAACGACTTGTTCAACGTCGAGGGCTGGATCGTCGCCGGGTTCACCGAGGCCCTGCGCACCCCTGACAGCACTCTGATTTTCGTGACGCCGGAGCGGGCAGCGCGGATCACCGACGACCAGGTGTCCTGCATGGGCTGCCTGAGCCAGTGCCGGTTCAGCAATTGGAGTCAGCACGGACCCGACTACGACAACGGCAAGAAGGCCGACCCGCGCAGCTTCTGCATCCAGAAGACCCTACAATCGGTGCGGCGCGAGGACCAAACGCCCGAGGCGATCGAGCACCAGTTGATGTTCAGCGGCCACAACGCCTATCGGTTCGCGAACGATCCTTTCTATTCCAACGGCTTTATCCCCACCGTGAAGCAGTTGGTCGAGCGCATCGTTTCCGGGCGTTAGGACCCGCTCAACGTTAGGGCCCGTGCATACACGACCTTGCGCGGTAGGCCGGTCGCGGCCGAGACCATGGCGGCGGCGTCTTTCAGGCTATGCTGCTCCAGCGCCCGGCGCAGTTGGCCATCCAGGTCCTCGGCATCGGCGGCCTCCTCCGGCGCTGGGCCGACTGCGACCGTGATCTCGCCGCGGGCCGCCGCAACCGCATAGTGCGCGGCAAGCTCCGGCAGGGAGCCGCGGCGGACCTCCTCGAAGCGTTTGGTCAGCTCACGCGCCACGGCGGCTGGACGGTCGCCGAACTGGGCGGCGAGGTCGGCCAGCGACTCGGCCAGGCGGTGCGGGGCCTCGTGCCACAGCAACGTCGCCGACAGCCCGGCGCGCTCGGCCGCCCGGAGCCTGCCGAACGCGGCCAGCCGCGCCGCCGACCGCGGGGGCGGAAAGCCCAGGAACAGGAACGGCTGCGGCGGCAGGCCCGACAGCACCAGCGCCATCAGCGCCGCATTCGGCCCCGGCACCGCCGAAACCGGCAGCCCCGCCGCCAACGCCGCCCGCACCAGCCGGTAGCCGGGATCGGACATCAGTGGCGTCCCGGCGTCCGAAACCAGCGCCATCCGGCTGCCGCCGCGCAACGCATCGAGCAGCGCCGGGATGCGGCCCTCCTCGTTATGGTTATGCAGCGGGGACGTGCGCGCCATGATCCCGTAATGCATCAACAGGCGGGCCGTGGTGCGGGTGTCCTCGCACAGCACGAGGTCCGCATCGCGCAACGCCCCCAGCGCGCGTTGCGACATATCCGCCAAGTTGCCGATCGGGGTAGAAACCAGCACGAGTCCTGGTGCTATAGACGGCGTGCGATGATCTGCTGCCGGGCCAGCATGGGCCGGGCCAGCATGGGCCGGATCATCAATGAGAGGTTCGGGACATGGTTCGTCGTCGAAAGTTCGGTCGGGCATTGACGCTCCTTGTTGCGGCGGCCGGCCTGGCTGCCTGCGTAGCCGACCCCGGCCGCGCCGGCTACGGCCACCCGGCGCCGGTCGGTACCGGCGCGCTCCCCACGGGTCGCCGCGTCGCGATCCTGCTGCCGCTGACGGGGCCGAACGCCGAGTTGGGCCAGGCCATGCTGCGGGCCGCCCAGCTCTCGCTCGACCAGCCCGGCGCGCCCGCGTTGGACGTGCGTGACACCGGCGGCACGCCTGCCGGAGCCGCCGAGGCTGCCAAGTTGGCGCTCGCCGCCGGTGCCGGGTTGATCCTGGGGCCGCTCACGGCCGGGGAGACAGCGGCTGCCGCCCCGGTGGCCAAGGCCAGCGGGATTCCCGTCCTGGCCTTTACCTCCGATGCCGCGCAGGCGCAGCTAGGCGTATGGGCACTGGGCATCACGCCGGCACAGCAGGTCCGCCGGCTGGTGCTGGCCGTCCAGGCCGAGGGCAAGACCAGGGTTGCGGCCGTCCTGCCCAAGAATGCGTTCGGGGACGCGATGGCCAGCGGATTGACCGCCACCGCCGCCGCCGCGGGCCTGCCGGAGCCACAGGTCATGCGCTACGGCGGCAGCTTCGCGGCGCTCAATGCCGCCCTGAAGGACGCTTCTGGCTACAGCGCCCGGCGCGGCGCGGCCGAGCAGCAGCAACGGGACGCCCACGCCCAGAGCGATCCGGACAGCCAGCCGGAGCCGGTGGACCCCGGCCAGCAGGCCGCGCCGCCGCCGCTCGACGCACTGCTGCTGGGCGCCGCGGGCGAGTCGCTCGGCCAGGCTGCGCCGTTGCTGGCCACCTACGACGTCGCCCCCAACCACGTCCGCGTCTTGGGGCCGGCGCTTTGGGCGCGCGAGGCGTCCCGGCTGTCGGCCATTGCTGGCGCCTGGTACGCTGCCCCTGACCCGGCGCAGCGCGCGTCGTTCGAACAGCAGTATGCCGCCAAGTACAATGCGCCGCCGCGGGAATACGCCAGCCTGGCCTACGACGCGGCAGCCATCGCCCGCGTCACGGCCGACAGCATCGGCTTCACGCCCGGCGCCCTCGCGCGTCCCGAGGGGTTCGCCGGGGTGGACGGGGTGCTGGCGCTGCTGCCGGATGGCCAGGTGCGGCGCGGCCTCGCCATCTTCGAGATTGACCACGGCGGCTCGCATATCGTGCAGCCTGCCCCGCAAAGCATCAGCGCGCCGGGCGTGTAGCCGGCGCGCGACATGAACGCCAGCCTGCCCCTCCGCTCGGCAGCGTCGCTCGCCGCCCTGCCGCTCGCCGTCCTCCTGGTGCTGGTGGCCTTGGGCGCGCTCGCGTGGTTGCCGGCCATCGGCGCCGGCATCGTCGTCCTGGCCGGGTCGGCCGCCCTCGCGCAGCTTTGGATGCGCGACCTGCGTCTCGTGCTCGCCGCGCTGAACCGTTTTGCCCCGGACCAGGCGGCCCAGCCGCTGCAACGGCCGTTCCTGGCCGCCACGGCCGGCATCACGCGCGAGGCCGAGCAGTTGTCGCGCACACTCGCGGCACGGACGGCGCAGGTCGAGGGCCTACTGCGGGCGGAACAGATGATCGTTCAACGCCTGCCCGACCCGTTGATCGTGCTGGGCGCGGACCGGCGGGTGCAGCGCGCCAACGCAGCTGCCCTGGCGGCGTTCGGCACCGAGATGGCCGCGGTGCTGCGCCATCCGGGCCTGCGCGCCGCCATCGACCGCGCGCAGAGCCATGGGGAGAACCAGGCCGCCGAGCTGAGCCTGCCGGTTCCGGTGGCGCGGGAGGTGTACGCGACGGTGATGGCGCTCGACCCGCCGCTGTCGGACGGCAGCCACATCGTGGCCGTGCTGTCCGACCGCACCAGGGAGCGCGCCGTCGAGCGCATGCGCGCCGATTTCGTGGCGAACGCCAGCCATGAGCTGCGAACGCCGCTGGCCAGCCTGATCGGCTTCATCGACACCCTGCGCGGCCCGGCGGCGGACGATCCTCCGGCCCAGGTGCGCTTCCTCGGCATCATGGCCGAGCAGGCGCAGCGCATGAACCGCCTGATCGACGACCTGCTGAGCCTCTCGCGCATTGAGTTGACCGAGCACCAGCCGCCGGCGGAGCGGGTGGACCTGGAGGGCCTCGTGCTGCGCCTCGCGCCGAGCTTCGAGCCGCAGGTCGCCGCCCGGCGGATACGCCTGGACGTCCGCGCCCCGGCCAACCTCCCGCGCGTGCTGGGCGACGACGATCAGTTGGAGCAGGTGTTGCAGAACCTCGTGGACAACGCGGTGAAATACGGGCGCGAGGGCGGCGTCGTCACCGTCGCCGCCGAACAGTCGGCGCCGGGCGGGCGTTGGCCGAGCCGGCCCGGCGTGACGCTGTCCGTGTCCGACGACGGCCACGGGATCGCACGCGCCCATATCCCGCGGCTGACCGAACGCTTCTACCGGGCCGACAAGGGGCGGTCGCGCGCCGTGGGCGGCACCGGGCTGGGCCTCGCCATCGTCAAGCACATCGTCAACCGCCACCGCGGGCAAATGGTGATCGAGAGCGTCGAGGGCGCCGGCACCACCGTCACGATCTGGCTGCCCGAAGGCGAGGTGGTGGGAACCGCCGCAGCAGCCCTAACATGACCAGCATGGCCGGGACCGCGGCGAATATGGTCAGCGCGTAGAACGGCACCCAGCCCACCGCCGCCGCGAGCACCCCCGACAGGCCGCCCACCGTGCGCAGCCCCACCGCCGCAAGCGACGACAGCAGCGCATACTGCGTCGCCGTGAACGCGGCCGAGCAAAGCGACGAGAGGTAGGTGAGGAATGCAGCGTCGGCCATCGCCTCGGCGAAGTTCTCCAGCATGACCTTCGCCAGCAGGATGCGCGTATCCCCGCCCGAAACGGCCAGCGCGAAATAGAGCGTCATAGACGCCATCTGCACGAAGCCGGTCAGCACCAGCGCCCGCCCCGTGCCGATGCGGACGACCAGCCAGCCGCCGGCTGCGGCGCCCAGCAGGCTCGCCGCCAGGCCGGGCGGGCCGAGTGCCAACGCGACCTGGGCGCGGTTGAAGCCCATATCGCGGTAGAACGGCACCGCCATGGTGTGGGCCAGCGCCTCACCAAGTTTGAACAGCATGACGAACGCCAGGATTTGCCCGGCGCCCGGCCGCTGCCAGAAGTCGCGGAACGGCTCGACGACGGCCGTCCGCAGCCGGCCCCGCAGGCTGTCGGCCCTGCCCTGCCCTGCCTCCCGCTCCGGCTCGTCAGCCGCAAGCGTCGCAAGCGCCCCGGCGCCGACAAGCCCCGCCATGACGGACAATGACCAGCGCCAGCCGATGATGTCCGCCAAGCCGATCGCGCCTGCGCCGGACACCAGCAGCGCCAGCCGGTAGCCCCAGATATAGGCCGCGAGCGCGACGCCCTGCAGCCGCTCCGGGAAAATCTCGATACGCCAGGCGTCCACGACGATGTCTTGGCTGGCGGACAGGAAAGCGATCAGGACTGCGGCCGAAACCAACAATGCCGGCGCCTGCCGCGGGTCCGAGAACGCGAGCGCCAGGCAGGCCAGCGCCAGGCTTGGCTGGATGGCGAGGAGCCAGCCGCGCCGCCGCCCGAACCCGGCCAAGCCGCCTGGCGGGCGCACCTGGTCGAGCAGCGGCGACCACAGGAACTTCAGCGTGTAGGCGAGGCCGAAATTCGCGGTGAGGCCGATGGCCGCGAGCGGCCAGCCATCCTCGGTCAACCACTGCCGCAACGTCAGGCCCGAAAGCGGCAGCGGCAGCCCGGCAAAGAAGCCGTAGGCGCCCATGACCCAAAGAGCACGGCTACGGAATGGTCGGAACGGCTCGGTCAGGGCAGGCCCAGCCCTCGTAGGCCGGCATCCCACCCAGCCGGCATCATCCCGCTAGGCAGCAGCGCGGCGGTCAGCGGGCCGGGGCGTTCGATCCGTTCAGGCCGGCGCTGGAACCGGTGTCGGTGGTCGCCGCCGGGCGCGCGGCATGACGGGTGCGGTGGCGCGCACGGCGATGGCGACGGTGGCGAGCCGTCGTCATCGTGCTGGGGGCGTCGCCGCTCGGGCCGACGCGGGTGCTGCCTATGGCGCCGGTGCCGCCGGCCGGGGTGCCTTCGCTGTTGCTTGGCGCCGTCGTGGAGCTTGTCCCGCCGGCCGGGCCGTTGAGCGCCCCGCCGGGCGTCACCTGGGCGAAACCAGGCTCGGCAGCCAAGCCAGCGACCATGGCCGCGGCGAGCAACGCATGGGAAAGCCGTCGTATCACGCGGGCCATTGCAGTCTCCACATCAGAAAGCAGGACAGAGTCGCCGTGCTAAGTTGAAGTAAACTTGGTAACGGCAACCTTCCTGACAATCAACCGGGCGTCAAGCGGCCTCGCTGTCGGATTTGCGCTCCGCCCGCTTGCGCTCGTTCGGGTCCAGGTAGCGCTTGCGCAGCCGGACGGCGCTCGGCGTCACCTCGACCAGCTCGTCGTCCTCGATGTAGGCGATGGCCTGCTCAAGCGACATGCGCCGCGGCGGGATCAGCAGCATTGCGTCGTCCTTGCCCGAGGCGCGGACGTTGGTCAGCTTCTTCTCCTTGATCGGATTGACGTCGAGGTCCGCCCCGCGGCTGTTCTCGCCGAGGATCAGGCCGACATACACCTTGTCGCCGGGGTCGACGAACAGCGTGCCGCGCTCCTGCAAGTAGAACAGGGCGTAATGGATGGCCTCGCCCCCCTCGCTGCTGATCAGGCTGCCGTTGCGCCGGCCCTCCATGCTCCCGGCCCACGGCTCGTAGCCGGTGAAGATGCGGTTCATGATCCCGGTGCCGCGCGTGTCGGTCAAGAACTCGCCGTGGTAGCCGATCAGGCCGCGGCTCGGCATGTGGAACGTGAGCCGCACCTTGCCGGCACCCGACGGCCGCATGTCCTGCAACATGCCTTTCCGGCGGCTGACCTTCTCGACGACGATGCCGGAGTACGGCTCGTCCACGTCGACCAGCACGTCCTCAAACGGCTCCTCGCGGTCGCCAGTCTCCGGGTTCTTCTGCGTCAGCACGCGCGGGCGGCCAATGGTCAGCTCAAAGCCCTCGCGCCGCATCTGCTCGATCAGCACGCCGAGCTGCAACTCGCCGCGGCCCGCGACCTCGAAGGCGTCGGTTTCGTTGCTCTCGGTAATCTTGATGGCGACGTTGCCCTCGCCCTCGCGCAGCAGCCGGTCGCGGATTTGGCGCGACGTGACCTTCTTGCCCTCCTTGCCGCCGAGGGGTCCGTCGTTCACGCGGAACGTCATCGCGAGCGTCGGCGGGTCGACCGGGATCGCCGGCAGCGGGTGGCCCAGTTCCGGCGCGCCGATGGTGTCCGGCACCGTCGCGTCCTCCAGCCCGGCCACCGCCACGATGTCGCCTGCCTCGCACTCGTCCACCTGCACCCGGTCGAGGCCGCGGTAGCCCATGAGCTTGGTCAGCCGCCCGGATTCGACGACGCTGCCGTCCTGGCGCAGCACCTTCACCGGCATATTCAGCCTCGCCCTGCCCTGCTCGACCCGGCCGGTCAGCACGCGGCCCAGGAAGTTGTCGTAGTCGAGGATGCTCGCCACCATGGCGAACGGCGCCTCCTTGTCCAGCACGGTCGGCGGCACATGGCTCATCACCAGGTCGAACAGCGGCGCCAGGTCCTTGCGCGGACCGTCCATCGTCGCATCAGCCCAGCCCTGGCGGCCCGAGGCATAAAGCATCGGGAAATCAAGCTGCTCGTCGTTCGCGCCCAAGGCGGCAAACAAATCAAAAACCTCGTTGTGAACCTCGTCCGGCCGGGCGTCGCCGCGGTCGACCTTGTTCACCACCACGATCGGCTTGATGCCGCGGGCCAGCGCCTTTGTCACTACGAACTTGGTCTGCGGCAGCGCGCCCTCGGCCGCGTCCACCAGCACCAGCACGCCGTCCACCATGTTCAGGATGCGCTCGACCTCGCCGCCGAAATCCGCGTGGCCCGGCGTGTCGACGATGTTGATCCGGCTGCCCTTCCAGATCACGCTGGTGCATTTCGCCAGGATCGTGATACCGCGCTCCCGCTCCAGGTCGTTCTTGTCCATCGCGCGCTCGGCCACCTGCTGGTGCTCGCGGAACGAGCCGGACTGCCGCAGCAACTGGTCGACCAGCGTGGTCTTGCCGTGGTCGACGTGGGCGATGATGGCGATGTTGCGGATGTTCATGGGAACCTTGGCGCCTGGCGTGGTCGCAGATAGAGTTGGCGCGGAGGCATGGCCGCGCCCCGCGTTTTGCAGCGCACCCAGGCGGTCCCCAGGTGTTGCAGCGCACACATAGGCGGGCCGGCGCATTGTTGCGAGCCAAAAATCCTCATGCCCGGCTTGCGCCCTGCATTCCCCACCTTGCGCCTTGCATCCGTTGGGACGAACACGGGCGCAAAGCGGGCACGGGCGTCGAAAACAGAGCCGGCTGGGCGGGGCCGGCCCCGGAGCAGGCTAGCTGCCGTTGCCCATCGCGGCACTGATGGCCGCCTTGGCAGCCGCCATGTCGCGGCCTGCGAGCGCGCGGCGGGCCGCGCCGATCTGCTGCACCATCGGCATGTCGGCCGGGCTGGCCGCCATGGACGGCTCGGTTGAACGGCTCAGCACACGGGTTTCCGCGCGCTCCAGCGCCTCTTGCGCCGCACCCGTTTTGCCGGACGCCAGCGCACGCTGCGCCGCGGCCAGGTAGCCCTCTGGCGTGTTGGCAGCGGCGGCCGGGTCCGGCAGGCGCGGCGCAATCCCGGAGCGCGTGTCGGCCTGGTCGATGTTGCTGGCCCGTGTGGACGAGGGCGACCCGGCGCCGCCGCGGTATTGACGGCCGCGCGACGTGCCCATCCCGCTCATGTCGGCTTCGTCCGCCATGTCGTGGCCGCGCATCATGCGGCCGTGCATCATGCGATTATGCATCATGCGGCCGTGCGGGCCGTCGCCCGCGCCCTGGCCCATTTGGCCGCGCATCGGCCGCATGCCAGTCATGCCCGTGTCCGCCGGGTTGTCGGACATCGGCATGGCCGCGGCCGGCCCGGTGCTGGAACCGACGTTGTTGCCCGGCGCCATCCGGGTCGCGGCGCCGGCGTTGGCGTTCGGCGAAGGTGGGCTCATGGTGGACGATGTCGTGTTCTGCGCCAGCGCCGGGCCGTAGGCCAGGCCAAGCAGCGCTGCCGACGTCAGCAATGTCATACGCATCTGTGTCTCCCTGATCATCATTGCGGCGTGCCCACGGCGGCACGTCACGCTTGAGCAACAACAGACACTATTGATGGTTCCGCGGCTAGCCCCCGGCGCGTCCGTCAATCAACCGCCGCCATCATCGCCCGGAGGTTGGCCGCGGGGCGCGCCCCGAACTGCGCGATGGTCGCCGCAGCCGCCCGGCTGCCAAGCCGCCCGCACGCCAGCAGCCCGCGCCCGGCCGCGTGCGCCGCCAGGAACCCGGCCGCATAGGCGTCCCCCGCCCCTGTCGTGTCCACGACACGGACCGGCACTGCTGCCACCTCCACCCGCTCGGCGCCGCGCAGCACGACGCTGCCCGCCTCGCTCCGCGTCAGCGCGGCGAGCGCCACCTCCGCGCCGGCCCGCTGCGCCGCCGGCTCGAAGTCGTTTTCCTCATACAGGCTGCAAACCTCGGCCTCGTTGGCGAACAGGATGTCGACGTGGTCGCGCACCAGCCCGCGGAACGCCGCCCGGTGCCGGTCGACGCAGAACGCATCCGAAAGCGAGAGCGCAACCAGCCGCCCGGCCCCGTGCGCGACCGCGGCGGCGCGGAGGAACGCCGCCTGCGCCGAGGGCGGGTCGAACAAATAGCCTTCGAGGTAGGTCACGGCGCTCGCTGCCACCAACGCCTCGTCCAGGTCGGCGGCGCCGAAGCTGACGCAGGCGCCCAAGTAGGTGCTCATCGTGCGCTGGCCGTCGGGCGTCACGGCGATCAGGCAGCGTGCGGTCGGCGCCTGGCCGTGCAAGGGCGCAGTCGGGAAATGTACCCCGGCGGCGGTGATGTCGTGCCGGAACACGTGGCCCAACTGGTCGTCGGCCACCTTGCCCATGAACGCCACCCGCGCGCCCAGCCCGGCTGCCACCGCGCAGGTGTTGGCGGCCGACCCGCCGCTGCTCTCCTGCCCCGGCGGCATCGCGGCGTACAGCGCCTGCGCCTGCTCGGCCGAGATCAGCGCCATGCCGCCCTTGCGCAGGTCGTGGCGGGACAGAAAATCGTCCCCAGCGGGCGCCACCACGTCCACGATCGCGTTGCCGATCCCCAAAATGTCGAATCGGGCAGCGGCGGCCTCCGCCTGGGAGGTGGCAGCATGGGACATGGTGGCTCCTGATCTGAAGACAGTGATGTGAACCCTGGCGTGCGCCTAACATCCGCCCTCCCTGCCCGCAACCCGCGGCAACAAGTCTCCCAAGGCGATTGCATATGAAATCGTGCGGCAGAATTCGCACCGTGCGCACTCGTTCGGGCCAGGCAGATCGGCCAGAACTGCCGAAGACCGACCGCGCCAAGGCTGCTTTATGGGAAGTAGCAGGGTTAGTAGTCCGACTAGCCTGCAGCTTCGGCGCCCTGATGCCGGTCAAACAGCTAGGCGGCGTGCCATTATTTCGAGCCGGTCCTGGCCGAAATAGGCTTCTCCATCCGCAACAAGCCACGGCACCCCGAAACACGATGAGGCAATCGCATCGGCGTTCGCGGCTTCGAGCCTACTGCGCGATCCAGGGTCTTGAGCCGCCGCCAGCAGCCAATCCGGATCAAGGCCATTGGACGCAGCAGCGACGAGATCGTCCTGCGTCGAAATGTTGCCTCCTTCAGCCCAAAGCCGCTGCCAAAGATTGAGCGTCAGCACACCACCAAGGCCCGGTTCCCTCGCGTCGAGGCCATGGACCGCGAGCCGCGCCAACGTCGCATCTGGAGGGAGGACCGTGGGCACCGTGAACGCGATGCCCAGGTCAGCCGCGACACGCCGCGCGTCAGCCTGGATGTAGCCCCACTTGGCCTTCCGGATCGCGCCATAGGCGTCGAGGATACCTTGGGCCGCCCAAACCTTCCCGAGTTCGATCGGTCGCCAGCGCACGGTTCTTTCAACCTCTGCCGCAAGGGCCGGAAGCTGCTGCGCTGCAATGTAGCTGTAGGGCGAGGCGAACTCGTAGTAGAAGTCGATCACGCCGGACATGCTTTGACTTTCAAGGGGTCAAAGAGACCTGGTGTGACCCAGGGCGGTTGCATATGAAGTCGTGCGGCCCAGTCTACTCCGTGCGTTCTCGCTTGGGTCAGGCAAATCTGATCAGAACTGCCGAAAACCGACCGCGCCAACGCTGCTGGAGCGGCGAGAGTCTCATATGCAACCGCCCTGACAATTCCCTCGGTCATCCTCCCCGGCACCCCCAACCCCAGGACGCCTGCATGCTGCTGTCTCCGATCTCGCGCGCCGTTGCCCAGTTGCAGGACCCGGTGTTCCTGGGCGTCGTCTGGCGCAGCCTGCTGCTGTCGGCGGCAGGCTTCCTGGCGCTGCTGGCCGGCAGCGTTTGGGGCATCAACCATGTCTTGGCGCGGCCGGGCTGGCTAGGCTGGCTGGCCAGCGCCGCCGGGGGCATCGGGGCGGCGCTGTTGGCCCTGTGGCTGTTCGTGCCCGTCGCCCTGCTCATCTCGACGCTTTACATGGACCGGGTAGCCGCCGCGGTGGACCGCCGGTTCTACCCGGACCTGCCGGTGCCGCTCGGCGCGGCGCTCGCGATGCAGGCGTGGGACGGCCTGGCGCTCGGCGCACAGGTGCTGGCGCTCCAGGTCGTGGCGTTGCTGCTGGCAGTCCTGCTGCCCGGCGTCGGCTTTGCGCTCGGCTGGCTCGTCGCCGGCTGGGCGATCGGCCGCGGGCTGTTCATGGGTGTCGCGATGCGCCGCATGGGACGGGCAGAGGCGTTGCGGACCTACGCGGCGCGGCGCATGCCGGTGCTGGCGCAGGGCATCGCGCTGGCGGTGGCGGGCAGCGTGCCGGGCCTCAACCTGCTGGTTCCGGTCGTGGGGACCGCGGCCATGGTTCATGTGCTGAACCGGCCGAAGCCGCGCGGGAGGTTCGTCCACACCGGGTTGTGATCGAATGCCCGCATGTGTTAAAGTCGTGTGAACCGGCCACACCCGCACCGGGGCGCACAACCATGAAGAAGAGGGGGTACGCTTGTTCAAGCGACGCAAGCCCGAAGGCCCGCTCGGCAACGAGGCGTCACCCGGCGGACCCAGCGCCGGCCTGCTTGGCGATGAGGCAACAGCAGAGCAGTCTCACGCCCACGCCCGCACGGCCGACCGCGGCCTCGGCGTGCCTCCGTACCGCCCCGCCCCATCCAAGGAGGCTCCAGACATGGGCCGCGCGCCGTTCCCTCCTCCGAACTTCACCAACGGCTCGTCGCCTGGCATCCCAGCATTGGGCAACCCAGCATTGGGTAACCCAGGGCTGGGCGGACCCGCGCCGACCCTGATAGGCCCGCCCCGCCCCGGAGCGCAGTTGGGCGCGCAGCCGGGCCGGATGCATGAGCCGGCTGAACGGCGCACGCTGGTCGTCGGCCGCGGCATCTCCCTCCAAGGCACCGTGTCGGACGCCGAGCGCCTGGTGGTCGAGGGCACCATAGAGGCAACCATGATCCACGCGGCCGAGCTCGCCATCGCCCAAGGCGGCGTGTTCAAGGGCGAGATCGAGGTCGAGGACGCCGAGATCGCCGGCGTGATCGACGGCACGCTCACGGTCCGCGGCAACCTGATCGTCCGCGCCACCGGCAAGGTGCTCGGCGCCGCCCGCTGCCGCCGCCTGCAAGTCGAGGACGGCGGCCAGATCACCGGGCGGGTCGAGATGCTGACCGAAGGCGCGTCCAAGCCCGAAGCCGCCCGCCCGGCCGAGGTCTCCGCCTAGGCCGCCGCAGATCGGTCCCAGCGCGGCGGCCTAGGGCGGCGCACGCGCCGGTCAGGCCTCCATGCGCGTGTGCGTCTTGGTGTCGCGCATCAGCGAGTAGACCAGCAGCGACAGGAACGTGAGCCCGGCCACGTACCAGTAGAACCAGCTTTCGTGCCCCGCTGCCTTGAACTGCAACGCGACATACGGCGCGGTCCCGCCGAAGATCGACGCCGCCAGCGCATAGGGCAGCCCCACCCCGAGCGCCCGCACCCCGGCCGGGAACAGCTCCGCCTTCACCACCGCGTTGATCGAGGTGTAGCCGGACACGATCACCAGCGCCGCCAGGATCAGCAGCAGCGCCTGGGTGTAGCCCGTAGTGGTGCTGAGCGCCGTCAGGATCGGCACGGTGAACAGGGTGCCCAGCACGCCGAACCACATCAGCACCGGGCGGCGCCCAATGCGGTCGCTGATGGCGCCGAACACCGGCTGCATGGCGGCATACAGGATCAAGGTGATGAAGCTGATCTCGGCCACCCACTCCCGCGGGAACTTCAGCGTGTTGGCCAGGTAGGTCGGCATGTAGGTGCTGAAGGTGTAGAACGCCGTCGTGCCGCCCATCGTCAGCCCGAACACCAGCAGCAGCTCCCTCGGGTGCTTCAGCAGTTCCCGCACCAGGTTCTGCCGCGGCTCCCGGCTCGCCCGCTTCCACTCCTCCGTTTCCGCCAGGTTGCGGCGCAAATAAAGGCCGTACAACGCGCCGAGCGCGCCGATGGCGAAGGGGATGCGCCAGGCCCATGCCTCAAGCTCGGCGGCGCTGAACACCTGCTGCATGACCAGCAGCACCAGCGCCGCAATGACCTGGCCGCCGATCAGCGTCACATACTGGAACGAGCTGTAGAAGCCGCGGTGCTTCGACCCGGCGACCTCGCTGAGGTAGGTTGCCGACGACGCGTACTCGCCGCCCAGCGACAACCCTTGCAGCAAGCGCGCCAGCAGCAGCAGCACCGGCGCCATGATCCCCGCAGCCGCATAGGTCGGCAGCACGGCGATCAGCCCGGACCCCAGGCACATCAGCGTCACGGACAAGGTTAGCGCCGCGCGCCGTCCCTTGCGGTCGGCGTAGTACCCCAGGATGAAGCCGCCGACCGGCCGTATGAGGAAGCCCACGGCGTAGATGCCGAACACCGTGAGGAACTGCACCGTGGGGTCGGCGCTCTTGCTGAACGAGTTGGCGAAATAGATCGCGAACGAGTTGTAGACATAGAAGTCATACCACTCGATCAGGTTGCCGACCGACCCGGCGAAGATGCTTTTCAGCCGGTTGGCAACCTCGGCCGGCCGCTCGCCGGCCAGCGGTTCAGCGCTTGGAGAACTGCTCAATGATCAACTTCCAACAAGAGCTTCAGGCCGCGTCGACCGCCTGATAGGCGGCGAGCCCGGCCAAGTCCACGATCTGGCTCACCGACGCATTCAGCGGCACGATCTGCGCCGGGTGCGTCAGGCCAAGCAGCAACGGCCCGATCGTGCTGGCCTGGCCAAGCCGCGGGGCCAGGCGCGAGGTGATGTGCGCCGAGTGCAGCCCCGGCATCACCAGCACGTTCGCGTTCCCCGTCAGCCGGCAGAACGGATACAGCGCGCGTATCGCCGGATCGAGCGCCACGTCGGGGCTCATGTCGCCGTCGCACTCGAAATCCACCCCGCGCCCGTCGAGGATCGCCACCGCCTCGCGGATGCCGTGGACGGTCCGGTGCATCGGGTTGCCGAAGGTCGAGTGCGACAGCAGCGCCACCCGCGGCTCGTGGCCCAACTGCCGGGCCGCGGCGGCGCTGCCGATGGCGATGTCGGCCAACTGCTCCGGGCTTGGCCGCTCGTGCCGCAGCGTGTCGCTGATGAAAATCGTGCCCTGCGCGCCGACCATCAGCGTCAGGCCGAAGCTGATCTTGCCCGGCGCCGTGTCGATCACCTGGGCGATGTCCTCCAGGCACACCGCGGTTGACCGGGTCAGCCCAGTCATCATCGCGTCGGCGTCGCCGGCCGCCACCATGCAGGCCGCAAACACGTTGCGGTCCTGGTTCACCATGCGCTGGCAGTCCCGCACCATCGCGCCCTGCCGCTGCAAGCGGGCATACAGCAGATCGACGTAGCGCGCGTTGTGCTGGGACAGCCGGGCGTTGTGGACCTCGATCCCGTCCGCGATGCCCAGGCCCAGCCCGGCCATCGTCTGCCGCACCCGGTCCTCGCGCCCGATCAGCACCGGTGTGCCGTAGCCGGCGTTGCGGAACGCCACGGCGGCGCGGACCACTTTTTCCTCCTCGCCCTCGGCGAACACCACGCGCTTCGGGCTGGCGCGCACCCGCTCCATGATGGCGTCCAGCGCGTTCGCCGTGGGGTCCAGCCGGCCGGACAGGGTGCGGGCGTACTTGCGCAGGTCCTGCATCGGGCGGCGGGCCACCCCGCTCTCCATCGCGGCGCGGGCCACGGCGGGCGGGATGTGGCTGATCAGCCGCGGGTCGAAGGCGTTCGGGATGATGTAGTCGGGGCCGAAATGCAGCCGCGCGCCGCCGGCCGACGCCGTGTGCACCTCGTCCGGCACGTCCTCCCGCGCCAGCGCCGCCAGCGCCTCGGCGGCGGCGACCTTCATGGCGTCGTTGATCGTGCTGGCCCGCACGTCCAGCGCGCCGCGGAAGATGTAGGGGAAGCCGAGCACGTTGTTGACCTGGTTCGGGTAGTCGCTGCGCCCGGTGGCGATGATGGCGTCGTCCCGCACGGCCCGCGCCTCCTCGGGCGTGATCTCCGGGTCGGGGTTGGCCATGGCGAAGATGATCGGCCTTGGCGCCATGCTGCGCACCATGTCGGCCGTGAGCGCGCCGCGCACCGACAGGCCGAAGAACGCATCCGAACCCGCCACGGCCTCCGCCAGGGTGCGCGCCTCGGTCGCGATGGCGTGGCCCGACTTCCACTGGTTCATGCCGGCGGTGCGGCCCTGGTGGACGACGCCGCGGGTGTCGCACAGCGTCACGTGCTCGGGCCGCATGCCCATCGCCTTCAAAAGTTCGACGCAGGCGATGGCGGCGGCGCCGGCGCCGTTCACCACGAGCTTCGTGTCCGCGAGGCTGCGCCCGGTCAGGTGGCAGGCGTTGATCAGCCCGGCCGCCGCGACGATCGCCGTGCCGTGCTGGTCGTCGTGGAACACCGGGATGTCCATCAGCTCGCGCAGCCGGCTTTCGATGACGAAGCACTCCGGCGCCTTGATGTCCTCAAGGTTGATGCCGCCGAAGCCCGCGCCCAGGAAGCGCACGCAGTTGACGAACTCGTCCACCTGCTCGGTCGAGATTTCGAGGTCGATGCCGTCAAGGTCGGCGAAGCGCTTGAACAGCGCGACCTTGCCCTCCATCACCGGCTTGCTGGCCAGCGCGCCCA
>JAABUP010003170.1_pt1 | contig 29485 bp, 32 predicted proteins | sample 5559201 | NCBI WGS metagenome assembly JAABUP01 (sample SAMN10711887, study PRJNA513373) | rock metagenome | isolation source: Antarctica rocks | place: Antarctica | reverse complement strand
TACGGGCCGCACTCGAGCGGCATGTCGCCGAGCAGTCTGTCGGTGTCACCCGCCATGATGAGAACGTGAACGCAGCCTGATGCTCACTGGGCCGCCACCGAAGTTCCACGGAACTCGGGACATCCTCCTCGGCAGCCGTCCCGGGTACTCGGGTAACGGGACCCAGCCGAGGATTTCCTGGATCTGCTGGGCTATTTGCGGGGACGTCGCGAGTCTCGGTGCTGATGCGGTGCACCCTTCCGTGGCGCGAGGTTCTTCCAATCCCCTGACCGCGCGACCGCTCCGCTCGATCTCCCGCAGCAGGCCGCTGCCGATCTCTCGATGCGCGAGGCGCCGCACCACGGTGTGGTCAACGGCGGTCACAAGACAGCAGAGACCTTCGGGTGGCCACCGAGCGCGTATAGCGGGGCGGTCAGCACGTCACCTCGAGCTGAGCGGTGTTGGTGTAGATCAAGCGTGCCTGGCCGGCTCGCCGGTAGGTCCTCCAAATCGCCCGCAAGTTCTCCTCGGCCAGCGCCAGGCCGAACTCGTGGGCCACCGGCCAGGCCTGGTTCCAGGTTGTCCCCCTCAACAAGACAGTGCCGAACTCGGCTCTGACCCAGCCGAGCATGTAGCTCAGCCGCGACGGTGGTCTTCCCGACCTCGGCCTGGCCGCGGATGAACAGCACCTCAGGGCCGAAGCAGCCCGTGGACGGCTCCGGCCGGGGTAGCCGCGTCCGGGATGGTCAGGATTCAGCCGCCAAGCCGAGTTTGGTTGACACGCCTTTGGGCTTTGGTCTGCCACGGAAACGCCAGGTGTCCTGGGTTCTTGCGACTCGCAGGTGCGCCAGCTGGTCCCGAACCGGCCAGGTGACGTTGTCGAGAGCACACGTCCTGTGCAGATCGTGAACCGAAATTCGACAAAAGGGCGGCCCACCGGATGTCTGCACACCCGGACGCGAAAGGCTCGTTCAGGGCTAGCGCCGGGCGCCAGGCACCGCGGTCGAGGCCCGAATCACCATGGCCGTGGGCAGCAACGGCTCCGCGCCGCTCCCCTGTGTCCGATCGATCATCCGCAGCAGCCGCTCGGTCGCGATACGGCCCTTGTCGCGCAGTGGTTGGGTCACAGTGGTCAGTCCCTCGAAGGCCGGTGCGGAATCGTCGAATCCGACGATGGACAGGGCGTCCGGGACGCGGAGGCCGCGTTCTGTGGCGGCGAGCCGCGCGCCGAGCGCCAGCGGATCACTGAACGCGAACATCGCCGTCGTGGACGGCGCGCGGTCCAGCAGCAGGTGAGCGGCGGCCCGGCCGTCTTCGACGGTACTGATCTGACATTGCACGACAGGAACGTCCCGCCACGGTAGGCCAGCGGCGTCCATCGCCGCCTGGGCGCCGCGTAGGCGTCCCTGGGGGACGCTCGCGGTGGCAGCCCGCTGCTGAGACAGATCAGCGAACCCGGGCGAAGCCCGGGCGGTCAATCGGGTGCTGATGATGCCCAGCCGTCGATGTCCGAGCGCGAGCAGGTGTTCGACGGCCGCATGCGCCGGCCGCTGCTCATCGATGCCGACGAACTCTAAGTTGTCGGCCGCAGCCATGTTCGGCGGGCTGGGGGAATCGACGACCACTGTGGGCAGGTAACGGCGCCGGACGGCGTCCAGCAGTGGGTCGTCGCCGGCCAGCGAGTAGACGAGCAGGCCGTCCACGGAGACGTGTCGCACCGCGGGGCCGCTAAAAGCGCCTGCCTCTGGGGGCGCCGGCACGATGACCAGCGCCAACTGGCGGAGATCCGCGGCTTCGGAGAAGCCCTGCATGAGCTGGACGATCGCGGCGTCATCGAAGGCGTATGCAAGGCGCTCCCGCATCACCACTCCGATCGCGTTCATGCGGCCCTGCCGCAGGTTGCGGCCCGCGGGATCGGGTCCGTCGTAACCGAGCGTCGCAGCGGCGGCCAGCACCCGGGCAGACAGCTCCTCCGACACCGCGTTCGGGCGGTTGAACACGTTCGAGACTGTGCTGGGTGCCACGCCGGCGATTCGCGCCACCTCGACGACGCGGGGACGCATCGCCACGCGTCCGGATGGTTCGTCCTTGTTATGGCCTATTGACACCTCCAGGAGCTTAGTTCTACATTCAAGTCCGCTCCTACAAAATCGTTTTTCTGGTCTGATCTGGACCACCACGCCATCGACGCCGTGCGCGCCCAGGCGGCGGAACGACGCGTTCGACCCGTCCGGGCCGATGCCTCGTCCTGTTACCCGGGCGCGGAGAGAGGACCTTCCCGTGAGGATCATCGCCCGAGTATTGACCGCATCGGTGGTGGCGGTGCTGGCCGCCGCCACGATGGCCCAGACCAGCTTCGCCGGGACTGGAGCGCCGAATAGCATCCCGGCGGCGCACCAGTCGGTCGAGCGGCTCGGTAACACCCGGACGCCGTTGGGCGTCGGCGCCCGGGTTCCGTTCACGGAGTACCAGGCCGAGGACGCGCGCACGAACGGCACTGTGCTCGGCCCGGATCGGGCCTACGGCACGCTCGCCGCCGAGGCGGTCGGCCGCCGGGCGGTACGGCTGCAGGGCGCGGACAAGTACGTCGAGTTCACATTGAAGCGTCCGGCGAACGCGGTGGACATTCGCTACAGCATCCCGGACTCCGCCGACGGTGCTGGGCTCGACTCCTCGCTCAGCGTGCTCGTCGGTGGCCGGGCGATCCAATCCCTGCCGGTGACCTCGCGGTACTCGTGGTACTACGGCGTATATCCGTGGACGAACAATCCGGCCGACGGCGGGCGGCGAGAGCTCTACGACGACTCCCGGGTCCAGCTCGGGGCGACGCTTCCGGCGGGTACCAGGGTGCGGCTGCAGGTGGGCGCGGCCGATACCGCCCCGTGGTACGTGATCGACGTCGCCGATTTCGAACTTGTGGCGCCGCCGGTCGCGCAGCCCGCCGGTTCTCTATCGGTGCTGGATCTCGGGGCCGATCCCACCGGTCAGAAGGACTCCTCCGACGCCATCCAGAGTGCGCTCGACCAGGCCAAGGCGACCGGCCGGACGGTCTGGCTTCCGCGCGGCACGTTCACCGTCACTCGGCACCTGATCGTCGACCGGGTGACGCTTCGCGGCGCCGGCCCTTGGTATTCGGTGTTGCACGGCGCCGGGGTGGGGGTGTACGGCAACGACGCGCCGACGCCGAGCACGGACGTTCGCCTGTCCGACTTCGCGGTCTTCGGCGAGGTACATGAGCGCAATGACAGTGACCAGGTGAACGCTATCGGCGGCGCGCTGTCCGCGTCGACCGTGACAAACCTGTGGCTGCAGCACACAAAGGCCGGACTGTGGCTGGACGGCCCCTTCGACGGACTCAAGGTCTCGAACCTTCGAATACTCGATATGACCGCCGATGGGCTGAACTTCCACGACGGCATCACGAATTCGTCGGTCACCAATACCTTTGTCCGCGGTACCGGCGACGACGGCTTGGCCATGTGGTCTGATCAGCACCCGGACGTGCACAACGTCTTCTCCCACAACACGGTCCAGGTTCCCACGCTGGCCAACAACATCGCCGTCTACGGCGGCCGGGACAACACGGTCACCGGCAACCTGCTCGCCGACACCATCACCCAGGGCGGCGGCATCCAGGTCGCGAACCGTTTCGGTTCCGTTCCGCTGGCCGGAACCACCACGGTGACCAAGAACATCCTGCTGCGTACCGGGTCGCTTGATCTGTTCACCCACATCGGCAACCCCGCGCTGTGGTTCTGGGCCGGGGACGCGCCGATGACCGGGACGGTGAACGTGCGGCACAACCTGATTGTCGACAGCTCGTACTCGGCGATCGGCTTCACCGGTAAGAACATCACCGGCGTTTCGTTGGACCAGGATGTGATCGCCAGAGCCGGCACCTTCGCCGTGCAGCTCAATGCAGCCGGATCCGCGAAGTTCCGTTCCGTGCTGGCCTTTGGGCTCGGTGCGGGTGGCCGTTACGACTGTGATTCCGGGTTCACCGTGGTCGACGGCGGCCGTAACTACGGGTGGTCCGGCAGTTCTTGCGGTTACCCGCCACCCGGGCCGCTGGTGCTCAGCGCGACCAACCTCGACTTTGTCGCCGGAGGAGGGGTCGGCACGGTCAGCGACGCGCAGACGGTAACCATCACCAACCCGACGTCGAGGACCCAGCGGCTCGCATCGGTCACCACGACCGGGTCCTACTCGCTGAGCACCACGTGCCGGGCGATGCTCCTGCCCCATGCCTCCTGCACCGCCACGCTACGGTTCGCCCCCACCGCCACCGGCGATCACGGCGGCGCGCTGACCGTCTCCGACGGGACACCCGCCGGCCGATACCAGGTGTACCTCCGCGGGCACTTCAGCAATCTCGCCGACGGCGCAGCCGCCACCGCCAGCAGTGCGAACGGGTGCTGCTCGGCGAACGCCGCCATCGACGGGAACACCGGCACATACTGGGAAAGCGCGCCCGGCGCTGCCTTCCCGCAGACGCTGACGGTCGACCTGAGCACCGTCACCCCGGTGTCGAAGGTGACCCTCAAGATCAACCCGGCCTGGGGCGGCACCCGCACCGAAAACATCGAGATCCAGGGCAGCACCGACGGTACGACCTACCGGACCATCGTGCCGGCGGCGGCCTACACGTTCGACTCCGCTGCCAACGCCAACACGGTCGACGCCACCTTCACCGCAACCCCACTGCGCTTCGTGCGGTTGGTGGTCAGCAGCAATACCGCCTGGCCGGCCGCTCAGATCGCCGAGTTCGAAATCTCTCGATAACGACCGGGTGCCCCACTTGGCCCACCGGCGGGTATCACTACAAAGGAGGCAACCAAAATGGCTATGGGAGACAAGATCAAGCACACCGCAGAGGAGGCAGCCGGCAAGGTCAAGGAGACCACCGGCAAAGCCACCGACAACCAGGACCTGGAGGCGCGCGGAAAGGCCGACCAGGCCAAGGCTGAGGTGACACAGGCCGGCGACAAGGCCGAGGACGTCAGCGACGACGTCTTGGACCGCTGACCGCGCCAATCCGCCACCACCCCGCGTCGAAGTCGGCCGGCCGACGATGGCCAGCTCAGCTTCGATGTCCTGTGGGCGGCGCCGGACGCTGAACCGGAGCGGGTGACGGCACGTCGCGATAATTTCCACGCGGAATCACCTGGAGGGCACGATAAACGAGTACGGGCGGCGGCGTTGAAGCATTGGCAGTGGACAAAGCCACGGGAGTTGTCGACGATCCCGGATCCCGAGGTCTTCTTTTCGACGTTGGGCGAGACGGTCGCATCTCAGGTGGATCAGTTCGGATCAGCTGGCGGGACCGGACTCCGCGGAGGAGGGGTTCCTGGGCAAGGTCGGCAGGTTGCGGGCGGCGCAGGCGCAGGCCGAGGAGTTGGTGTTGGCCGAGTTGGTGTACTCGGCGACACCAGAGGAGAACCCGGACGACGAGGACCAGGCCGAGGACCAGGCGGCGGCGTTGATGCGGGAACGGGCGCGGCGGGAGATCGCCGAGCACCAGGATCACGTGCAGGAGATGCTTGACGCGGCGGATCAGGACTGGCGGGCCCGGACCACCAGCTAGTGCACTGTCTCAGATTTGCTTGACCGCTTGGAGCGCCTAACCGGCGATTGTCACGGCCCTGCGACACCGACCCAAGAGAAACCGACATGATTAGTCTCTCAAGGCGTCGTGGACGTCGCCGGTCGACGTTCGTTGTAGCGCTCATCGGGGCCACGGTGTTGATGACCGCTCCGCCGGCTGCCGCGCGGCAGCCGGCCGGGCCGGTTGGCGGCTCGGGCAACGCCGTGGTGGACGGCTCGGCTCGCTTCGAGGTGCTGACGCCGACGCTGGTACGGATGGAGTACGCGGCGGACGGTCATTTTCAGAACGGCCCGACGTTCAATGTGGTGAACCGTAACTTGCCGGTGCCGGCCTACTCGTCCAGGCACCAGCACGGCTGGCTGGTGCTCCGGACCGGTCAGCTCACGGTGCGCTATCGGGACGGCTCCGGGCCGTTCACCCCGGCGAACACAGCTGTGACTCTCGACGTGGCCGGCCGCCAGACCAGCGCGCGCCCGTCGTGGCCGGCGGCGCCGGGTAGCTGCACGTACGGCACCGGTTGTCAGGCGGAGGACGGGCGATTCGCCGGTGGGCAGAGCGTCAACTACGACCACACCGGCTTCACCGGCCGCGGATTCGCCGCTGACTTCGGCCAGGTCAGCGCTACCGACAGCTGGACGGTTACCGGGGTACCGGCCGGCGGTGACTACGTGCTGCGGCTGCGTTACGCCAACGTGCCAGCGTCGACCGCACGCTGTCGGCGTCGGTCAACGGCACCTCCGTCGGAAAGGTCATGTTCCCGCCGACCGCCGACTGGGACACCTGGGCCACCGCCGCTGTCCCAGTGCACTTGAGCGCCGGCGACAACACGGTCACCACCACCTGCGGCACCGGGGACGGGTGCAACGTCAACCTGGACAGCATCGCGGTCACCGCGGCCGGTGCCCGGTACCCCACGACGAGCACCACACCGGCGCCGCCGGCCGACGTGCCGGGTCAGCTCGGTGGCTGGACCCGGGGCCTGGACGCCTACACCAACCAGGCCGGCAGCAACGTCTACCAGCTCCACCCGGGAATCTTGAACAGGCAGGGCTGGTCGTTGCTCGACGACACCTACACTGCGCTGCACACCGCCAACGGCTGGGCCACCCCCCGCCCGGACCACAAAGGCGCCTACCAGGATGGCTACTTCTTCGGCTACGGGCACAACTATCAGCAGGCGCTGCGTGACCTGCGCACGCTGACCGGCCCGGCCGACATGCTGCCCGAGTGGGCCTTCGGGGTGTGGTTCTCCGAGTACAACGCCTTCACTGCAAGCGACTACGAGAACAACCTCATTCCGGCGTTCCGCGCCCACAACACGCCGATCGACGCGCTGAGCGTGGACACCGACTGGAAGTCGCCCCAGCAGCGGGACGGCTGGAACTGGAATCCCAACCTGTTCCCCAACCCGCAGGCCTTCCTCGACTGGGCCAAATCCCAGCACATCAACGTCGCGCTGAACGTGCACGCCGGCATCGACGGCAGCGATCCGAAGTTCGCGCAGACCCAGGCCACCGCCGGCGGTGCCCTGCAACGCGCCGCGCAGTGCTTCTCCCCCGACTGCTACCGCTTCGACTGGAGCGCAGCAGGTCAAAGCGTGGTTCGACCTGCACCAGCCCTTCCAGCAGCAGGGCGTGCGCCAGTGGTGGTTGGACTGGTGCTGCACCGACAGCGTGGTGAACATGCCGGGCTTGACCCCGGACAGCTGGATCAACGAGCTCTACGCCAAAGACCTCACCTCCAGCACGCAGCGAGGATTTAACCTGGCCCGCGCCGGCTCGTCGTTCGAGGACTACCGGGGCGACCCCGCCTCCGGTCCGTGGGGCGAACATCGCAGCACCGTGCAGTTCACCGGCGACACCCAGCCGACCTGGCACACCCTCGCCTACGAGGCGCAACTGAGCCAGGCCGAGGCAAGCATCGGATTTCCCCTACGTCAGCGACGACATCGGCAGCTTCCTGGGCAAGCATCTGCCCGATGATCTCTACGCCCGCTGGGTGCAGCTCGGCGCCTTCCAGCCGGTTCTGCGGCTGCACTCCGACTACGGCGACCGGCTGCCCTGGCAGTACGGCGCCGGGCAGCAGTCCGCGTCCGACGCGCTGCAGTTGCGTGAGGCGCTGGCTCCCTACACCTACACACTCGGGTGGCAGGCCCACGAGACCGGGCTGCCGATCACCCGTCCGCTGTACCTGAACTACCCGGAGCAGGACGCCGCCTACACCCATCCCGGCGAGTACCTCTACGGCTCCGACGTGCTGGTCGCGCCGGTCACCACTCCCGGCAATGTGGCCAGCAAGACGATCTGGTTCCCACCGGGCCGCTGGGTGGACTACTTCACCGGCGCCACCTACAACGGTCCCACCACCGCGACCCTGCAGGTGCCGCTGAACCGGATGCCGGTATTCGTCAAGGCCGGCGGCATCATCCCCGAAGCGCCCGGCAAGTCGCACGTCGACCCCAACCCGGCCGACCTCATGCTGAAGGTCTACTCCGGCGCCGCGGGCAGCTTCACGCTCCACACCGATGCCGGTGACGGTCTCGGCTACCAGAAGGGGCAGTCCACCCAGACGCCGATCACCTACCAGGAGGGCCGGGGCGGTGGCCACGACAGGGGCGGGCACGGCAAGGCCAGCTGCTCCACGTCGGGCAACGCCGACGAGGAGCGCCCGATGAACGGCGCAGCCTCGAGCGTGACGATCGGCGCGGACTGCGGCCACTACCCCGGGCAGCCGGCCAACCGCTCCTACGCAGTGGACCTAGCGGACGTGACCGCGCCGCGGCAGATCACCGTCGACCATCGGCGGCTGCCGCAGGTCACCGCGGGCAGCGCCGGCGGGGGCTGGTGGTACGACGCGGCCGCCTCGATGGTGCACGTGCGGACGGCGGCCCTGGCGACCAACCGCACCCATACCATCGGCCAGCTGGGCGGCCGGGCGGTCAACCGGGCCCAGTCGGCCGCGGTGTCGCTCACGCTCGACCCGGCGACGCCCACCACCCTCCACCCCGGCGCATCCACCACGGTCACGGCAACGGTGGGTGACGCCGGGCCCCGGTCGATCTCCGGTGCCGCGGTGACCCTCACCGGACCCGCCGGCTGGACAATCGCGCCGGCGGGCGACCAGCGGGTCGGTTCGGTGGCGCAGGGCGCCAGGGCGACAAGGAACTGGGCCGTCACGGCACCCAACAGCGGCACCCAACAGGTCACCGCTGCGCTGCACGCGACGCTCACCTACACCAGCGACGCCAACGGATCATCGGAAGAGGTGACGACCTACCAAGGGCCACCCGGCAACCTTCCGCCGGTGATCAGCTCACTGGACCCGTCCAGCGCCGCCGCCGGCCAGCAGGTGACCATCCACGGCCAGAACTTCGGCGCCACGCAGGCGGACCCGAGCAAGGACTACCTGTTCTTCGTCGACGGCCCGAACAGCTGGGGCGCGCCCTTTGACGGCGCTGACTTCCACATCGACAGCTGGAGCGACACTGCCATCACCTTCACCGTCCCCACACCGAGCGGTCCCGGCGGAGTCTGGCACGTCACCCCCGGCACGACCGCCAACGTCGCCGTCAACACAGCCGCGGGAGCATCCAACACCGCAACAATAAAGATCACCGGCTAGGGACTAGCGTCGGCCAGCCGCAGGTAGTTGAGATGATCGCGGAGCTGCTGGTAGCCACTGGCCTCACTGGTGCTCGTGTTGTCGAGCCGGCGGGGCGGCCGCGGCCGACCGGTGATCTCGATCTGCTCGGCCATGGCGGCACCCCTTCGTGGTCGGCTTCAGTCTTCTCGATAGAGCTTCAAGCGATGCGCCGCTGGCTGCGGTGTGACTTGCTGGTCGGGGGTGCGGCTGCTGCTTGCCGGCCGTGGATCGTTGAGCAGGTCCGCCAGGCTCCGGCGGGCGGTGAGGTGTTCCCGCAATTCCCGGCGGCGCTCGTTGCGGGCCGCCTGCAGGTCCTGCATAGAGATGGTGGCGGCGGCGATGTCGGGCGCGACGGCCCGGCACAGGAACTCGTCCCGGTGATAGACCCGGATCTCGGCCAAGTCCCGTGGGTCGTACCGGATGGTCACCTGCTCGCCGACGTAGGGCGCCAGGGTGGTGGCGAAGTACCGCAGCCCGTGCAAATGGATGCCGTCGCGTTGCACCTTGCGCGGGGTCCGCACGGTGAGCAGCAGCAGATCCAACGCTTCCAACGAGTCCGGCATGCGCGGCAGCCAACCCCCGGCGGCCCACCGCTGCGCCGGCGGCTGCCCGGTCTCGGGGTGCCGACGCTGAAGGTAGGTGCCGGTGACCCACTCCCCGACCGCCTCGTCCAGCTGCGACAACGTCAACGCTGCAGGGGTGACCGGCCAGCCGTGGTTGCCCGGCGGTATGTGACCCGGCAGCGTGGGCAGCAGCTCGGTGGTGACGGTGCCGAAGAACCGTTCCCCTTTGCCGCGGCCGCGGGGCACACCCGGTGTGGAGTGGATCAGCTGCATCCGCAGGTCAGCGCACACCTGGCTGATGTGGGTGCTGGTGAAATCCGCGCCGTGGTCGGAGTACAGCGTGGCCGGGATCCCGCAGACCGGCCACCGCGGATTGGCTTTGCGCCAGATCGCCTGCCGCAACGCCAAGGCGGTCTGCACCGCCCGTCGGGCTCCCCAGGAACACGGTGTAACCGGCGACGGCCCGCGAATGGCCGTCCAGGATGACCGTCAGCCAGGGCCGTACCGCTCGATCTGACTCGTCCAGAACCTGCACGTCGAGCTCGGTGTGGTCGGCCTGCCACACGTCGTTGGGATGAACCGTTTCGCGGCGTAGCACCAATTCGAACTCGTCCCGGTAGACGTCCGGATCGTGGTGGGCCAGCGCCAACAGCCCGCGGTCCAGGCGTTGAATGACCCGTCGCACCGAGTTATACGACGGGGCCGGCAGACCACGCTGACCGGCCACCTCGGTCACCTTCCGGTGTACCTGCGCGATCTGCGGCGCCGGCCGACGCAGCGCCAAACCCTCGATCAGCTCCACCAGCTCGGCCGGGATCCGCCAGCCGCCGCGGTCAGCTCGCCTGGACCGCACCAGCGCGGCAGCGCCGTCTGCACGGTAACCGGCCAACCACCGCCGCGCAGTCCGAGGCGAAACCCCCGCCGTCTTGGCCGTAACACTCAACGGCACGGCGTCGTGCAGGTGGGGACTAAGCACCGCCAACCGTTCCTCCAAGCTCGACACCCGCCACCACCCCACTCGGAGAGCTACCGCCCGGACCAGCACCTCGCGCGGACAAATAAAGTGGCAAAAGTGTGCCATATAATTTGGAAACCGACAGTCCGGGAGGCTGCGCAGGAGAAAGCTGGGGGCGATGTGGACGATTTGCCGAATGGCCAGTGATTCGAGCTCGGTCAGGCCGGCCACCTCATACCAGCCCGCCGGAACTCCCCGATGCCGTCGGCAGCGTGGACGACACCGGCGATGACGACCGCCGTATGGAACCTGGTGTGGGCTCGTGAGCAACAACACGACTTTACAACCTGTAAGGTTCCACTGATAACCTGGCAGACGTGGCGGGAAGAGGCCGATGAACGAGGGGAGTCCGCAGTCCGTGCTGCTGGAGAAGCTCGCGGCCAGTCCGCCGACACGGGCTGGGGGTACCTCACTCTACTGGCAGTGCAGCGAGCTGCTGAAGCGGCTCATCGAGGAGAGTCACTACCCCGCCGCGGTCCCGCTGCCCGCGGAGAACGAACTGGCCAAAGCGCTCGGCGTGAGCCGCCCGACCCTCCGCCAGGCGATGGCGCGCCTGGCGTCTGACGGCGTCGTCCACTCCCAGCGCGGGGTCGGCGCGTTCGCACTGCGCAGCGGTCTCGTCCGCCCGGTGGGCCTCAGCAGCCTCTACCGCGACCTCATCGACGCGGGCCGCGTCCCGCAGACGAGGGTGCTCGTCCTCGAGGAGATGGCCGCCAAACCCGCGGTCGCCGCCGAGCTGCATGTCGCCCCCGGCACGCGCCTCCTCCATGTCGAGCGCGTGCGCTCCGCGGACGGAACCCCGGTCGTGCTCACCCGTTCGCTCCTCGCCCTTCCCGACGGCGTGACGCTGACGAAGGAGCAGCTCGAAGCCGACGGACTGTACAACCTGCTGCACCGCGTCGCCTCCATCGAGTTGGTCGGAGGTTCGCAGACCGTGAGCGCCCGGCACGCGACCGCGACCGAGGCCAAGCTGCTCGAGCTGCCGTCCGATTCGGCGGTGATGGTCGCCCACCGGGTGGCGTTCGACAGCCGCGGCAACGGCGTCGAGTACGTCCACATCATCTACCCAGAAGGCACCGAGCTGAGCTCCGACCTCCGGGGCACCTCCACCCGCGCAGCGGATCCGGACACGCTCCGATGACGCGGGTGCTGTGCCTCGGCACCCTCCTGCTCGACACGATCGCCGTCGTCGGCCGGCTGCCGGGCGAGGATGAGCGCGTCGAGGCCGCGCACATCGTGCTCGCCGGCGGCGGCAACGCGTCGACCTCGGCGGTGACGATGGCTCGGCTCGGGGTGGAGGTCGACTTCGCCGGAGTGATCGGCGACGACCAGGTCGGGCGGATGGTGCTCGACGGCCTGGCTGCCGAGGGCGTCGGGGTCGCCCATGTCGAGGTCCGCGCCGACGTCGAGACGACCTCCTCGGTCGTCGTGGTGAACACCGATAGCGCCACCCGCACGATCATCACGCGGCCGGCGACGGTGCCGACCACCATCCCGGACGGCTACGAGTGGGTGCACGTCGACAAGGTCGGCTACCGCGCCCTCCGTGCGCTCGGCGGCACTTCGGCACGGGTCTCGATCGACGACGGCAACCCGGTGCCCGATCTGGATCTCGGTCTCATCGACCTGTACGTGCCGACCGCGCAGGTCCTGATCGAGCGCTTCGGCGTGCTCGACGCGCTCGAGGCGGCGCACCGCGCGATCGCGGACGGCGCCCGGACGGTCGTCGCGACGGACGGCGGTCGCGGATCGTTCGCCGTCGAGGGGAACGCCGTCGCCTACGCCCCGGCGCTGCCCATCGTCCCGCTGAGCAGCCTCGGCGCCGGCGACGTCTTCCACGGCGCGCTGCTCGCCGCCATCGTGCTCGGCAAGGAGCTTCCGGAGGCCATCCGCTTCGCGAACGTCACCGCCGCGCTGTCCTGCCGCGCGATCGACGGCCGTTCCGGCATCCCCGACCGTCGCGAGGTCGAAGAGACGCTGCGCGAACTCCCCACTACCCCCGGCGATGCGCCGGCCCTGATCCGCGACCTGCTCGGCCGAACCGGCTAGCAACCGACCACGAGGAGCCCCTATGCCCATCGCCACCGTCAATCCGACCACCGGGGTCGTCGAGCGCGAGCTCGACGCCATCGACGAAGCGGAGGTCGAGCGTCGCATCGCGGCCGCGGCCTCCGCGGTCATTTCCCTGTCGGCCACGAGCTTCGCAGAGCGCGCCACCTGGATGCGCACCGCCGCCGACCTGCTGGAGGCCGACCTCGAAGAACTGGCCCGGCTGATCACCGTCGAGATCGGCCGGCCGATCGCCCAGTCGCGAGCGGAGGTGCTGAAGTGCGCACGCGGGATGCGGTTCTACGCCGACAGCGCCGAGACCTTCCTCGCCCCCGAGTGGCTGACCGACCCGTCGACGGTCGGTGCGTCGGCGGCCGGGACCCGTTACGAGCCGATCGGGGTGGTGCTCGCGGTCATGCCGTGGAACTTCCCTTTCTGGCAGGCCCTCCGCTTCGCAGCACCCGCGCTGATGGCCGGGAACGTCGGGCTGGTCAAGCACGCGTCCAACGTGCCGCAGGCCGCACTGTACCTCGACACGCTCTTCGAGCGTGCCGGGTTCCCCACCGGGTCGTTCGCCTCGCTGCTCATTCCCGCGTCCGGAGTCGAGCGCGTGCTGCGGGACCCGCGGATCGCGGCCGCCACCCTCACCGGTTCGGAACCCGCGGGACGCTCGCTCGCCGCCATCGCAGGCTCGGAGGTGAAGCACGTCGTGCTCGAGCTGGGCGGATCCGACCCGTTCATCGTCATGCCGAGCGCCGACGTCGCCGGTGCGGTGTCGGTCGCGGTCAAGGCCCGCACCCAGAACAGCGGGCAGTCGTGCATCGCGGCCAAGCGCTTCATCGTGCACGAGGACGTGTACGACGAGTTCCTCGCGCTCTTCAAGGAGCGGATGGCCGCACTCTCGGTCGGCGATCCGCTGGACGAGGCGACCGATGTCGGCCCGCTCGCCACCGAGTCCGGACGCGATGAGCTGGCGGCGCTGGTCGACGACGCCCGGGAGAAGGGCGCCGACGTGGCCGTCGGCGGCGCGGCGCCTGATCGTCCGGGCTGGTTCTACCCGCCGACCGTCATCGCCGGCGTGACTTCCGAGATGCGCCTCTTCGCGGAGGAGGCGTTCGGCCCGGTGGCGACGGTCTCCCGGGTGGCCGACGCCACCGAGGCAGTGCGGCTCGCCAATGCGACGACCTTCGGTCTGAGCTCGGCGGTGTGGACGAACGACCCCGCCGAGGAGGACCTCTTCGTCCGATCGCTTGGAGCGGGCGGCGTGTTCATCAACGGCATGACCGTGTCCTACCCGGAGCTGCCGTTCGGAGGCGTCAAGGCGTCCGGAGTCGGGCGGGAGCTGTCCGCCGCCGGCATCCGCGAGTTCTGCAACCTGAAAACCGTCTGGAAGGGCTGACGCTCACGCCCTCCTGGCCGACGCGCAGGCCTCGGCCAGGAGGGCATAGGCGTCCTCGGCGATGCGGGTGTCGCGATCGAGGACGTCCCGCCAGACGGCGAGCCCCGTCGCATGGTCCGGCGCCAGCGCCGAGACGGTGAAGGCCTCGAGGCCGAAGCGGCCGCGGTAGCCGGCATCGATCACGCCGGTGACGAGGTCGGGGAGCGGGATGTGACCACGTCGCAGTTCGCCACGGTGGTTCTGCTCCAGCTCGAGGTACCCGAGACGCGGCAGGGTCTCCTCGACCGCCGCCGCCATGTCGTCCTCCTCGATGTTCATGTGGAAAACGTCGAGGTGGACACCGAGCCGCTCCGACCCCGACGCCGCCACGAAGTCCATCGCCTGGCGTGCCGTGTTGAGCAGCGAGGTCTCGTAGCGGTTCACCACCTCGACCAGCAGCCCGACGCCAGACGCCGCAGCCTCGGCGGCGAGGTCGCCGAGGATCTTCGCCGTGCGGTCGAACACGGCGCGAGGGGTGGGGCCCGCGGCCTTGCCCAGCACCCCGTACAGGATGCCGGTGAGCCGGTCGGAGCCGAGCTCAGCGGACAACTCGATAGCGCGTCGCAGCCGGGCGATCCCCCGCTCCCGCACCTCGGGGTCGTCGCTCGCGACGTCCTCCGCGGGGATCTGATTGGCGTTGGTCATCGCCCGCAGCCCGCGCGATTCGAGGAGGTCCCGGATGCCCGCCGGCTCGAAGGTGTGCGGGTCGCGCAACACCACCACGATGCGGCGGTAGCCGACGCCGGCGATCCGATCCACGATCGATGAGGCGAGATGGGGCTGCCAGCCGGTCATCCAGACGCCGGGGTTAATCGCGAGGTCGGGCGCCCGGTCCGTCACGGCAGTATCCGGCGCGTCCGCAGCATCCCGAACAGATCGGCGAACATCTCCTCGGTGTCGACCACCTCGGTGAAGCCGGCCTTCCTCAGCTTCACCGTGCTCATTAACAGCGGCACCGAGCGGGCCTCATGGATGGAGCCGTCCGGAGTGTAAGCGAGCATCTCGTCGGCGAACTCGTGCGAATAGCCGAGCAGCTGGTCAAGCGTGTTCGCCACCAGTCCGTGGCGCTGAACCACCCGACCCCACACGTCGGTCTGCTTCGGCAGCCAGGCCGCGAGACTCCTCCGTTCGTCGGGTCCCGTCGTCACACCGAGCATCGCCGCGATGGCCGGCCACATGTCCGGCCATGCGAACACGTCGCCGTTCGTGATGTTGAACGTCTCGTCGCGCGCCGTCGATGCCTCGGCCGCCCAGTGCATCGCCTTCGCGATGAGCCGCGCATCGACCGCCTCGACGGGGTACAGGTGGCCGCCCGGGTAGGAGAACGGCTCGCCGAGCTCCGCCCGGATCGCCGCGTACGCGCCGATCACCGGCACCATGTTCATCGCGACACCGATCTGGTCGCCGAAGATGGCCTGCGGTCGCCAGATCGAGTAGCCGAAGCCGCGCTCGGCGGCCGTCTCCGTCAGCAGGTCCTCCTGCAACCAGTAGAAGTTCGGGTGCACGACCCGGGGCTGGGACTCCTTCGCGGGCACGCGCATCGGGCCGACGTGGAAGCCGTACGCCTTCGTGCCCTGCAGCAGCGAGACGTGCTCGACGGGCGAGTTCCGCACCGCGGCGACCACGTTCTCGAACATGAGCCCGTTCGTCGTGCGCTGTTCGGGGTCGGTCCAGCCGCTGACGAGCGATGGCTTCTCGAACAGCGCCGCGTACGCGACGTGCGTGATCGGGCCGACCGAGGCGAGAGAGTCGGCGACCGCGTCGGCGTCGGTCAGGTCGACCGCAAGATGGCGAAGCCGCTCGTGCGGCGCGTACCCAGGAGTGCGACGCGACACCGCAACGACCTCGTACCGCTCGTCCTCGAGGAATTGGCGGGCTGCGGCGCTGCCCACGGTTCCGCTCGCGCCGAGGACGAGCACCCGCTTCTGTTCAGTCATTCCGGTCTCCTGTCGTGCTGACGGCGCGTCCGGCGAGGAACGCGTCGATCTCGTCGCCCGTCGGCATGGCCGTGGAGCACTCGAAGCGGGTGGCGACGATGGCGCCCGCGGCATTCGCGAACCGCAGGGTCCGCTCGAGCGGCCAGCCCTCGATGAGGCCTCTGCAGAGGGCGCCGCCGAACGCGTCGCCGGCGCCCAGACCGTTCACGACCTCCACGGGGATGGGAGGAACCTCGATGCGCTCGTCCCGCGTCTTCGCCAGCACCCCCTTCGGCCCGCGCTTCATGATCGCGAGTTCGATCCCGCGCTCCAGCAGCGCATCCGCCGCGCGGTCAGGGTCGCGCTCGCCGACCGCCACCTCGCACTCGTCGGCGTTGCCGATCGCGATCGTCACGTGATCGAGCGCCGGGCCGACGGACGCAGCCGCCTCCTCGGCGCTCCCCCAGAACATCGGGCGGTAGTCGAGGTCGAGCACGGTGTGCGGCGCGCGGCCCCGCGCCTTCCACGCCGAGAAGTGCGTGGCGCGGGTCGGTTCCCGGGACAGGCCGGTCGCGGTGGACCAGTACACCCGCGCCGCCGCCACCTTCGCCATCGGGACGTCTTCGACCTCGAGGTACATGTCGGGCGCGGTGGGGTTCCGGTAGATGTAGAGGGGGAAGTCGTCCGGGGGAAACATCTCGCAGAAGGTCAGCACCGACTGCATGCCCGGCACCGGACGGATGGTGCCGGTGCGCACCCCGAACCGGGCGAGCTCCCGGGCTGCGTAGCGGCCGAACGGATCGTCGCCCGTCCGGGTGAGCATGGTCACGTCCAGACCTTGCCGGGCTGCTGCGACCGCGACGTTCGTCGCGCTGCCCCCGATCGACTTGCTGAAGGACGGCACGTCCTCGAGCTGGACACCGGACTGGGTCGGGTAAAGGTCGACGCAGATCCGGCCGGCGACGACGACGTCGGGGCGAGCGTCGCTCACGCGTACTCCGCGGCGGAGAGCAGGCGGAGCCGGCGCACCGACTCGTCCTCGAGGAAGGCGCGGGGATCGGTCGCCGTCGTGGCGTCGGCCCAGATTGCCCGGCCCGCCAGGAAGCCCTGCGCACCGCCGGCGACGCACGCCTGCACTGCGCTCGGGAATCGCTCAGCGGTCACTCCTGAGGACAGCACGACCCACGGACAGTCGACGCTCTCGGTGATCGCGCTGGCGGTCTCGGTGATCGCCCCCGGGTCGCCGGCGCCGTACGAGGGCACCTCCGCCTTGTAGAGGTCGGGCTTGGTGGTGGCGAGGTCGCGGGCCGCCTCGACGAGCGCGGCGTTCCTGTCGCGGTCGTTCCAGGACGCGATGTCCTCGGGCCGGACGACTCCCTCCACGATGCCGGGCAGCCCCGCACGACGGCAGAGGTCCATGAACCTGGCGGAGAGGTCGACGGCCTCGTCGCGCCCGTCCGGTGCCCACGGGACGAGCATCTTGAGCGCCGCGGCGCCAAAGCCGCTGGCGAACTCGGGCGTCACCTCGTCGTCGAGCACCGCGACGTTAACCGGTCCGCCGGGGACCGATTGCGACAACAGATCGGCAGCGAGGATGACCGGACGGGTAGACGCAGCAGCGGCCGCGCCGCCGTATTGACGGTCGATCAGCACCGCGCTGGCATGCGATACCAGGGTCTCCACCACAAGCTGCTTGAACGCCACAAGCGCGGAGTTGCCGACCGGCGTCGGGGCGTCGGCGGAGAGCATCTGCCGCAGCGACTCGCGCTGGTCGATCGCGAGCATCGAGAACCGTCCGGCGCGGTCCCGGAGGCGGTCAAGAAGAAGGGTAGTGGTCATATGGCCCCGTCGATTCGTCCGAACACCCTCGGTGGTGCTTACAGGATGTAAACCTATCCTAATAGGTTAGCATTTGATAACGTTCCCGTCATGCGAGCAGCGCGCTATCAAGGTGACCATCGCGTCACCGTCGACAACATCCCCGTCCCTTCCGTCGACCCCTCGGACGTCCTCATCGCCCCGGAATACGTGGGCGTGTGCGGCACCGACGCCCACATCGTCGATGGGGAGTACCGCAGCGCGCCTCCCATCACCCTCGGCCACGAGATCGGCGGCCGGGTGGTCAAGATCGGCTCGGCCGTCCGCAAGCTGAAGGTCGGCGACCTGGTCAGCGTCGAACCGCACTACTACTGCGGAGTTTGCGTCTACTGCCAGACAGGGCGCTTGCACATGTGCCCCGACCGCCGTGCCCCCGGCGTGCACCTCGACGGCGGGATGGCCGAGTTCCTGCTGGTCGACGAGACCATCGCCTACACGGTGCCGGGCACCGAGGATGCCCGCCGTGCGGCCCTCACCGAACCCCTCGCGTGTGCCGTACACGGCCTCGACCGCCTGGCGCCCGAGTCCGGCTCGTCGATCGTCGTGTTCGGCGTCGGTCCCGTCGGCGCACTGCTCATCATGCTCGCACGTCGCGCCGGCCTGGGTCCGATCGTCGCCGTCGAGGGCCGGGCCGCCCGGCGCGATCTCGCGCAGCGCGTCGGCGCGGACATCGTGCTCGACCCGACCGAGGACGGGCTCCCCGACCGCCTGCTCGAGGCAAGCGGCGGCATTGGCTTTCCCTATGCGATCGATGCGGTGGGGTCGGTGGCCGTGATGGAAACGGCGATCCCCACCCTGTCGCGCGGCGGTCGCCTCCTCATCTTTGGCGTCGCGAACCCCGATGCCCGGGCGAGCATCTCGCCGAACGACATCTACGCGCGCGAGCTCACGATCCTGGGGACGGCGCTCAATCCGTTCACCCATCGCCGCGCGGCGAACCTCGCTCATCAGCTTCCGCTCGACGAGTTGAGGGTCGGTGACTTCCCGCTCGAACGGTTCGACGAGGCGCTCGCGGCGCAGCGCGAGGGCACGTACGACAAGGTCTTCATCACGCCACAGGCGAAGGGCTGATCCGCATGGAAGCATTCCGTTTGGACGGCCGCGTGGCCATCGTGACCGGCGGCGCGGGCGGGATCGGTCTGGCCGCCGCCCGGCTGCTCGCCGAGGCGGGCGCCGAGGTGCGGATCGGCGACCTCGACCCGGAGACCGGCGAGACTACAGCGGCAGCGGTCGGCGGACGCTTCGTCCGCCTGGACGTGTCGTCCACCGAGTCGGTCGAGCACGCGGTCGACGAGATCGTCAAGATCGACGGACGACTCGACATCGCGGTCAACTGCGCGGGCATCCGACACCTCGGGTCCGCCGCCGAAGGCGTCACGGACGACGAGTGGTCGACCGTCATGGACATCAACACCACCGGCGTGTTCCGTTCCTGCCGGGCGGAGGGGCGCGCGATGCTCGCGGCGGGAGCCGGGGCTATCGTGAACATCGCCTCGATGTCGGGGCACATAGTCAACCGACCGCAGCCGCAGGCGACCTACAACACGTCCAAAGCGGCAGTTCTCATGCTGACGAAGTCGCTTGCCGTGGAGTGGGCGTCGCGTGGCGTCCGCGTGAACAGCATCTCGCCCGGCTACGTCGAGACGGCGTTGACCGCACGAAGCCGGGCAATGCCCGAGCGCCTGGACGCCTGGCTGCAAGGCACCCCGATGGGTCGCCTCGGCCAGCCCGACGAGATCGCGGGCGCCGTGCTCTACCTGGTTTCGGATGCTGCCTCATACGTCACCGGGGCCGACCTGTCCATCGACGGCGGCTACACCGCGGTTTGAGCGGCGCTCAGCCGGCCGCGAGCAGCCGGTCAAGCGCCGCGCCGGCCCGCGCCTCCTGCAGGACCGCGAGCGTCGCAGCATACGGGCTGGTCGACGAGATCGCTAAACAGCGCACGGTTCTCGAGGAACGCGGTCGGAAGCTCGCGCACCATCACGACGTAGGGGTGGTCCTGCGCCGCGAGCGCCGCGGCCATGCGCCGGTCCTGAGGCAGGACGCCGACGCCGTAGAGCGCCCAGTCGGATGCCTTTCCTTCGGCCATCAGCTGGTCGAGGTAGACCGCCTGGTGGGCGCGGTGGAAGCCGCCGACACCGAGGTGCATGACGCCGACCGAGAGCCGCGTCCGATCGTAGGTGGGCACGACGATGCGCGGGTCGACCTGATCGAGTGTCCGGTTGGAGACCTCACCCAAGTCAGCGGATGGCGATGGGGTTGACCGGGGCGCCGCTTGCGCCGTGCACCTTGAGCGGCGCCGCGGTATAGAGGAAGTCCCAGCGGTTGTCGGCCGCGCACGCCGCGGCGAGGTCGTCCAGCCAGACGATCTCCGTGAAGGCGATACCAAGGTTGCGCATGAGCGCGTTGTGAAGCGGCAGCTCGACCCCAGACTCGTGCCAGGTGGTCTCGTTGGCCACGAGGTCCGTCACCAGGTTGGGGATCTCCATCCGCTGGAACCACTCGACGAGCTCGGGGGACCAGGTGAGCCCTGGCTCGTTCCAATCCGCGTAGAAATCCTCCGGCGTGGTCCGGTAGTACCTGCCCAGCCACCCGGTGCGGATGACGATGATGTCGCGCGGCTGGATGTCGATACCCTGCGCACGGGCCGCCTCCTGCAGGTCGATGTGCGAGAAGCTCTCGCCCCGCTCCAGCGAGTCCTTGCCGTAGTGGCGCGCCATGTCAACGAGCACGCCGTGGCCGATCACGCCGCGCTCGGCGATCGGCAGGATCGACGCCTTGCGCAGCTCACCGTCGGTGGTCATCGCGTCGTAGCCGTTCCAGATCTGGCCGCCGTACCAGAGGTGCCCGAGGGCGTCGTACTGGGTCGAACCCTGAAGGAACATCTCGATCTTGTCGTCGGCCCAATGGTGTCCGCTCGACGGCTCCTCGGCACCGCGCTGGAAGAAGCCCTCATCGGAGACGGAGGTACGCACCGCGCCGGTACGGCTCGGATGCACGGGATCCTTAAAGCCGGGCTTGCCGATTGGCACCTGCAGGGTGAAGGAGTCGCCGGTCCGGATCGCCGCGGCCCCGCGCAGCGCCTCCTGCGGGGTCAGATAGTTGAGGCTGCCGACCTCGTCATCCGGACCCCACTTGCCCCAGTTCTTCGGCGCGTCGTCCCCGAGCAGCTCCGCGATCGTGCGCGGCAAATCGTTCGACATCACAGGTATCCCTCTCTATCGCCTTCTTCAGGTCCCCCGTCGCCGCATCGGACGACGCTGCATCAACCAGCGCGGGTCAGCTTGCGGGCGACGGTGCTGAAGGACACGGCCGCGATGAGGACCAGACCCTGGAACAGGAACTGAGCGAACGCCGGCACACCGATGATCGCGAGTCCGTTGAACCCGGTGGCCACCGTGATGACACCGACGACGGTGCCGAGGATGTGGAACTGGCCCTCCCGCATGACGGCGGTGCCGAGGAAGGCTGCGGCGAACGCCTGAAGGGTGTAGCCATCACCGCCCGTCGCTTGTCCACTGCCGACGACGGATGCGAGGAGGACCCCCGTGATCGCCGCGCAAACCGAGCAGATGACGAAGGCGGCGGTCGTGACGCCGCGCACCGGCACGCCGACCAGGCGCGAGGCTTCGGCGTTGCCGCCGACCGCCTGCATGTTCCGGCCGAGCACGGTGCGGTTCAGCACGACCCAGAGGATCGCGACGACGACCACCATGTAGTAGACGTTCTTCGGGATGCCGAGCCAAGTGCCCACCGAGATGTGTATGAACTCGGGCACGTAGGCGCCGAATGGCTGGGCCGCGCCACCCGAGATGAGGTAGTTCGCACCGATTGCGACGCTGCCGACACCGAGCGTCGCGACCAGCGCGTTGACGCCGAGCCGGGTGACCAGCAACGAGTTCAGCAGGCCGACCGCGAGGCCGATCAGGACCGCCAAGAGGATCGCGACAGGGATCGGGACACCGGCGATCAGCAGGGCCGCGACCGCAATGCCGGAAAGGCTCGCCGTGTTGCCCACGCTGAGGTCGAACTGGTTCGCCGCGAGCACCAGCGTCAGACCGCACGAGACAATCGCCGCGAGCGCCGACTGGTTGAAGATCTGGACGATGTTTCCCCAGGTCAGGAAGTACTTGGGCTCCATGATCGTGAACACGATCACGAGCAGGGCAAGCACGATGAGGGCACCGTACTTGCCCATGAACAGGGTTGCTGACTGGCCCGGCGATCGCCTCGGACCGGAGTCGACGATCGGCGCTTCCGCGATGTCGGTCATACGGGTTCTTCCTCTGGGTGATTATTGTAGATCTCCGAGAGCATCTGCTCCTCGGTGACTCCTGGGCCTTGCAATTCCCCGATCGTGCGGCCTTCCACCATCACCACGACGCGGTGACAGATGGACAGCTCTTCGAGCTCGGAGCTCACGACGACGACCGCGTTGCCCGCGGCCGCGAAGTCTTCGATGGTCTGCCAGATCTGCTGACGCGCGCCGATGTCGACGCCTCGGGTCGGCTCGTCGAGCAGCATCACCCGAGCTCCTCGGGACAGCCAGCGGCCGAACACGACCTTCTGCTGGTTGCCGCCGGACAGTGTGCCGAGCGCCACCTGGGTGTCTCGCGCCTTGATGCGGAGAGCGGTGACCATCTCCTCCGCGGTGTGCTGCGCGCGCCGGTCGCTCACGAACGGTACTGCCTTGTTGGCGACCGTCGAGCCCCACGCGCCCATCGTGATGTTGGCGCGGACGGAGTCGGTCATGATGAGCGCCTGAGAGCGGCGCTCCTCGGGGACGAGGGCGACACCCCTGCGGACAGCGTCGCGCACATTCGACGCCCGGTACGGCTTGCCGTCGAGCGTCATCCGGCCGGCGGTCGGCCGGCGGTCGCCGAAGATGACGCCGAGCGTCTCGGTCCGGCCCGCGCCGACGACGCCGGCGATCCCAACAATCTCGCCCGTGCGCACATCGAAGCTGACATCGCGCACCCGCGCGCCGTCCGACAGGTGGGACGCCTCAAACACGACCGGGGCGTCACGCTCGACGCGCGAGATCTCCGCCCGCGGGCCCAGTCCGGCGGTGGTTCCGGTGATGCCGCGCACGAGGTCGTTCCGGGTATACCCACCGCGCTCCAAACGGCCGGTGATCTGCCCGTCTTTGAAGACGGTGATGCGGTCGCTCAAGTCCTCGATCTCACCGAGCCGATGGCTCACGTAAGCGATCGTCACGCCGGTTGCGGCGAGATCTCGAACGATGCGGAACAGTCGCCTGCACTCGACGTCGGAGAGCACGGCCGTCGGCTCGTCCATCGCGATAAAGCGCGCGTTGCGCACCAACGCCCGGCCGATGGCGACCAACCCGCGTTCCGCCGGGCTCAGCTGCCGCACCGGTTTGCGCAGGGGAAAGCTGATGCCAAGGAGATCGGCGACCTCCCGCGCCCGGCGAGCCGCCGCACGGCGGTCGACGAAGCCCAACCGACCGACCTCCTTGAGTCCCAACGTCATGTTGTCGATCGTCGAGAAGTCGGGGATCAGGGCGAGTTCCTGGTGCATGAACGCGAAGCCGAGCGCGTCCGCGTCGCCGGGACGGGCGATGGAACGCTCCTCGCCGTCCACGATGATCTCGCCACTCGACGGGGTGATGACCCCGCCGATGATATTGAGAAGGGTGGACTTGCCGGCGCCGTTGGCGCCGACAAGTCCGTGGATCTCTCCTCGCCGGAATTCGAGACTGATCCCCGAGAGGGCCGCGACCGCTCCGAACGACCGGCTCACGTTCCGCGCCTCGATGAAAGGCGCAGTGCGATCAGCTGTCGGGACACTGGTGGATGGTTCCCAGGAATTCATTGATCTCTCGTCCCTCTCGGGCTCGTTCCGGATACCGGTGTTCAGGCGGCGAGCGTCAGTTGCGCTTGACCTCCGGGTGGTCCGTAAGGAACTTCTCGATGTTGTCCTTCGTCAGAACGATGTTGGCGGCCGTGGCACCGGCCGGCTTGCCGTCCTTCAGGTAGTCGGTCACCAGCTTGAGCGCCTGAGCGCCCACGCCGTCAAAGTCGAGCCAGAGGTCGGCGGCCACGGCACCGCTGCGGATCCCGTCGACGATCGACACGTTGTAGTCCCACGTGAAGATGGGCGGCGCGTCGGTCCGACCCGCCTGCTGGATTCCCGCAAGGGCACCTGCGGTCGAGTCAGCGAAGCAAGACCAAATCGCGAACTTGCCGGAGCCGGCGGGGTGCGCCGAAAGCCACGCCGCGGTTGCATTCTGCGCATCGACGACCTGGCCCGGGATCGGAAACTCGTGCTTGTCGACCTTGATATCGAGGCCCGCCTGCTTGATCGCCTTGTCGCGGTACTGGGCACGCAGCCGGCACGGGGTACCCGGCGTGTAGTCGAGCGTGAAGATGTTGGTGACCTTATTGTCCTTCAGGTACGTGACGAAGGCGTCGTTGATCGGCTCGGGTGCGACTACGTCGACCGCACCCGCCATGCCGGCGAGGAGCGGGCTCGCGAGGAAGAACACCGGGATCTTCGCGGCGGCCGCCTGCGAGAGGCACTGCGCCATCTGGTCCTGCGCGAAGGTGGTGACGACGAGGGCCGTGACCTGACGGGTGACATACTGGCTGCAGATGGTGTTGGCCTGGCCGGAGTCGCCCTTTGGGTCCTGTGTCAGCACCTTCCAGCCCGCGTTCGTGAAGGCCTTGTTGGTGCTGTTGTCGAACGCCGCGTCGGACGCCGAGGTCATGTCGAAGGCGACAAGGCCAAGGGTCTGGTCCCCGCCTCCTCCGCCAGCGCTACTTCCGCTACTTCCGCTACTTCCGCTACTTCCGCTACTTCCGCTACTTCCGCCGGCACAGCCGGCAAGGGTGAAGGCGAGACTGGCGACGATCGCCATCCCTCCGACGACTCGACTGCGCCGGGACCGCTTCTTGAGAACATCGCTGTGCATGACTACTCCACTTCGTTGTCAATAGTCCAGGGTGAACACAGGTACTGCACCTTCGTTGGCATGATGATAGGTTGTAAACGTATCCTATCAAGCAAGCATCTGGTAATTCCTGGCACGGTTCGGTTCAAGCCGCTGACCTGGGACACGTCCTGCGCATCTGCCCTCCGAGGACAGATGTCATCGCTGCGGCAGGACGACCGGCTTAAGGGACGCGCGGTCCCGCCGCGCCACGGCCAACGCCTCGACGGCCTCGTCAAGCGCGAACCGGTGGGTGATCGTGCCTCGTGCGTCGACGGCCCTCGAGGCGATCAGCCTTAGCGCGAGCGGGTCGGCGTTCGCGTAGCGGAACACCCCCGTGATCGTGAGCTTCCAACCCTGCACCCAGGGAACGTCGATCTCGAGCGTGTCGGCACCCATGCCGACGAGGGCCGCTCATCGGCCCGTGCGAGGTGGCGCCTGCCCGTAGTGGCCGCGGTAGGGGCGCCGGAGCACTCGACGAGGACGTCGAACTCGCCCTCGACCGCCCCGGCCACGACGGTTTCGAGACCCAGGCCGGCCGCGATGGCGAGGCGCTCCGCGTTGACGTCGGACACGACGACCCGTACAGCGCCGAAGGCTCGGGCGACCTGGGCCGCGAAGCTGCCCACCGGTCCGGGGCCGGTCACGAGCACCCGGTCGCTCGCGGTAACCCCGCACGACGGTTGGCCCAGACACCGACCGCCACCGGCTCGGCCATCGCGGCCTCCTCGGCGGTGAGGCCGGCGGGTGCGGGATGGGCGAATAGGGCATCGAAGGCGACGTACTGCGCCATCGAGCCGTCGATCGACGGCGTCGCGAAGAAGCGGACGTTCGAGCAGAGGTTGTACCGTCCGGCCAGGCACTCCGCGCAGGTCCGATCCGGCAGGCCCGGCTCGAGCGCGATGAGTTGCCCGACCCGACCCGGGTCGACGCCGCCGCCGACGGCGACGACCTCACCGGCGGACTCGTGACCGAGGACCATTGGGGGCCTCGACGACGTAGTCGCTGATCCGGCCGTGCTCGAAGTAGTGGATGTCCGAGCCGCAGACGCCGACCGCGTCGATCCGGACCAGCACCTCCCCCTCGCCCGGCTGCGGGATCGCCCGGTCCTCGATGACGACCGCGCCCACCCCCTGCAGGACGGCGCTCCGGTTGCCGCTCATGCGAGGCCCAGCACTCGAGCGAGGTTGCCACCGCAGACGAGGAGGCGGGCCTCCTCCGAATCGATACAGCGATGCATCTTCTCGAACTCCCAGCTGTAGTCGCAGAACGGTGAGTCGCTGCCCCAGATCGTCTTCTCCGGACCCAGCTCCCGGACCTGGTGCGCGATCTCGTAGGCCGGGACCCGAGCGGCCTCGAGATAGAGGTTGGGGATGTCCCGCGCCGCCTCGATCGCCTGATCATGCGTGCGGAAGACGCCGCTGTGGGCCATCAGCACCGGGACCTCCGGGTACGCCCGCGCCAGGGCGGCGAACGCCGGCGGGGCGTTGAGGATGTCATCGGCCCCATGCGAGAGGAGGATCAGCCCGCGCTCGCGGATCGCCTCGAGAATCGGCGACAGGAGGCCGAGATCGGCGAGGTTGTAGCCCTGGATGGTGGGGTGGAGCTTAACCCCTCGATAGCCGCGATCGGCGCGCTCGTGGATCTCCGCCACCGCGCGAGCGCCGAACCACGGGTCGACCGCGAGAAAGGGGATGAACCTGCCGGGCACTGCGGCGACGGCATCGTCGACGTCGTCGTTCCGGAATCCGCCCCTCCACGTGGGGGAAGATGCACGCGAGATCGGCTCCCGCGTCGTCCATCCGGGCCTGCAGTTCGGGACCGGTCTGAGACGAGCCGATCCGGGTGCCGATATGGCTGTGCGAGTCGATGATCACCGGCCGCTCCTTGGCGTCGTTCTGCGATCACGCTACGGAACACTTCCGTCGTTCCCTAGCCCCCGCTCTCCAATCCTGATACATATTTTCAGATGGAGAGATGAGATCAACCGGCCGCGTGGAGCAGCTGCTCAACCGCGCGGCCGCGCGCGAGGTCGTCGTTCGCCATCCCGAATCGTCCATCCGATGGCTTGAGCACGACTACCTGGCCTCACTCGCGCGCTGGAACTATCACCCCGAGTACGAGATCCATCTCATCCGGCGGAGTACGGGCCGGTTCATCGTCGGGGACCACATCGGCTCGTTCAGCCCGGGTCACGTGGCGCTCGTCGGGGCGGGACTGCCGCACGACTGGATCAGCGACCTGAAGCCGAGCGAGGTCACCCGGGACCGGGACGCCGCCGTTCAGTTCACCGGAGCGTGGGTGGAGCGCGCGTCGGTCGAGATGCCCGAGCTGCGGGAGTTGCGTCCACTGCTCGAGCAGTCGTCGCGGGGCATCCAGTTCATCGGTCGCACTGCTGTCGACGCCGCCGAGGCGATCGAGGCGATGGCGCCAACGACACCGAATGGGGACTCGTCGGCTACGTCATCATCCGCGACCTGGACCAGGCGCTCACCGTCAGCGAACGGCTTGGGGTCGGCATGGTGGGCCTGAACACCGGCATCGTGTCCACGCCTTCCGCGCCGTTCGGCGGCGTCAAACAGTCCGGGCTGGGCCGCGAGGGCGGCCGCCTGGGCATCGAGGAGTATATGGAGACCAAGTACATCTCCGTACCCGTCCGCCGCCGCTGACATCCGAGTCGACCCCTTCGGCCGCTGCGCAGCCCCACCAGAACAGGAGCTCCTGCCATCAGCACCAGAGCCAGCTACACCATCGACGTCATCGCAGGTGACGGCATCGGCGTCGAGGTGATGCCCGCCGCGATGAGCTGCGTCGACGCGCTCGCCACCACCCACGACTTCCACATCACCTGGCGCCACCGCGACTGGGGCTCGGACCACTACCGCCGGCACGGCCGGATGATGCCGATCGACGGCATCGACCACCTCGCCACCGGAGACGCCACCCTGCTCGGCGCGGTCGGCGCACCCGACATCCCCGACGACGTCACCCTGTGGGGACTGCTCATCCCGATCCGGCGCGAATTCGACCAGTACGTCAACCTACGGCCGATCCGGATCCTGCCCGGCGTGAGCTCACCCCTGACCGGTGTCGACCAGCTGGACATGGTGGTGGTCCGGGAAAACGTGGAAGGCGAATACTCCGAGATCGGCGGCCGTGTCTACCGCGGCCGCCCCGAAGAGGCGGCCATCCAGGAAACGGTGTTCACCCGCACCGGGGTCCGCCGGATCGCCGAATACGCCGCGGCGACTGCGATGTCCCGCTGCGGGCACCTGGTCTCGGCGACCAAGTCCAACGGCATCATCCACACTATGCCGTTCTGGGACGAGGTCGTCGCCGAAATAGCCGCCGGCACGCCCGGGCTCACGGTGGAGAAGGTGTTGATCGACGCGCTGGCCGCTCGGCTGGTCCTCAAACCGCACAGCGTCGACGTCATCGTCGCCTCGAACCTGTTCGGCGACATCCTCTCCGACCTCGCCGCCGCCGTCGCCGGGTCCATCGGCGTCGCCCCGAGCGCCAACCTGAACCCGCCGCGGCAGCACCCGTCGATGTTCGAACCGGTGCACGGCTCGGCCCCCGACATCGCCGGGCAAGGCGTAGCCAATCCCGTCGGCTCGATGTGGGCCGCCGCGATGATGCTGGAGCACCTCGGCGAGGAAGCGGGGTCCGCCGCGCTGATCGCCGCGTTCGAAGCCGCCCTGCACGATGGGGTTCGCACCCGCGACCTCGGGGGTACCGCATCAACCCAGCAGTTCACCCAGGCCGTGCTGCAACACTGCACGTCACCACGGAACCCGGCCCAGCCCGACGCCTCTCACGCCAGTTCGGGCGGATGAGGCGGATGGTCCAACGCCGAAACCGGCCCGACTCGAAAGGCTGTCACCGTGCCTGCCTCCACGATCACGACCACGATCACGACCACGGACTACTACACCGGCGGCGAGCCGTTCCGGATCGTGGCCGACCCACCCGTATCCATCTTTGGGTGCCTGTTTGTCAACCGGTCGTAGAGTCGGTGTTGGCAGGTTCGGGAAGTGACTAGTCCGAAGAGCTGACTGTTGGGGTTGGGTCAGCCGCGCTGGATTCCGTAGTCGCCCCCAGGTGTCCTCCCGGGCCTGCCCCAGCTGCTTTCTTCTCGTCCGCGGTCATCACCCGCCAGAGGTGGTTCGCTAGTCTCCGTTTCAAGCACCGTCGGGCTTCCCGGGGGTTTTGCCCTCGGTAATTTTGGTTTGGTAGTAGGTGCGGCCAGCGCTGCCGGTCATTCGGATCTGTGTCATCGCGACTGCGCGATGAGTTCCCTGGCCGGGAACCCGCCGAGTGCGGCGAGAAGGTAGTTATGGTCGATGTGGTCGAAGGAATACACGACTTACTACTGGTATCGGGGACTTTCCGTCGTCGGTGACGATCACCCGGGCGCGGCATCCGTTCCAGGGCCGGTCGTTGCAGGT
>JAABUP010003169.1_pt1 | contig 29495 bp, 40 predicted proteins | sample 5559201 | NCBI WGS metagenome assembly JAABUP01 (sample SAMN10711887, study PRJNA513373) | rock metagenome | isolation source: Antarctica rocks | place: Antarctica | reverse complement strand
ACACCTTTTTTGGAGCCATAAAGTTCACAGTTGGCTCCAGGGTCAATCTGTAGGTTTGAGCATTGAGGATGATTTAGATGTGAGTACTGTTATTGGGAACGCCAAAAACCATTATGCACAGACATGGGATCAGAGTAGTCTCAGCAGTGTTGCTAGGTACCAACCCTTGCAGCCAGAATATGTCCTAGCACCTTACCTTTCAGCAGTAAAGGGCTTCAAGAGCCGAAAACTCATCAGCAGATTTAGATGTGGATGTCATGGTCTTCATGTAGATACTGATAGGCTTTTGCCTTTGACACAGCAGGTGCCTAGGGAGCAACGCCACTGTGTTTTCTGCGCTTCTGGTTTAGCAGAGGATGAACATCATTTTGTGTTTGATTGCCGTGCATATTGTGCCATCAGGAACAGATTCACAAACATATTTTGGGGCTCAGCCCCTACACTGTCTTCTTTTTTCACTCTACATGATCCCAACGTCATAGCTAGGTTTTTGAGGGAATGTTTCGAACATAGGAACACCCTGGTGGCAGCACAATCTGGACATACCCTTTAGTTTAGCTTAGAGTGCGTCAGCTGTGAACATTAGTGTTTTCATAAGTGCTTTAGAACATTTGGGTATCTTTGTCTGACACTTTCAGTCTACTGGTCCAATGGTCATGGTTGGCCCCAACGACCTTTAAAATCTAATGAATGAATGAATGGCTCTGCAGCGGTCGTCACACATTCCTACGAATTCAGTGATGCCTGCCTATGCTAGACAATCATGGCACTTCAGAATCTGAAGCGGGAGAAAGTCCAAACACCCGTTTTGTCTTCGGGCACCGTTCAGTGCTGCCATCCATACGCCAGTGACATCGCCAGCGCTGCTCGTTAGAGTTGCTTGTGCTGCGTATCAAGGCAACATCACAACGGAGTTGCTGAACAGTGCGAGCGGTTTTCTTGAGCGTTTCAGGAAGGTAGACGATCTCAGTCGCAGCCAAGCGGCATGTGTCAGTCGTTGCTGGCAAAGTTTCGGTGAGGTGAGACTTTTGGCAGCTAGCTGCATTGACACATTCGGCCTCCTGGGCAGTGTACCAGTCCGGCTTCAAGCCCACCAGACCCGAGTCACACCGCTCTAAGTTGTATGTGTACCACAGCACCTGTTATTTAGGAGGCAAGGGTGTCATCTAGCTTTGCCCCTCGCACTGTGAAAGCCTCAAGCACGACTGGGTTATTGTGATCAATAATCACTGCTGGTCTGGTGTTTGCAGCGCGCTGCATAATCAGAGCCATGACGCCTCCTAGGACTCGCAGTCAGCGCAAGCGGTCAGTGAGATCTTCAGAGGACTCTGAGGATGCATATCCTGCCTCCAAGCAAACTCGAGCCATTGATGACGCTCTTCAGCCGCAATCAACCACCCTTACAAACGGTTCGCAGCACAGGTCTGATGCGTCTCAGCTTGCAAGTCTGCACCAATTCAGCTCGCTGCCTTCTCCACAGCTGCAGACACCATCAGTGTCTCATCAAGCAGAGTCAGCCTCAACAGCGCTCAACCCTGCTGTGCCTCAGCCATCATGCAGGCCCCAGTTCTATGCCTTTGCTCACCCTCTGTCTGAGCATCAAGCTGAGTCCTTACCACCAGGACTGTCTCAGCTTCAAGTCAACAATCACCCGCAGCCAGCGCCTGTGACAGATAATGTGCGCCAGTCACAGAACAAAGCCAGTGATGCCTCTGAGTCACAGATAGGTCTGGATACAGAGGCTCATGTAAAGACTGAACCTCACTCTGGTCCCATAACCAACCCTCCCCCTCAAGCTACCTCTCTGGATGCAGCTCAACCCAGTCTTCTGCTGCACGCCCAACTCCCACCCCAGCCCGACCCCCAGCAAACCCCCACCCAACCTCAGCAAACTGAATCCCAGCCGCAGTCTCGATCACAGCCCCAGCCTTCTAATCAGTCCCAACAGGAGCATCCACCCCAAAGCCCTGCTGCGCCCAAGTCTGCTGCTCAGGCTCAAGCTGCACCCACACCTGCTGCTCCACCGCCAATCTCTGCGCACCAGGCCACATATCCAGTGCTGCTACAGCTAGATGCTTGCATGGCTCCAGCTCTCAGCCTGCCCCTGGCAAAACATAAGCCAGGCTCTGCAGTAGTCAAGTTCTGGAGGGCGAACCACCAGAACCCTGCTCTTTACAACCTGAGGCTGATTGGTGATGCACAGCAGCAGCCAGGCGAGCCTGTTGGTGTTGGGACACAAGACCTGATGATCCACAGTGCATGGGCAGCCGGCATACTACCCACAACAGACACCAACAGGCCGGTGTCTACCAATGGGGTATACATTTTGCTGCCAGTCAAGACTCCAGCATGTGTTGTCAGCAAGATGGTGGAGTCACTACATAGTGGCACCATCAGCTTGGGTCATGACAATGTTGAGCAAATGCTCGTGCTGTCTCATGCCATGAAGGTCAGATCCCTTTTTTTCATGCGTGTCATCATCATCACCTGCTTATCACATGGCCATGACCTGCACCGGTGGCATCTTGCTACTTCATGTGACATTAACCATGGTACATTTCACTGACCCACATTTGCATGGTCCTGTGTATTATTGTTTAGGCTGATCAAGTCCTTCCTTGCCTGACATAATGTGGATATTGTTATCCACAGTTCGTTTGTTTTGTTACCATGTTCGGCATGTCCAGTAAGTCCCCAATAGGCAGCTGAACCTACTGGAAGACACAGTGAGCAAAGCAATTTGCTCTTCAGATCCAGAGCTTTCCAATTACTACATTTGCATGTCCTTCAGGTGAAGCTGGTGGAAGCAGCATGCAAGAAGTACCTGCTCGACCTAGACCTGTCACTTGAGCAGCTATGCCAGCTGGTGCTTCTGTGGGACCGATTGGGTAACATGTCAGCCCTGAGAGATACGTTACGCAAGCTGACGTGGAAGCCCTGGCTCACCCCTGTTGCTCAAGCTGTGGCGTGTGTCTTTCAGCATCTGCTACAGGGTGATGGCACACGGCTGGAGGCTGCTAGGAGAATGCTCCAGGGCTCTTCTTGTGGCAAGATGTGTGAGCTTCAGGTGAAAAGCCTCTTCAAGCATGTTTGTGCGCGCAAACTAGCAAGAGGCCACCTTTGGTAGATGCATGCGACGTGGCATCTACCAAGTGCACTGCATGTTTGCTGTACCTGCAGGCTGTTGTTTGATCTCTGCCAGCATCTCTTGTGGATGCAGTTTTGCAGTCGGTTCTAAAAGCATGATACGCTGCTGCTTAGGATGAGACAGTGCACTGTACATCTTCTCACATCGTCCAAGACTGATCCGTTGAGTCATTGCTGAGCCAGCATTGACAGCGCAATGTTCTTTGCAGGTCTTTGACATGCTGCTGAGCGCTGGAATGAGCATATCAGACCCCTTGCTGTCAACATTCTTCCAAGTGAAGTGTATTGATGATGCCGCTTTCGGCTTCCTGGAGCATGCTGTACAGCCATGCACCACTTCAAGACCATCCTATGAGCTGCTGATCAAGATTGTGGCACGCACTGCAAAGTTTGCGAGCTGGTCAGATGCCAGCACTTGTGCCCAGGAGCATCTGATGATGGTCGCCTTTGATGACAAATGGGAGCTGTCAAGGTGTGATTTTGCCATGCGGTGGGATGACCTCATTCTTCGGGTCAAACTACCCCGACTGGGGGCTGACGCAAGTTCAGGTCAGTCTTGCTTTTGCTTATGCCTTATCATTCATGTTCCATCTCATTTATCGCGGCCAATGATATGCAAGCCATGCATTGCAATTGTGCACTGAGGATGATTTTATGCCTGCATCACCTGCAGTGGTTGCTCGCATGGGCATTAATGTGCAGCAGCAAACTCCCCTGAGCAGCTTTGGTAAGGATGTGCCCTGTGTCACTTTGGTTCATTGTAGTCGCTGTAAAAGGTTTGCATGCTAAGGCTTTGATGAGTTGCGCAGAGGCATCTGCAGACCTGAACCAGTACAGATTAGAGCTTATTTCTCCAGAGGAAACTCTGACAGGACGCAAAGCTGAGACGGTGGTGTTGTACTCATTGTCGAAGAGCGTGCCAATTGTGAAGCCATTGTGCGAGTGGCATGTGGGCAATGCTGGCTATGCATGGACAGCATCGTCATGTGATGCTAAGGGAATAGAATGTCAGCTAGCTAGTGAGGAAACATCCTGCCTAGGTCTGCGCGTGTGCAAGCAATAGTAGTCATTAGGTGTGTTTGTCGTCAAATCCTAAACTTCAGCTGTTCTGATTGGCCTGACAGATGCGTATTAGCTGACTGAGCTCGCATGCTGTGCATGTTGCTGTCAACCGTGCCCCCCAATAGCAAGGAGGGTCCAGAGAATAAGGGTAGTCCAGAAGCAGAAATTGCAGCTGCAACAGCTCAAACTTTCCTAGTGCAGCAAGTTTCTGATGGCAGATTGGATTAAACGGCATGCTCAAATAGCAAACTGGTTTCATGGTGCTCTCTCGATGCTTCATTGACCAGTTCAAAGGAAGACAGGATGCCCCGTGGACAACATCAAGGCGATGCAACCTTATGTTGCTGATACTGTAGCAGTCAGTTGACCAAATACACAGCTTTCTGAGGCTTTGTTTGGTCAGTCATGGGTGTGTTGCGTGCTCGGAAAACTTCCCTGTCACCTGCCATCGCTGCTCATCCGGCGATGGCAAGACAAGGTAGTAGACGTGCAGAACCTGAAGAGCTAGAGTTCCGATCGCCATTGATCGACGCACTCACTCGGCGTCATAGAGCTGATCAGTGAGTACAAGTTTGACCTATCGTATGAACGCCAACGTGATACCGCAAGCTCTGCACCAGGCCCTGTGGCTGACAGTCAATACTGTCGAGAGGACAGCGCAAGGGTAAGATTTGCTCCAGCTTCCGCCCAACAAAGTCTGTTGGTCCCAAAGGAGTCCTGTCTTTGCAGGCATACACAGCTCAATTTGCGCTGCCCAGGCTCAGCTCACAGCATAGGTGAGCAAAAGCTGGAGTGCCTGTCGATATAGTGCAAGTCATAGACCAGGAAAGGCATGTGTACTAATATGGATGCCTGCAGGCCTTTTCGCTCACGACCTCGACATCACTGGCGTCAAGATAGACGGTGAAGATGTTGAGTTTGAGCAGCGCTTGAGCGTCTACGAGCAACAAGAACCCACTGAAGGCAAGCAGCGTGCACATACACACATGAAACAGGATTGCCGTACACAAAGTTGAGCCTGATATTCAACAAACACCCCTCAAAGTGTGCAGCTGACTCACCGCTGGAAATCGCTGCACACCTGGTTGCTAATTTCACTGACGCGGAGTACAGGCAATTCCAAGCAGCATCGCCACATGTTCCCTTGTTGCATCAAACTTGATACTCGCATCACACGCCCATGCACTAACCAATTGGCACTGCGTGCTGTAGTCCCTGCACAAGGAGCAGCAGACTTAGCTGAGCACAGCTTCTATGAGTATCAGAGATTTGTACAAAAAGAAGCTGAGCCAGAGCTCATCATTCAGCTGCCAAACAGAGGCGATGAAACAGATGGAGCCGAGGCAAGACCTCCAGAGTTTGAGTCAGACGATGCAAAAGTACAGAGGGATATCGATCTTGTGGTGACTGTGGCATTTGCCATAGAGCAACCGAATTGTGGTCTGCACTTCCATGGTCTGTATGCTTGCACAGACAACCAGGTAGGCTTGTGAAACTTCCAGATCTGCTTCACGCAAACATTGACGTGGCCCCAGAAGGGGTTTTGCAAAACCATGCGCAGCAACCACATGATGCAACCATCAGCAGCAGAGCGCACACACTTGTCTGAACTTTTGATGCAAGCTTGTCATGACCTTGCTGCGTTCAACCAACCCAGAAACTCAGCAGACTCTTGTGCTGTTCTGTGGCACTGTGCACAACTTTCAAGGCAACAACAGGCTGTTGTGCTGTTCTGTAGCTGCGACGTTCACGAGCCTGGTTTCCTTGTGTGGATGTCCCACTCGCAGCTTGTCCCTTTGAGCTGCATTTCACGGTGCCTGCTAGTCACATGGCGGTCAGCTGTGGACAGCTACTGAAGCAAGCCTGGAGCGACAATGGCAAAAGCCGCACTTTCCACTACAAGCTCAGCATAGCTACGCCTCCTCAGGACATTGCCTTGGCTGTTGGTAAGCTTGTTCATGCTGTGCATTAGAATACAGTCAGGGTGTTCTGTACATGGGTGCACCAGGTAGTGCTACAGGGCATGAGACAGCCTATCCTGGCTTGCAGGCTAAGCACGAGGTGCTTACACATTACAGTCAAAAACAACATAAGTCAAAAAGCAACTGAGACGCAGTTGGAAAAAAAAAAAAAAAAAACGACTGCTCATTGATGCTTTGACTGCAAGCTGTTGTGTTGTTCCTGCATTGCTGGCTCCGCTGCTGCCCCAAATCTATGTGTGCTTTGTCAGTGATTCATCAGACCACAAAGATGATGTGTATAGCTTCCTTCAGGTCTCAAGCAGTGCTGTTGCTGCTGTATCAGCTGCTTGTACAACTGCAAAACACGCACAGTTTGACACCACAATGCTATTGTTAAAAGGTTGCTGCAAGCTGTCAAATGCTTGCAGTATATCAGAGCACTCCAGAGCCAGTACCACCAAATGCAGAACGGCTGGTTGACGCCAACAGGGCTAGAGTGAATACAGGCACAGCAGGTCAACAGTCTGCAAGGGGTGAGTCAGCAGCTTCAGCAGCAGCTGCTAGTCACCAGACAGGTGGAACTTTTGTCATGCCTCCACCCAGGGTCTCTGGGGCAGCACCTGCAGGGCAGGGTCGCCTCCAACAACCCCTGACAGCAGGGCAGTTCGGTGCAGTTTTGGAGCAGCCCTCAACAGCAGCAGAACCTTCTGCTGCAGCTGGCCAAATACAGCCTACTGTCCAACTGAGCAGACCGCCAGCAAGGCCTGCAGAGTCTTATGGAGGTTCTGTGGCTAGCGATTCTGCATGGGGCACTGAAGAAGAGCGGTTGGAGCGTAAGCGCTTGAAGCAGGAGGAGAAGCAGAGATTGAAGTGAGACCTGCTTGTTCTTGCTTGCTGTTGCCAGCTTGCGTCCAGGCTCTGGCATTGCTGCATGCTCATTGCCTAACCTGAATCACATCACAAATGCATTAGCTTGTGCAAATTGAATGTGACAGCTGCAGCCGATGATTCTGGGTGGGTTTCAGGGTCTAGGACAATCCCCCAACCGGGCACCACTGTCTGCAGCAGTCATATTGCACCAAGCTGATGCATTTGTCCTGTGTGCACATCAGAAAGTCTTTCCAGTCAGTATTATGCCAGCAGCTTTATACTAGACAAAAAGCTGCAACCTGTCCCTTATCCTGTGTGCATGTCAGTACAGCTGTGCAGTGTGAGGAATATTGCAGTGGACAGACTTGCGAGCCTATGTATGGCATCCTGATCCTTATGCTCTGGTGCAGAGAGATGGAGACGCCAGAAGAGAAAGCAGCCAGAAGGCAGGCCAAGCGTGACAAGAAGGCTCGGAAGAGCGGTCGTGCCGACACATACTCCATGGCAGATAGTGCAGGTGGCAGAACAATGGATGTCTCTGAGATCACCTCTTGATGACGACAATGATGTCTGAAAATTGAGTAGTTTTAGGACTTTACAAGATGTTAATGGACTATCAGCAACATACATCTTTATCTCCTAACTGCATTTGCTGCCCCAACAACGCAGCCTTGGGAAGGTGATCTTGCATGCATGCATCATCTGTCTGGCTAATGTGCAGCACGCCTCTGAACGTAACACTCAGGGGAGACAGCAGGGGTGAGTATAATACACAAATCCCATATGAGTTCACGATGAGCAGTCGAGTTCACCCTTTGAAGCCCAGTGAGAGACAGCATTTCAATCACTAAGCTGGCCTCACAGATGCAACAGATGACTCAAGAACTGAAACTCATGTCGAGACAATCTCCTGCACGGCAAGGTCTACATCATCAAACTTAAAGGCAAAACCCTGCTCTTGCGCCCGTGCCGGTAGAACTCGCTGTCCCTCCAGCACTACCTTTGCCCCTTCACCCAACAGTGTCTGCATGACAGCACCACATGTGGTAACTATGAGACAATCGTGCACGTATAAGTCAGGCGGTGTGCTGCAGTGGTCATCAGTGTGTACAGTATGACTAATTGACATGAACCAGCATCGCACTTCCTGTCAGGAAAAGCAGGCAATTCGTTGCAACCTTGGCAGCTTGAAGGTTGTCTGACACATGCGTATCAGCAGAGGCAGTTCAACAAACACAGCCACATCAAGACATCAGTTTGTCTGTTTACACTAACACAAAAACTGATGCATGACATGTATGGCTGTTGGGCATTTGATGGCATGCCAGTACATCTCATCTGTTCATAGCATCGTTGTCTGGACAGCTAACACTCTCACTTGGACTAGGATGTCCGATTGAATTTTGCTATCTAAAAGTCAAAACTGCCAAAGCGCAGCTCCACCAAGCTCACATGCACATCCTGCAGCAAGCTAAACTCCCTGCTCAGTGAGCAATGCTGAGTCGTCATCAAGGCCAAAATTTGTTCCTATGGCTCTTAAAACAGCATTTGCTTTCCAAGTCTGTCTGCCCATTGCAATGCATCCATTCAGCAGAGTCATTTGTTTGTGTACTAGGCACCTGTTATTTGCGCCACTCTCAAGCTGTCACAGTGCACGATAAGCTAGAAAAAATACAGCAATAGATAGCAGTAAAAGAGTGAAAGCAATTGCCCTGTGCCTTAGTCAAGAAGAGTCCTGGCGCAGAAGCCCAATTACACGAATCGTCAAGCCTTTTTGCTGACAAGTGACCACGTGAAAACACCATGTGTCATCGCACACTGAGCAGAGCATCTTGCAGGGAGTTGTAGCGAAACTTGAAGCCAGCATCCTGGGTTCTGGATGAGATGACTTTTTGGCCCTCCAGCACGACTGAGGCGCCCTCCCCCAACATAGACTGCAAGCAGCAGCCACAGCCACTCCTTAGTCCTTGCAGTCTGTGTTGAGGCAGTGACGCATACAGTCTGTGGGGAGGCAGTGACGCATACAGCCTGTGGTGAGGCAGTGACGCATACAGTCTGTGGTGAGGCAGTCATGCATGCAGTCTGTATTGAGACAGTGAAAGTTGCAGTCTACTTTAAGGCAGTGGCGGACACAGCAACATTGCCAAAAACCAACTGGCTGAGTTGCAGAACAGCTCAATGTCACTGCACCATGACGATGGCAGTGATGGATGCAGCAATGTGGGTAAGAACCGACAGGCTGAGTTGCAGAAAAGCTCAATATTACTGGACCATGGCGGTGGCAGTGAAAGACACAGCAAACTAGGTAAGGTTTGACTGGTTGAGTTGTGGACAAATTGGGTTTAGGGTCTAGGTTTAATATAAACAAAGTGGCAAGTGTTTTTGTACTATGGCAGTAGCTGCAACAGATGCAGCCTTGTGGGTATGAATGGACTAGCTGAGTTGCAGACAATTTCAAAAGCTGTGGACTATGGCAGAGGCACAGACGAGAAGGGTGGGCTGTATAGTTTTGTTTTTGCCAGGCTGCTGCACCATCAAGCCCAAAGGACAGAGATGTTGCTGCCAAAGTTTATAAGGCAAAAAAGCTCCCGGAGGTATCAAACCGTCATGAGAGTAAGGTTTATGCTGCTAAGTGTTGTTGACTGTTATGAAAATTACCAGGTACAACAGATGCTCCAGGCTGGGTGGAGAGTCGGAAAGTAAGACAGCTATTAGAAAGGTTGGATGTGCAACAGACAGCCAATTTGAGACTCAGAACTTGGGCTGATGACAGCTGCTTTCTTTGTAGTGACCACACCCTTGTACAGCATTAAAGTATGCAGCATCACTAGCATCACTGGCACAGAGTGCTGCAGGAAGGTCATGGGAAAGGTTTAGGTGATGTCACCCACCTGAAGGGCAAACTCGGGGACAGGAAGCCAGGAGGGGCGCCCCAAGACCCGCCCTAGGGAGCTGCATAGCTCTGACATCCGCACTGGGTTGGGCGCTGTAGCGTTGTAGGTGCCCTTGAACGAGCTGTTCTGCAGTGCTTCTATGTATAGGTTCACAAGATCGTCCCTGCATGCAGCTGTGCTTTCCATCAATGCACAAAACACTATCAATGGACAAAGTCACCTTAACACACAAACCAAGGCAAAAGGTGTGACCATCACTCTATGCTATGCACAAAGGCGCATCCAGCTGCAGTACTGACAAAGAGCGTAATGCATATGTGTATCCATCGCTTTGCTGCTCGTCTTGTCTGCAGGCCTAAGCGCCATCAGTTTCAAACAGGCCATTTCCCTCAACTTGGTGGTACAAACACTACATGTGCACATTCGCGTCTTATGACGCCATGCTAGAGATTTGCACCACTGCTGCCCATTTTCATGTATCTCAAACACAGCACAGATGTAAAATATCGGACATCGGGCTGACGTAGGGTGTTGCACCAGGTCACAAGCAAAGATGAAAACGGCAGAACTGATGCAATGTGTTACACCAGATCATGAGTACGCGTGTAAGCAGCAGGACCAGGAGTACAGCAGCATAGGCCTGCGCATCACTCAATAATGATGAAGTCACAAAGACAAAAGCATCATAGGCTACCAGCAACGGGACATCGAGCTCTTTTGTTCAGCAGATACTTCACCAGCTTGGCTTTGCGACACATAACATTCACTCATGCCTCCAAGCCAGGATGTCTGATGAGTCACAACCAACTCCACACCCCAGACTGTAAGGTGCTATATGAAACTAAAATGAAAGACAAAACAGCAGCACCGAACCTGTGTATCCAGGAGCACCATTGTTGGCCATTTCCCAAGGGGCCGCCAGCAAAGATGTTAAAGATGGGCAGCATTTTGGCCATTGCACCGCCCTCTTTTGCAAGCACGATGCCGGTGCGCACTATGACCACCCTCTTTGCTTTGGCCTGCTGTGCAGCATTCTCCCAGTCTCTGCACACTTCAGCTAGATAGTCTCTTCCGCTGGTACTGCTCTCGTTGAAGGTCTGGCTCTGGCTGTTGCCATAGTAGCCTGCACATTGACAGACAAAGGTGAGTACATATGGGTAGACAAGGGTGAATGCACATCGGTAGACAAGGGTGGTGGCATATGGGTAGACAAGGGTGAATGCACATGGTAGAACAAGAGTGAAAGCAGTATGTGCCAACTAGAGAAGTATGCAGCGTCCTTCCCACCTGCAAGCATTCAGCTGACTATAGTAGCCTTCGTATTGCAGACACAGGTGAACGCATGCGTGCCAGCTTGAATAGCATGCCATGTTACTTCCTTATGCAATCCAGTCATCTAAGTGTATGCTAGTACAGCTGCACGGCATGAATGCACCAGAAGGTGTGCAGTGACAGAGCACATTGTGGGTGATGTTGACGGAAGGTGTGCAAAGTCACGTCTTACACCAAACCTCACATTGAACTACAGAAAATGCAAAGGGATAGCTGGTGATGTCTCACCAACAGCTGAGGCAGAGCAAATGACTTCAGGCCGCTCAGCTTCTGGCAGAGCATTGATGGCATCCTGCATTGGGACAAAAGCTTGCTGAAGTGTGAGTTGACACAAGCTTGCTGAGTGCTGTGAAGCTTGTACATTCTGTCAATCATCTTGGCGCCAATGCTGTTTTCAGCACAAGTAGATCAAGACTTGGTAAACTACACAAGAGTCACATAATTTTGATTCTAGCTTACTTATTGGAGACAGCATGCTTTGAGAACCGCGATGTACAGCGAATGCGTGTGCATTGGAAAGCTCATGTGCTGTGTAGTGCAGTGTGATAGCAGTAAGTGCAGGTGACATAGAGGCAGGATAACTGTCAAGCTTGTTGTGAAGATGCTGCACACCACTTGAGGCGGGCGTACTCACTGCAAGGTGTGCGGTGATGTTCACTCTGGAGGCTTTTATCTCTCGCTTTAGGCTAGCAGACCATCGTGTGGCAATGGGCTCACCTACAGCAAAAGCGTAGGTATGTCAGAAGGCATAAGTTATGCCTTGCTATGACATGTGTTGCCACCTGTTCCGCAACAGTACTGGTCTGCTTTTGAAACTGCGTTTCACCTGCCAAGTTTACTACACCGGTTGCTCCTTTCAGAGCATCTGGTAACTGCTGGCCAATGTTGAAAAACTGGAGGCGTGCATATGGGAGCTTGCTTCGTGCTCTGTCTGGGTTTCTGGTCAACACCCTGACTGTGTGGCCTTGAGCTGACAGCCTTGAGACAAGCCTGCTGCCTACTAGTCCTGTGGCTCCTGCATTGCAGTAGTACGGAGGTCCAGTGCTGTTCACTGTCGCAGGTGCGACAACTCGACAGCGACCTGGGACTCACCCGTGACAGCTATGACCATCTTTTCTGAAGCCGCTTGGCAGAGGACCACTCCGGGAGTGCGTGTGAAATTATGGTGTGACGTGTGCGATCTGGCGTGCAAGGAGCGCACGGCAATGTCACCAGATTTACTAGACAACTTCGACGTCCTAAATGCATGCGGTCGAGCATGCCGACTGGTTGCAACAGACGGCACCCGACTACTTCGGTCAAGTATGCCCTGCTGGCATAGCACCTGGGAATGCAGCGTTTTCTGCGTCATAGCGCTGGGCTATGTAGCGTGTCCTGACGCCTAATGTCGAAATTGACTAGTCAAATTTGAGATAGAGACCAGGGGCTGCTACTAGTAAACGCCCTGCCGCAAAAATGTAGTTGTGCATGCAAAAGTGTCTGCAGCTTCTGTCAGTTCTTCGTCATCGGCCGGCGACGCTACGCTTGGGCAGTGACACTCTTCTGGAACGATAGCTGTGGATCTGACAATTGGAGTGCCGATCACAGCAGCTGACGAGTCTGTGGTCTCGCATCACTGTATCACGTCATAGCTATAACATTAGCTGAAGCCTACTCAGTGCGGCAGTCACTTCTCAGCGAGGACTGGCATTGCCAAATTGATTGCTGGAAAATTCGATGCTGCAGCTGGAACTTCAACGACCCTTGACAGCCTCAACAGGCCGGTAAGCCTGACTTTGCATGTAACTTCCTGTCACGTTTGCAGCATGGCTCATAAGTGGAGTCTCCACATGCTTGTCCCTGCAGGCGGCAGCTACAGAGTTCCTTAAGAAATGCACATCATGGCATGCCCTCACGGTATGCGTTGTTTAACCAGACAGCACTTGTTGCTGAATTTTGAATCTTTTAGCTCTGCCTGAGTTTGGATGCTCTGTTGCAGCTCACAGCAGCATATACAGAAGCGCAGCAAGCCTTGCCGGCTACACAGTATGCCTGCAAGGGCTCAAGCTCAAGCTCAGGCTGAGGCGCCCTTGGCACCTGTAGAACAGAAACCTAGCAGGTGTGTATTTTTGTCAATGCATATGCAAAATGTGATATTTACCCGTCAAACAGGAAGGCAGCATTAGCGCCCGACAAAAGCATTGCTGCATTGTGAACTTGACTGCATGCTCCAGCTTGCTGTGCCAAAGCCTCAGGGCTTGGTCATCTGTCAGCAGTCAAACTGATTGGCTTGCATTGCAGAACAAAAAAGAACATTACTTGGGACACACTGGGTTTTGGTCTGGAGCACGTTGCGCCGGTATGCCACCTAACTCTTCCACTGCATCCCAGCTTCACTTGCCCATCCTGGCTTTGTCGTGCTTTCATCATGCTAATCTTCCAGTTTTGCATACAAACTTGTCAAGTTGAGAGTCTGCATGTACCAATCTGCAAAGTTGTGATCACCATCTACTGCATGCCATATGTCTGAATCGCGGATTCTGAGCAAAGGTCCAGACTGGCTTATGCTTCATGAGCGTGCTTTCCATCCCCCAGGACACTGTGTGGTTTGCAGACCATGTATGTGGCAGAGTGGTCACCAGAGCAAGGTTGGAAAGGGGAGATGCGTGCATATGGCCCTCTGCAGTTGGACCCTAGTGCACAGGTAGGCTGCATGCAAGAGCCTTGCACCTTGTGCATATCTCATTGTCATCTGTGCCACTGCCAATCACTATGATATGCAAGCCCTAGTTGTAGGGTCTGATGAGCTTGGTGCAGAATGTCGTATTTGTGCCCGTCTGTGCTCGGCTGTTTGCAGGGCATCTGTCAGCCTTACAAGCCATTGCAGAATGTCAACTGAACATAGGGCTGACTGCATTCTCTCAGCCCTGCAACTTTGTGCGCGCAAGTGCTACAGAGCGCCTCAGCAGCAGTGATGCGTCGGCATGCAACTCGCCCAACATGCCGTGCCTTGTATGCTTGCAGGTACTCAACTACGGTCAGTCGGTGTTTGAAGGCATGAAGGCTCAGCGCAGCGCGCAGAATCGCATTGTTCTCTTCAGACCGCAGCAGAATGCTGCCAGAATGGCTGAAGGTGCAGACAGACTTTCCATGCCTGCACCCCCAACAGATCTTTTTGTGGGAGCTGTGCAGCAGTTGGTGAGGGAAAACCAAGATTATGTTCCCCCTCAGGGCAAGGGCTCTTTGTACATACGGCCCTTGTTGATGGGGTCTGGGGGCATTTTGGGGTTGGGCCCTGCCCCTAGCTACACCTTTGCTGTGTTCTGTGCTGCTGTTGGAGCTTACTTCAAGGTGAGTTGTGACTGATTACCAGGCACACTGCAGACAGCAACTGTGATAATCATCAGACACTGCCAACAGGCACACTCTGTGAACTTGTCAATGACAATATCAAATGTTATCATATGTGCCCCCCATGCAGTCTGGCATATGCAGATGCAGATGGTTGTCTGACATTTGTGGATCAGAAAGTTGCAACATGAATGACAATCATATGATGCAGCCTAGTGCTGTGGCACAAGGAGGTAGCTGGTGCTGGCTTGTTATTCATGTTTGCATGTGGGCATACACATCACAAACAGCATCCTATAAACCATGTGTACAGCACTGAGCGTGCATGATGACAGACCTGACTGTGTGAGCATGCAAGCAGGGCGGTCAGATGACCCCCATTGATCTGGTAGTAGAGGAGCACTTCCACAGGGCTGCGCCTGGCGGCATGGGAGGCACTAAGGCAGCTGGCAACTACTCTCCAGTGAGTGCTCCAATATGCTTTTGGACAGCAGCAGGCGTAGTGCGTGTCTTTGCTCATCAGGCTGCTGCTGTGTGACTATGCTGTTGCAACAAAGTATACACCTGCTTATGGCTGTGTTTATCAACAGCAGTTGGCGTTGCCTTGGTCGATTGTTCAGAAACGAGAGTTGTTTCAGTTTGAAGTACTGATACTGTAAGCTGACAGCAGACAGAGATGACACCTAGCATGGCCCAAGACAGTCAGTGGTGGTGTCCTGCACCTGTTGACGGATTCTGAATCACCGGACGGCAGACGGGACATTCATTGTTGCCATCCTTGCTATACCAGCCTGTTCACAGATTGGGTCATCCTGTTTGTACTGACTGGATGCAGGTGTTGACAACACAGCTAGCAGCCAAGCAAAATGGGTATGCAGATGTCGTGTACTTGGATGCAAAGACAGACACATATCTTGAAGAAGTATCCTCTTGCAACATCTTTACTGTGAAGGGGAAGCACATCAAGACCCCACCGCTAGGGGTGAGACATTTCTTGCCGCGTTTCAGCATTAATGCCTGCCTGCAACTTATTTGCAAATAAGCCCAAAGGCATCATTTTGGCCCTATGCATTGGTGATGCCATTCCGGTATATCATAGCTACAAAACACGTGCAGCTATATTTGCACAGTAGTCAGTTTGTCTGAGGCCTGCTTGGCTGAATATAGGGCACCATCCTTCCTGGCATAACTCGGCGATCAATACTGGAACTGGCAGAGTCTAGGGGATACACTGTGGGAGAAGCACCAATCACATTGGAAGAAGCTCTACAAGCAGATGAAGTGTTTACCTCTGGCACTGCTGTGGTTGTCAGTCCTGTAGGCAGCTTGACACATAAGGGCCAAAAGACACAATTTGGCAAGCCAGGAGTTCCAGGTATGTCTACATCAATTGCCCGGCAAGCATGTACAGCTACTGCATTTGGTCATCAATACGTATTCACCAAGATGCATGTGAGAAAGAGCTATCTGTCGTGGTTAATTTGTGTGTGCTGAGATTACACTGGCTGTGACACTCCAATCTTGAGCTTCTCATATTGTTGGCTGGCTGTCATCACCAATGCACCATCAGCACAACAGCTGATCTACGTGTGTTATGCAGGGCCTGTGGCAACAGAGCTATATGGTGCATTAACTGATTTGCAGCAAGAAAAGGTCAAGGACAGCTACGGCTGGGTGTTCCCTGTGACATAGCGCCCTGTGGCAGCGACACATTCATTACCGGCATCAGTCTGGCACACTGCATCTGGTGCTGTGAGACCGTATGCCAGACACAAGGGACTCTAACTGTGAGCACTACTGTCATGCTGACAGTTCACATTATATCACAAGTACTGGAAAATCTATTGTTATGTTATGACCCAACATCTGTAATATTTATTGAAACGCCTGATCGCCCTGACCAAGTTTTCTGCTGCAAATTCGACCGATTGTGACTTGGTCAACGCCAGCAAAGCATGCAGAAGCACATCAACTGCAAACAGCCTTTTGCCAACACAGCAAAACCTGCCATCACTGTACTGCAGGAGGTAGAGTTGCTGATGGTGGACTTGACATTTGCTTCAGGCTTTTGCTGCAGCAACAGCAGCTGCCTCAGCTGACAGCTTGTCAACTGCTGTCGAAATCAGGGGTGCATTGACCCCGCTCACTGTGTTCAGGACCTTACCATCCTGCAAAGACAAACAATCAGTGCAGCAGAAGGGATGAGAGGTCTCATCCTGCAGATCACGCAGAATAGGTACCTGGTAAAACACAAATACAGGCTCACAGTGGCCTGTAAACTTTTCCAAGGCTTTAATGTGCTTGCAGTTTGCCTGCACACAGCGCCATTTTGAATGGCAGCCTGAGCCTTAAGAGCTTCGAAAGCTGCAAAACGGAATCTCACTGTGTAGAATTTCAAAGGCCGTTCACCCAGTTCAAAGAACTGCTTCTTCAAAGTCGTGATCACCGCCTTGCACGGTCCACACCAGTCCTGGTAAACTTCAACGACTGCGCAACCAAGCCACTGGCTTTGCAAAGAGTCTGTCACCAGAAGACCGTCGCCTTTGTATGACACAATGCATCACACCTTGAACCACACCAGTCTGGCTGCTGGCAATATCTTTGGTCCAAGCCTCTTCGTTTGGCAAATTCACTTGAAAAGCCATACCTGAGGTTTGGAAACGCCTTGGTCCTTGGAAAAACAGAGAGCTCAGAGACACCTGCCAGGAGTGAATACAGATGCAAATGAGTTCGAGGAGGAGTTCCTGGGCGCAGACGCCGGTTGATCTCCTCTGCGGTGCCGCCTGCACAAACTCCGACACTGCATTGCGACAGCGCTGCGCATTGCCTATGTAGTGCCCGGCCAGACTGACCGCACTTCTCGATTTGCAATCGTGATACGATCCAGTTCTGTGCCGGAATATTTCCGGCAAGCTGCCAGAGGCATAGTCCAAGGAACATTGGTTTCCGAGCTTCTGCATACAGGAAGCGCAGACACAGCAGCTGTAGCAGGTTGTAGAGCAGCTCACAGCTAGCTGCATTCACCCAGCAGCAATTGGCTGGTTTTCGAGATACGTCGTCACTGGCCTCACTGGTCTGCGAGCACGGCAACAAGCTAGCCTGCACTTTCGGGCATATTTGCCGCACCGTTTAGCTCAGCTTCTAGGGATGGCAGATACGGAGGATCCAGCAACTGCAACCACATCCGGCCGACCAGTTCCAGATGGCTACAAAGTCCTGACCGAAGGCAAGGGTTCTATTCTACAAAAGGGCAACGATGTATTCTACAACCCTGCACAGGCAAGTGTGTCACCATGGCTTGTTGAGGCATCCAGCATACACTCACTCAGAACATTCACTTTTTGCTTCTTGCATGGCACAGGTAGTCAATAGGGACATCTCTATTGCTGTCTTGAGGTATTTTGTCAAACAAAGACAGCTTGAAGAACAGAATGGCACGGCTGCTAAGTCAAGAACCCGAGTCAAAGGCGCGGTCATGGCAAATGCAGTCACTGATGCAGACAAGGTATGATCAGCTCAGCAGCATTGCACGCAGTCTGCATTTGTGTGCATCAGACAACAGCTGCAATGTCAGGCATCTTACATTGATGTCATCATTACCATCAAGCTGGCAAAGACAGCAGGCTCGGCCTTTTTGTCGCTGATATCAACTCCAGGTCGATACAGAGGAGCTCATGCATGCCACTGCACCAGCCTTGAAACGTCTGTTGCAAGGTAGAGTTCAATCAGTCATCAATCACCTACATTTTTAGCTTTGAGACTCATTAGGGAAGTCAGCAGACAATGACTGGGAAATCAACATAGCACTGTGCACAACAGCACGCAAGAAACAAAGCCAGCTACAGGTACTTCTGTGTATCTGTGACCATGCTCGCTTGATCCTCGCTCAGGTTGATGGCATCAAGATCTTGGAAGGCCTTGCAGCCTCAGGCCTTCGGTCCATCAGATATGCCCTGGAAGTTGAAGGCACAGGCAGAGTGGACGCAAACGACTTAGACTCGGACGCGGTGGAGGCCATGAAGAGAAACATCCAGTTCAATGGAGCAGGTGCAGAACAGAGAATGAGACCCCTGCAGGGGGATGCCAGGGTCGTCATGCTGCAAAGCCCTCTGGTGAGCAAAAACATTAATGGGGAAAACGAAACATAACGTTAAAAATGATGCTCTGATGAGCATCATCAGCACCATCTGTGCATGACAGGACATACAGGCATAGCTCTTTATTGTGTTTACAATCTACCTTTTGCAAAGAATCAGACCATGCGAAGACCAGAGTTAACTTTCTGGTGGTCACCAAGCTTGGCATACAGCAAGCCCAGTCTGCAGGCAAATGAAGCACTTGACTTCAGAAATGTTGCTTCGATGTTGCATGTGGCGATGTCAGCTGCATCATTGCATGCATGAGCAGAGCAGACAAAGCATCTTTGTCAGATGCAATATTCTCAACAGTGACCCTGGAGCAAAGACCCTCAGCTTTGGAGCTAAGACAGAACCTGCCTTGACGGTGACTGATGCATGACAGCTTGTCTGCAGGCATATGATGCTGTGGATTTGGATCCGTATGGATCCCCAACACAGCTGCTGGATGGTGCAGTACAAGCAGTGGCCGAGGGTGGGTTACTGTTGGTAACAGCCACTGACATGGCCGTACTGTGCGGTAACAATGGGGAGGCCTGCTGGGGCAAGTATGGCAGCTATCCCCTTCACCGGCCCTACTGCCATGAAATGGCCCTCAGAATACTGCTAGCTGCGATTGAGGTTTGCTGCCCCAGCTGCTGCACTACCTTGTGTGAAACCCAAGTGTTGTGACTCCTGCTGTCTAGAACCTTCAGGAACCTGTCTTACTGGCTTGCGTCCTGCTCATCAGTGATTGCACTCATGGCTGACTGCCACAGCTAGACGTATCGGCTACACATGGTGGCATAAGGCTGTCGAAGATAGGATTGCATGGAGACACTTAGTCTTGTCTGTACATACCTGGGCAGGCCTTGCAGCCCCACCAGAAAACATGTAATGATGATGATCGTGATCGTCCATGGTCTCCGCAAAGCAGCTTGCTATAGCTACATAGACTTTGTATATCTTGAGGTCGTCAGGCTGGCATTGATATGCTGTATCAAAAACTTCGCTGAAAATCTAAGCAATGCTGCGCATGTTGTGGGTGATACCCATTCGATGGGGGTCTTTGACGCTCCAAGTTGCTGCCAACGGTTGTGCCTTGATCTGCAGGGTCATGCAAACCGGTATAAGCGGCACATAGTGCCAATGATGTCACTCAGTGTGGACTTCTATGTGCGCGTGTTTGTGCGCATTTACACATCCCCAGCTGCGGTCAAGGACGCCGGCAGCAAGCTGATGTACGTCTACCAAAGTCAAGGCTGTGATTCCTTCTACACTCAGAAAGTTGGCCGCAAAGTGAGTCCTCAGCACTTTGCCTTTGAACAACTCAAACCACATCTATTTCAGCAGCATTATCTGCATGGTCTATCATTGCCTGCATTGCCTATCATTGTCTGCATGCAGATCATGCTATCCTTATGACTTGCGTAGCATGCACCTGATGCCTGTTGGCTAAGCTCGCATTCTAATCATGACTGTTGTTATACTCATGCAGAATATGCTCTCCTTGCACGTGCTTTGCCTTTTGCCATCTGCTGCCACCTGAAGATGCTGTGTGCTCTTGCAAAAGCTTCTGTGGCCTGCATTTGCAACTGTCTGTGTGATCATCGTGGCATGGAGACATTGAGCCAAGTCCCTTGTGAGTCGTACAGAACGTGTCATGGAGATTGGCTGTCAGTGCAGATCCAGAAGAGCAATGGGGTGAAATATATGCCAGGCGTAGGCCCAGCAGTGCCCCAACAGTGCCCAGAAACTGGGGCCAATTTCTTGATGGGAGGGCCATTCTGGGCAGACCCTATACACAACATGGACTGGGTGAACGGTATTCTTGAGTCAGTCAAGGTGTAATCTTGCCTCTGCTGTTCCATCATGCTGCTGTCACCTGACTAGTACCTTGTTGAGCTCAAGCACGACTGGCACTTTACTGGACTGCTCAAAGACAGTTTTTGGTTGTCTATGCCTAATCAAACGATACAGACGATCCAGAAGACTGATACGGAAGGATTACCCAGAGGACTGATATTGTCTGAGCAACTGCTATGACACTGTTGATTCTGATATGAGCAAAACAATGGCCAGCAAGCTTGCAAGATAGTTTGCTGCATCACCCCTCTACCATCTTTTATGCAGAGTCGCTCCTCAAGCTGAGTCCATTGACGCTGGTTGCAGGCAAACAAGGAGCTATATCCAGCCTGCAACAAAGTGATCAGTCATCTGACAGCTGTCAGTGAGGAGCTGGTGGATGTGCCTCTCTACTTCAGCTTGCATGATGTGTGCAAGACTGTCAAATGCACGCCGCCCAAGGCTGATGTGCTGCGTTCAGCTCTGATCAATGCCGGTGAGACTTCAGCTTCTGCTCCAGTCTGCATCTGCCATGTTTCAAAGCAAGCCTCTGCATCATAGTGTGTAACGAGATTTGCTTTGTTCTTCAAAATCTTTTCCAAGGAAGAAATATGCTGTACATAGCTAAGTTTTGCCCAATTGCAGGTCCTGCAGTTAGGCTGTGGGATGTGCCTGAAAGTGTCCTGCATCTCCTCAACTGTTTGTCCGACTGCTGCTCTTTTGACTTCCATTTACCTTCAGTCGTACATGCATGTGCTGTGACATGGTGTCAGCTGATGTGCTTTGTGATTTGCTGAAGGCTACAGAGTCTCATCGACACATGCCAACCCATTGGGTGTGAAGACTGATGCTCCTTTCAGTGCTGTTTGGGATATCATCCGGTGTTGGGTCCAAGACCACCCTGTCAAAAGTCATGACGCTGACTCCTATGGTAAGCTGCCATGTCCTGATGATACATGATGTGTTCAGTATAAGAATGTGGTGTCAATGCAGCAATAATCACCAACGATAATGGTCATTATAATAACAATGATAATGATAACAATCATCACACTAACATCACAATGATGATGGTGGTGAGGGTAATAGTACTCATACTGCTATTTAAAATTTTATAACAATAATATTGATGATAGCCTTGATGATAATGACAACAACAAAAATAACAACAAGAATAGGTAGAATAACAGTAAATACAGTAGTAATGTCACGAAACAAAGATGCAAGTCCTACTTACTTGATCTGCAACAGCTCAATCATCAACATCAACTCTGATACAGGTTTGTATTCACTGACCAGCAATGCCAACAGCTGCCTAGCATCATTGAACATCCCATGAGTACATGTACATGCTGACTGGCTGCAACTGTGTGCGACTGTGTGCAGCTGGTAAGCTGTTGGCCAAGGAGCCAGAGCTGAAAGCCAACTTCAGCAGAGCGCAAGGGGCTGCTAGCAATGCCAAGGCCAACAAGGTGGCTCGCTTCCTGCCCAACCCAGAAGCCAACTGGGGTCCAAAGCCCAAGCATGGACGCCCTGTCAAGGTGTGTACTTGTGTCTCCTATACCAATCAGAGTCTTGGTCTCGGGTCAGCATTGCCTGGTCATTGTCTGGCTGTCTCTGCTATACTATTCACAGTCTTTGTCTGCGGTCAGAGTTGCCCAAGGTTTGTGGCTATGTCTCCAGCACCGTTCAAATTCTTTGTCTGTGGTCACTGCAATGCGTCTTTGCCCGGTAAATGTATGTTGCAATGCCTCTGGTTGTGCAGTACATGTGTGTGTGGGGTGCGTAAAGCACCCAACAGCGCACTGAGTTGTCTGTCGGCATATTGCACTGCAGAAACAGGTTAAAACCAGCGAAAGAAGTCCCTGTGTGATCTGTACTTCATGCTCCGTCATATGTGCGATGCAGACATTGAGTGATGATGTTGTGCGCGTCTCTCAGCTCAGGCTGATGTCATGTCTGCAGGCTCAGGCCACATCTGATGTGACCGTGATCATATCTGATGGGGATGCGGCTGCAAATGGGGCAACTGATGGGTCACGCACTGTGACTGCAAATGGTACTGTAACGCATGCGGCTCAATAACCTTTGCAAGCTTCATGACACTGCAGCAGCTTTGGTAATCAGACAGCCGTTGTTTGTCTCATCCCTAGGCATGTATGTGAGGCAGACTTTTTGCCTGGCTTTCAGCTGGTGGTGCCCTAGATCTGTTGCAGGATGGAGAGCAAACAACTGAGATTGGAAAGTCTGGTCACTGTCTGTGTGATGGTACAGTTGCTGGTCCATGGGAGTGGGTTTGTTGGGTATGAGCAGGAGCGACGATACACTTGCATGTTGCTGTCAGGAATGTTGTGACCATGAAGGCTGAGCTTGCAATTGCTTGAAGGTTGACACTGCCATGTCATCAGAAATAAGTACGTCAAATGAGAGTCTTAACATTTTTAGCCATGGTACAGATTGATCATGTAGGATTTTGATCTCAAGTACAGAAAGTCATATTGATGGAGACAAGCTCATGTGACTAGCCACATGTGCAGCACTGCACGTATAGTAGGCACGATGGTAACTTTGGTCATTATGCATTGCTTGAAGCAATTGCTTGCAGAAAACTGAAGCAACTTTGGGGATAAAGATCACCTGCTGCTGAGTTTTCATATGTCTGCTGCTCCATGCGAGCCTCGCAACTGTTTGCTGAGCAAATGTTGCCATACATGCCTAGGGCTACTGCACTGCCTGCAAGGCGTGTATCAGATCAACTTAGGGAGTGCAGAAGCTCCTCTGGGCTTGCACAACCAGCTGCCTGACAACTGCATCGCCCACTGCTTGCTGGCAAAGTTGCAGCAAGCTCCTGCGCCAAGTCTTGCCCTGCACTTGTCAGGTATGGATGCCTCTGCATACTGTTGACGAGACCCTCACTTTTTCCATATGCGCAGCAATGAACACTGGAGGTTGTGCAGATCCAGAACGACTGCTCAGTCCCCCGCAGATTCAGCTTCTGCAGAGCCCTTGCGTCTCACTAAGCGTAGGGCCCGGGCTGTCGTCACAGCACTCTCTGCAGATCTGTACCTTGACCAGCCTCACCTACCTGAAGCTGTGTTTCACCAAGACATACCCAGAAAGGAAGATGACAGGCATGCCCATGGACAGCTTGACAAAAGTACAAGTGCTGAATGAGCTCAAGCTCTCCTTTCCACCAAGGCTGCCGTTATTGCTATCAAAGCTGGCAAATTTGGAGTCTTTGACTGTGGCTCCAAGAACAGCAGCCACTCTTGACATGTCTTCATTGACTCAAGTGTGCTCACTGCGCCTTGGTCAAGGTTACCTACTGTCTATCTACCGTACCCAGACCAGCGCTCCAGTAATTCTGCCTGCTGGCCAAATGCACGTTTGTCAGCTCTTGCCATTCATACGTTGTGTGATATTCAGAATCTGCACGAGGCGAACAACTTGACACAGATTGAGGTATCAGCCAAGCCTGGCATCATGCATGCTGTCAGCTGGCCAACTGCTCTGCTGCACCTTCACTGTCTTACTGTGTGCAAAATCATTGACCGCTATATGTTGCCTGATGAGTGGCAGCATTACACACAGCTAACAGTTCTACGTCTGCCCCATTATGAAGGTTCCCTGCCTGTGTGGTTTTCAAACTTGCAGCAACTCAATGTATTGAGCATGCCTGATGCACAGATGGATGGAGTTCCAGAGTGCCTTTCCAGCTGTCAGAACTAAAGCATCTGGATTTGAGTCGTTTTCAGTGTCTTTTGACAATGCCAATCGTCAAACTTGCTGATCCGCTTCAGCTGACATACCTTAAGTTTGGGAAAGTGAAGCACACGGTACCTCACTATGAACAGGCTGTTCTGTTGGACTTAGAGATCGCGTTGAGCAAGCAGGAGCTGAAGTTGAAAAAAGAACATCCTGATGAGTATTGGACACATGTGACGGAAGGGATTTGTGACAACAGTGAACGACCAGTAACTTGGAAGGAACACTTTCTGCATTGCAAGCAACAAATCATAGTGGGACCTGCCAGCTCAGCTACTGAGCTTATCCTAGCCAAAGAAGCTATGTCAAGCAACCCACTCGTGTATGTACAGGTCTGCCCAGCCATATATGCATGATTATGTTACCAAGCTCAAATACAAGGCTGCCTACTGTCAAATTCTGACAGTCTATGCTGCTATAAGCACTTATAATGCACTAAGCTAGCTACAGGTACAACACTTCTTGATACAAAGAAAACCGCTGTGATGAAACATGACAGTGAGCAGGTGTGCCCAGAGTTGTACTACAGCTCTTAGTGAGGCATGTTCTACACAGTAGTCGCAGCTGCGTGGGAGACTTTACAGCAAAAGGGCTGGGATCACCCTGCGTGGCGCGAGGCCTACTCCTTTGCACAGCTCTGCATAGCTGCCTCACACATCAGCCTGAATGACTTCCTCCCCACAGACCCCGCTTCCAATACCAGTATGCATGTGCAACCTTCAGACTCAGTCAGGTCTGATGACAAGAGTAAAGGCAACAACCTTCACGAAGACAGAGCAACAGAGGCCTCACCACCTGCTCAGAAAGCCATGCTGGCTTTGGACCTTGCCAGTATCATGGGCGCTCCTCCTGACTTCCTCGCACCTGTTATGTCCATCACAGAGCCTCTAGCACGACAACACCATCAGGCAAAAGTTGCTTGCAAAATGGGGAAGCATCAATGCTCCTCCTGTGAAAAAGTGGCGTCCCAAGCTTGCCTAGCACCAACATGTCGGCAGTTAAACCATTGCCAGCACAATGGCAGTGGACAGCACACTGCTAGCAGACAGCACAACATCAGTGGATACCACATTGGCAGTGGACAGCACAGTGCCAATGGACAGCACAATGGCTGTGTGCTGCAGCAAGCTAGTCTAGCTGTCTGTACAGACAGCTGTGCTGATTTCAGCTTGGGGCTCATTCTGTCATCAGTGCCTCAAGCTATGCCCCAATTGGATCCTGACAAAAGCATATTAAGAAGAAGCGCTGCTGAGCTAACAGCTGCTGACTTCAAGAAACAATACTGGAAGACAGACACACCTGTCATTATCACTGGTGAGAGTGTCCAACAGATGCAGCATATGCGTTGCATGTTTGGAGGCATGATGCTGGTACCAAGCGGCCTTGTGATGCATTTCACACAATGGTTGAAGCATAGCTTGTTGACATCAAATATAGCACTGGAAGCATGTATGACCTGCTGACATCTGTCTTACCTGTTCCCAAGGCATTTGCACTTGCAGACTGGATTCACATGCTGCTGCCGATGTGTTGTCAGCTGTGTTGTTCATCACCTGCAGGCGCTATGGACACCTGGAACGCCATGCATGAATGGCCTAATCTACAGTGGTGGAACCACAACCATGGTCATCGCACCATACCAGTCGAGCTGGGCACAGACAGCACCAACTCATGGAGGGAGACCACCATGCTTCTGCAGAATTTTATGACTGATTACATGCAACCGAGTGTCAGCTGGCGGCCAGACGCAGAAGTGGCTTACATTGCCCAGCACCCTCTGTTTGATCAGTTGCCTACGCTAACAAGCGATTTTGAGCAGCCTAAGTTGATGGGCAGCGAGGCCATGCAGATGAATGCATGGATTGGCACTGAAGGGACTATCACTCCTCTGCACTTTGACAGCTATGACAACTTCCTGGCACAGGTGTGTCAAGTGCTGCATCACGCCATGGCAGGCTGGACTTGTAGCATCTGGATGCGTGTATTGGCTCGGCAACTCCCGTCACAACAACAGCTGTACTTCTTGAATAAGGGATGTGTGGCAGACTCATATGCTTAAGCTTGGTCATGTTGGTCAAGATCAAAATTGCACTTTTTGATCCTCCAGTGTGCTGCCCTGTGGCTTTGTGCCGATTTGAACAGTCTCGTGTCATACCAGCAAGCATCTGCAATTCACATCAGACATGCCATGCAAATTTGCCACCAGTATCAGATTTTTCAGAACATGAATTGTCACAGTGCCTCAATTGCAATGTCATTATGTGTTAGAGATGTGTGCCTTCTGCCATCTTGTGCAACGTTGCTATAGCATTTGAATTGAATACCAAGCAAAAACACACTTTTTTTATGCTGACTGTGATGCACTGGGTGCAGGTCGCTGGATTCAAGTTCCTTCGCTTGTATAGCAGGCAACAGACTCCCTTGTTGTATGTTGAGCGAGGTCAAGCCACACAGTCAGCAATGAACGCCACCAGAGCGCAGAAGAACATCAGCGCCGTCGATGTGGAGAACCCTGATTTGAAGAAGCACCCCAGCTTTGCAGAAGCAAAACAGTTGGAGTGTATCTTAGGTCCTGGAGACATGCTGTTCATTCCTGCCAAGTTCTGGCACTATGTGCGGTCTCTCTCACCTGCCATCTCCGTCAACTTCTGGTACTGACTAGACATTCTATTGTACACCATGTATGTTAACATGTACATATTATTATATGTGGATTAGTAAAGCTAGAACGTGTGGTACTGAGTAGGCATACTACTAGTGTAATAGTACTATTACATGCCATATATGTTACGATACACAGAGGGCCGTGTTTGAGTACAATGCTATGACTTTCCTTCAATTTTGTGGGCAAATAAATTGTCATGTAGATGACCAAATGTAAATGCCCTGCAACAGTGGTGAATGCTCAGCCACTGGCAGACCCACATCATAAGTTTGCCGGACTCTGTTATAAGGGATCAGCTGTAGCCTTGAGGGACCAGTAGTTTTGGTGGAGGCCTTGATCAGTCCTAAGCGCAGCTGTAGCAGATATCATCCAGGCTGGAGTAAGATATCATTGTTAAAAAAACCGGGTAAGCAAGCTGTATGTACATAAAGGTTGTCCTGGGACACTGTCTTATCGAGTCAGCACAGCTTGAATGAGATCTATAGCATCTAGCTAGATACAAAACTCAAAGCGCATGCAGCTAATTTTATAAAATGGCCAGTAGAGACTAATAACAAGTCAGCAGGCATTTGTTATTCTAGTAGCGTTGAGCTATTTAAGGCTTAAGGACAGCAACTTTTTGACAGCACAGATACAGCTCAGCATGCCATTGGCAAACATTGCCTGTGAGCATTCCACCTATACCAGAGATCATTTTGCACTGACCAAATTCCCTGTCAAATCAGGGGAGTAATGGAACACAGGAGCGCCATGTCGGCCTGACAAGACGACATGACTGATAGCTTGTAGCTGAAACCTCAGGTATAGTCTGCCTGAAATTCCAAGAGCATCTCCAGACTGGGACAGAGCGTACGGCGCTGCATAGTACTGACTACACAACACAAGGTGTTACCCACCAGGTGGCACTTGTTTAATCACTGCTGCTTTATTGTACCTTTGCACCAAGTGGTGACCTTCAGATCTATGAGACTGACAGGAACGTTCAAATGCAACATTGAAATGCGGAATAGTCACAAGGTATCTGTTCCATGGTGGTGCCACAAATTGGGTTAATTTTGCCGAGAACCCTAGGTATGAATTGTCAACACCAGGGTCTGCGAGACCACAGTAGCAGCGTTCGTGCATTGCAGCATGGACAGAATCGCAACACCCACTGCGGCACCACACAAGCTCCTATAATCAGTAATATTTTGCGCTCCCCGTGACAGAAGGAGAACGCTTGTCTGCGCGCGGTGACTTGGTCTGGTTGTCAGATCGAGGTCTTGCGGCAAAGCCGTGCCGTGCCGCATGGCTCCAGCTCAAGTCGCAGAGACTCAGCTGGAGGAGCTACCTATCGAGACCAGAAGTGTGAAGGCTTTGCAGCTGCAACAGCTCAAAAGAAGCTTTGACCTGTTTGCGGGCAACTATGGATCAAAACCCGACCTAGACTCGGGAAGGTCAGCGACACGACATATTTATACGTCAGAAAGCTTCAATGTAGCAGTCTGCCGGTGTGTGCTGATGGCATGCTCAGATTTTGTGTCTATTTGCAGTCAAGAAGCCAAGCTGAGGTGCAAGGTAGGTCAAACAGCATTCAGCAGTGACATACTGCAGCATTAACTCTATTTGCTTTGATGTGTGCTGTCATACTGTCTGCATGCAAAATGGCCAATCCTTCTGCAGATACGGGACGAGTATGAGGCTGTCAAAGACTTGAAAGCACCAGAACAGCCTGCAGCCAAAAGAGCAGCAGTTGCCAATGGTGCAGCCCCTTCCTTAGGAGGCGCTACAGAAGTCATCACTGCAAGTGAAGATGCTGCTTCTGGCAGAAGCACAACTGCTCGCATGCTTGACAGCATTGCAGCTGAAAAGCCCAGGTGTGCAACCAGCTGATGTCAAGCATGGCTCATGCCATATGCTGCATGGACTCTAACTTCACCAGTCAGGTTGCACACCGTCGATGGCAGCTTGACCTGCATTCTGCATGCCCCAAGACTGATATAGACAGTTAATAATGGCATGCCTGCTCTTGAAAGGCCCATCATCTTTGGGAAAATCAACCACACTGCTCTGCGCAGGGGCGTCTTGTTGATTGCATTCCCCGACTGTCAAAGCATGCAAGTTCCACATGAGTCAGTCATGGTGAAGTATAGTGACGTTCAAACTCTGTTAGCAATAAGTCTGTGTCTGCTGTCTCAGTGCAAGTGGGGCTGGCCAGCAACAGCAGCTTGTAGTGCACAGCGCCACGAATGGTGCTGCCCACGACATCAGCAAGGCGCTTCTCTTGCCAACAGCAGCAGGTGGCAACAAAGAGTACACACCGAGTGCAGCAGTTGCAAAGAGGTTACCCAGCAAATGGCCCAGGCCAGTCTGGCATCCTCCCTGGAAGCTGTTCAGAGTCATTTCTGGTCATCTAGGGTGCGTTTGCTGCACACATGGCTTCCGTGCATGCCTGTCTTGCATGCACCCACCAGCTGCAAGCACAGCTCTTTTGCTTGCATTGACACCATGTTCTGGAGCGCTCCATTGA